>Ga0181374_1000149_pt1 | contig 18313 bp, 13 predicted proteins | sample LowvirmetaG_2_FD_130086 | JGI IMG/M metagenome (GOLD analysis project Ga0181374, IMG submission 130086) | Marine viral communities from the Subarctic Pacific Ocean - Lowphox_10 viral metaG | ecosystem: Environmental > Aquatic > Marine > Oceanic | place: Subarctic Pacific Ocean | collected...
ACGGCCAATGCGCCTTGGACCGGGCTTGCTATATGAGGGCCGCACGCTCCAAGGCGCTCGCCCCAAACTGGCCGACTTTTGCTCCGCCACAATGGCCGAATTTTACTCCGCCGTTGACACTCCAATTGAGCGCTAAGCTTTGTGGGAAGTTCTAACTCCGAGAAAAAGCCTTGTATTCTTCTGCAATGCTCCCCGGCCGGAATGCGTCACTATGATCTATGTCTGCTACAAATCCGCATGCGACCCCACAGCCGCCATTCAAACTATCTCCCGCGCTAAATTGGGCTCGCTAAAAGCAATCATTGCCACATACCGAACGACCCGGGATTCTCAAACAGAATGTATTATTGAGGGATATCCATGACAGACCACGACTGTTTCTGCGGATGCGGCGCGAAGACCAAAGGCGGCAAATATTGCCCTGGTCACGATCAAAAACTTAGGAAAGCGATAGAAGACGCAGTAGGAGGTTTGGAAACCTTGCGTTCGGTCGTTGAGAACCATGTGGGCAAGCCAATCTCTACGAAGCGTTCCGAGTAGTATCGACTTAAAAGAGATTTGCATTCACGAGATTATGGGGTCGCACTGCTAAAATCGCATTAACCAGCGTGCCATGCACATATCCACCATTACGCACCGCCGTATGTAAATGATGTTTCCGTCAGAAACAACTTAGTTGCCCCAAACGGGCCGATTACGCTGCCCAGCCCACCCCGAGCAGCAACGCCGCTCGGGATGGGCCCTGTTCTTAGCTACTCATTATATTCAACAGGCAGCGATGCGCAGCGACCTGATCCAACACACCATCGCGGCAGTTGAGGAAGTCTTGAAAAAGGCATTTTAGTTCAAATAACTCGGTGCCTCGGTCAGAATAAACTTGCGTTTCGCAAGATTCCCCCTTTGGGCCGAACTCATCATAGCCAGTCACCTTAAACCGATCTTCGGTCCCGAGATATTCTGCGGCGATGCTTCGTTCGAGTATTTCCATAACAGCAAGGAAGCCACCTTCGTCCGCTTCATGGAAAGGTTGACGTTCTTTCAGACGCGCGCAACAACGAGACACAAAAGCTACGTCTTTGGCGTTTTCACCAAGTTGCAGTGCTCGTGCGCGCTCGGCTACCTGTCGGCCCAGACATACAGCCTTCGCGGCTAAATCTTCTAAATTTACTTCAGGCTTAAGCGAATGCATTTTTGAAAGTTCCCTTCTTGGATAATCGATCCTTGAGGCGGCCAATAAGGCAGCCTCTTCAAGAAAACCGGCCCTGGAGGGACCGGTTTTTGCTGGGAATTACGGGACCTTGAAAATCATGCGTGATGCTTTGCAGCAAGTGTCACTGGTAATACCGTTCTTAGATATCGAGCTCAGCACTGCGCGGAGCTGCTCTGAAAGCAAACAGCTCACCTCCAGGCTTTCGTAATAGGGCTCGCGCTCAACGGAAAGCCCGCCCATAATATCCTCAGTTTCAATAACATGCCGCTGCATCAGGAGCTGATGAAAGTCGACCAGCTGGTTGCTCTGCGCCCGGGTTAGTCATCGTGTGTCGCGCACGGCTTCACACAGCAGAAACGCACGCACGCTGGCAGTTGGGCCGCCGACTTAGTATGCAGCCTTGGCGAAAGCAGCGCCAAGATCTCGTAAAAACCAGCGAACTTGGTTAAGCTTTGGGCAAGTTTCCGTTGTAAACTTCTGATGATATGTCATGGGTCTCATCCCGTGAAAACGCTGCACCAAGGTGGCAGCTTCAAGACGCCCTATTCCCCCTTTCAAACGGCGATCTGGCCAGGCCCGCTGTAGCAGCAGCTCGTTGTATCGGTCTGGCAAATGTTTAATATTTGTTCTGGTGCGATCTCACTGGAGTTTCCGGATCTGCGCGGCCTCACAAAAGGGCCCGCGCATGATCAGAAAATCTGATTTAGGAGTGGCTCAGAACTCATCCGCAGGAACCGCTGCAAAGTCTTTTGGTCAGGCACTATACTGCAGCGCTGTGCGCCATGCATGAACGAGTCTGGCGCTATCAGGCCCAGCCCTATGAGGCACCGGACGCCGCTCAAGGGCCTCATACAGCATGTCGAGCGCTAACCCTGAAAAGTTTGCAAATGAAACCCGGTGATAATCTTCGATTGCAGGTGTCACGTCCATCAGTGCAGCTTTCATCAGACGGCTAAGCCATCGAGATTCAAATTCGGGAGCATCGGAGACAAGCGTTCGACCTCCGAGCTGCTCCAAAAGTCCTCTCGCTATATCGCGGGCATGCGGCGCATCCGCAAGGTCTTCAATCGGGATGCCATGCACGACAGCACTATGAGGGGACCAATCGGCGAGTTTCCATTCTATGGCAGGTCGGATCAACCCGCTCCACGTTCGAACCTCGCCAGCTACCAGCCATGACAGACCTACTTCAATCGGCCAGCTATTCTCTGATAGGCTGGACGCCTCAAAGTCCAGGGTTGCGAATTGCTCTATCTCTGGCTGCGTCTTCATCGCGTGGTTCAACCCCTAATTCTTCATTTTATCAACGTGCATCCTGCCCAAAGTCCAGGCGCTTTCCTACGTCCGTTGCGTCCACCTTTGCGCACATTTTCGGGTCGGCCCGGTCTCACCAACGGGACCGGGCTGGTCCGAAAAAGTTCAGCTGGGCCGCTAACTGGTAGCTACACGGCTGCGCTTCTGGCGCTTGCCTGTTGAACTTGCAGACTGCGCAGCAATCGCCATCCGCGCCTTTTGCCAGATCGCTTGCGCCGCTGCCCCTTCGCACTCGGCGCGATAGGCACCACCGGCTTGTCGGGTGCCATGTCCAAGATGCGTGGCTATGACATCTGCAGCGTGGGCAGGATCATGGCGTCGCATATAGTCTGCAGCGAGCGTCCTTAAATCATGCGATGGCACGCCGATCGCGGCCCTGGTAAGTTCGCTTGGCAGGTTGCGATATGGCTCAGTATCCCCGAGCGTCAGCCAATTGCGGCCTACGAGATCTTGGTAGCGGACATTGACCAGCCGGTCAGGACGTCCATCAAGGATCCATTCATCCAGAATCTCGCAGACCTCCGGCCAGATTGCACCTGTTTCTGTTGCGCCCCCCGTCTTCGCCTGTTCCCATTCGGCTCGCCACGTTCCGTCGATTTCACGGACCATGTGCTCGCCGAACCGCCAGGAGACGAGATCGCTCTTGCGCGGTGGCTTGTTGACAATGACCGCGCAGACGACCGCCTGCTGCATGCAACGGCGCCGCGCCGCACTGTGGGCCGGCAGGTCATGAGCGCGTTCCCGGAGTTTCCTGATCTTGTCGGCAACATGGCCATACCCGCCTCGTTCTATAAGTTCGGAAATCCTTTCATACTTGTTCTTCTCCGCCAAAGCCGCCTGGTCGCGTAGATCACGCAAGATGACCCGCATTGCGGTCAAGCTTTCCTCCGCAACTCCGCCCCTGGCGCCGAGAGCAATCAGCCCTTCAATGTAGTTGGCAGCCGTTACGGGTTTCACGCGCCGGTCCTTGTCGGGATGAAACAGGAAGGCGTCTGAGAGCTCGCAGGCTAACACGAACCCGAACACATCCGAAGCGAGACCTTCCGCGACGACGGTCGCGCACCGATCGACACTGGCGATGTAGCGGTTCCGGGTTGTATTTCTGATCGATGTAGCATCGAGCTCCGGCTTCATGCGCTGCCATGCGATCGGCCAAGTCGTCCCGACGGGTTTGTTTGCTTTCGACACGACCGTTGCGTCAGGCTTGCGTCGCAGGGCATACCATTCGTCGCTGACGAGCCTTGCGGGCGCGGTGGACACATGTGGCGCATATGCCGCCAGAGCCCGCAGCAAACACCGAAAGGTCGATTCAGAGGCGGCGGCGGCACGGTATGCCTCCGCGCCCGGCATGGAGGAATTTCTCTTGCCTGCGCGGACTGCGGTCCAAAATCGCCCCATTACATGCGCCGCGCCCGGCGCGAGGTTCGGGGCGTCCTCGATCATCGCACGCCGCACGGCCGTCGGCGCGTCTTTCAGCGTAGCAGCGAGATGAGTTTTCATGTCATGTCCTCCTTTTCATGCGTGAAAAGATGTCGGGATGATGCGCCAGCAGTGATTCACGCACGGCCACGGCCGCGGCTTCTCCGCTGTCTCGGCCGTAATGGCGGCGTGCGACCCTTTCTGTGTTGGCCAGAACGGATGCCACATTTGCGAAATCGCCCGGCCGGACTGCGAGCATCAGTGTTGCAAGCGCGTGACGGCATTGATGCGGCGTCAGCCCGAGCCCGAGTTGCCTATCCCCGAGGTCCCAAAGTTCCATTATCGCCGCGACGGACATGCAGCCAGAGGGTAGGTTCAAGGTTGACTTGCGCAACCGCGGCGAGGCAGTTCCGGGGAAGAGATAGGGCGACGCGTCGATGCCGCGAAGTTCCATCAGCTTCGGTCGATCGACCCGATCCCATTGCCAGAGCACTCGCGCATCGTCGCCATGCACGTTTACGATCAGTGTCTGCCCATTCTTGACCTCGCCGCCGGAAAACCGGAGTTCGGCATGCTCCCGCTCCACGATCCAAGTCAGGTTGCGGGAACACCCCTCCGTCGCTCTACGGCGGGTCATGAACAGATTGGCCGGACGGAGGGCTCGGCTGACCTGCACCGCGTAGGCCGCGGCACAGGCTGAGAGCCGCAATGCGCGCTCGCGCGCTAAACCGGTCGTTGCTGCCTCCAGTCCCTCGGCCGAGATGGTGCCAAGGCGGGCGGGGGCGTTCACGAAGGCCGCAGCGAGTTGCGGGGACTTGCGCAGCCGGTTGCATATCGTTTCGGCATCTTTTGTCATCTCGATGGGGGACAGCACGTAGTCTGCGTTGAACATCCGCACGAGATTGACCCGAGCGAGGATCTCGGGATCACGCAGGCCATGGCGGGCGATGGTCGTGAGATTCGTGAAGCGCGACCAGAGCGTCGAACTCTCATCCGGATTCTTAAGCATCGTCGATGCGGCACTCCGCGCGATCTGTGCTTCGCAAGCCGCCTCCAATCCCTCGGTCGTGAATACATCGTGCAGCGCCTCGAGCCCGGCGAATCCGGTCTCTGGCTGGAAGCTCTCGCGCAGGAGCCAAGTTGTGGCCTGACGGTAGCCAGCGAGCGCGGACTCGATGCTTTTGGGGAGCTTCTTCTTCTCCTTGCCGAACCGCGCCGCGATCTCGGCATCAATTTCGACGGCGGATCGGCCGAGGCGCATCTGCTCTTTCGCCCAGTCCTTCAGATCTTCGGGCTGGCGAAGGGTTTGGCGGAACACTTCCTCGGCGTCAGAGCGAAAGGGCGCAGGCAATGACTGCCATTCGATTCGCCGGGCGCGGTCCGAAGCAACAGGCACGATGAAATCCTGCTGCGGCAGCAGATTGGCAAGCTCGGCCCATCGATTGTGGCCGCGCCGCAGCTCGGCCACCCGCCGCGCGAATTTTCGCAGCGACTTGCGCCCATCCGGCGTGGCATCATGCCAGAGGCGGTCAAATTCTGCCTGGTTGATATCCGGGAGGCCGACCTGAGCGCGCGCCCGCACCAAGAGAAACGGCCTGTGGGCATTGGTGGTAAAGAGGTCCCCGCGGTCTATAAAGCCCTCGTTGCTGACGATGAACTCGATCGCCTGATCGTAACTTTCTCGGACAGCGGCGTCGGTTGGCTGATGCCCGCGCGTTACGAGGAACCGACCCAAGGCGCTTCGAACACGGGAGTTGCCGCGCTTCCGGGCCTTCTCAAGATCCTTAGACCGCGAGACTGCACCGTAGGCAGACGGCGCGATCACCTTTTCGAAGTAGCTAAGATCAGCCGGGATGAGGTCGAACTCATCATTGGTTAGATCGAGCCGCGCGGCAACTTTCTCAATCTCGTAAACGGTATCGCGGTGTTCACTTGTCTCCTTTGCCCAGTTCAGGAAGTCCATGAACGTCGGGGCTGCAGCGGTAATCAGTTTGCGGTTATGTTTCATTCTGTTGATCTCCTTTATCGGGGCCTCTCAGGCCGCCTTCAAACAAAAAGGCGGCTCGAGCGGCTCAGGCCATGGACCTCAATCGGTCCTCTTAGGAGATCGCGCCCGGCGGGAGGTTTCGCACATTCTGTCGAGATTTTTCTACGTTCCGCAGGATCGCCCCCAAACATAACGCCGATTTATGTTCGGGGTCCGATGTGCGACAGGAAGAGCAATCCTGCTCGTGTCGGGTTGGTGCCTATTGCATCTGTGCGACGAACAGGAAGCCATCACGTCCACCAATCTTGCGGCAGATCTATCCCCCGCAGTTTCAGCCAATCCGTCACGTCATGGGGATTGCAGCGCACCGCACCGAACACGCTGCGTGTGGGCAGCCCGACATCGATCCAGCGCTCTACTGTGCGCACACTGACACGGAGCGCCGCAGCGATGGTCTTTTTGCAAATCAAGTCATTTTGGTAGCGAGGGATGCGCGCGCGTTTCGGCATCGGTCCGTCTTCGCAGGCCCAGACATCCGGCCAAGCCAAGCGGTAGGTCCTACCGATCCGGATCGCATCGATTTCGCCGGTCCGGATCTTTCGCCGGATCGTGTCCGGTCTCAAACTGAAGTGGGTAGCAACTTGCTCGACTGAAAGCATTTTTTTCTCCTCGGTTATGCCTGAGAAGTAATTAGTCCCCACAGTCGCGATACTAAAACGCCGTAGGTCGTGACCAAAGGTGTCCTGTCATAATTAGAGATATCAATTGAGCCGCGGCACCATTGCTGGCGCGACACCGCTCACGGCGTCGTGATCCAAAGCGTTTTTTCGCGACAGCGTGTGGACATATCTCCTCTGAAACGGAGGATAGAAATGAAGCAAGAAAAGCAACCTGAGCCCGCGGTGTCTGTTCCGAAGTGGTCGACGCCGAACAATGCAAGAGAGCAGCTCGATCGTGAAATCGATCGTTTCATCTCCGCAGTGGTAGAAGCGACGGGGGAATCTGACGCTGCTCTGGCCATGCGGGTTACTGCGGGGCTCGGAAAGACTGCGACGGCGCTCCGCGTCATCTCACGCTACGGCCAGGGACTGTTGGCCCGCGGCCATGTGCTCATCTACGTGCCGACGCTTGATCTTGCTGAACGAGCGCATGCCGACTTCTGCGCCCTCGCGCCAGGGTTGCCGTCGCGCGTCATCCGGGGGCGCGATGCGTTCCGTCCGGATGAGCGGGCTAAAAAGATGTGTGATCGCGCCGATATTGCGCGGAAGATTTCCGGGTTTGTTCCCTCGGTCACTCAGGCGCTCTGTAGAGGGCAGGACCCGAATGGAGCTTTCATACATTCGCCCTGTGCGTTGAAGTGTCCTTATCTTGAGCAGAAAGACGTTCGGGGTCCCCATGTTGTTTTTCTGTCTCACGCCTACCTTACCGTTGATGCTCCTGTTGATCGCGACTATCCTGTGGCACTCCGTGTCATCGACGAGAAAGTCTGGCCGACGCTAATCAACACGTCGAACCTCTCGATTGATGACTTTATGCGCGCACCGCCACGGTCATTTTCCGAAAGCCTTTACGACGAGCTTTGCAGCACGAAGGCAGCTATTGTAGACGGCCTGCAACGCGACCTACCACTCCATGACCACTTATGTCGCTCTGGCATTGATACGGAAAGGCTGCTGCGCCTCGCACAAGCGGAGGCGCGAGCACGGAACTATCTTGATATTGGCCCATGGCAATCGACCGAGACGGTCAGGTTCCGGGTCGAGACCTTTGACGAGAAATCTTTTATCGCATCGCGGCAACGTCAAAAGATTCTCGAGCGATTGGCGGAGAAAGAGACGGGTCATTGCGTCGGTCTGAAACTGTCTGAATTACCGACAGATCATGGCTCCCAACGTGTGGCCCAATCCTCCAGCATGGGAAAAATTGATCGAGATGCTCCTTTGTTGCTCCTCGACGCCGATGCCGATTCCGATATTACCCAACGCATCGCCCCCGGTGCGGAATTCGTGACCATTCAGTCTCCGCCCGTTGCGGACATCGTTCAGATATCCGACCTGACCCTGTCCAATAGTTGGCTGCTCCACTCTGAATTCGGGGCCCGTCGGCTGACTGGGGTTCTCAAGATACTAAAGCGAGAGATTGAAAAAGCTGCCGAGGGTGGAGTTCTCGTGGTGGCTACTAAGGCCGTTCTCTGTGCGCTCCATGCGCAAATCGGTAGACTTGTTGGTGAAGACGACGAGGAAGGCCTGAGGCAACCCCTTCTCGGCGCTGAGACGCGTTGGTTCGGACCGAGAATCCAAGGGGTCAACGACTTTGAGAAGTTCGCGGCAATCGTCGTCATAGGACGTCTCCAGCCTGGCATTGACGATGTGGCAAAAGCCGCACGCGCAGTATTTTCGAAAGACTATATACCGATCGCAACACATGTTTCTGGACCACTTCCTGCCGCCGAAGCAGGAATTTTGATGGCCGACGGAACCGTCCGAGCCGCCCTGCGGCGTGCGCATCCCGACTCGCGCGCGCAGGCAATCCTCGCTCAATCCCGAGAATGTGCCACGCTTCAAGCAATCGCACGACTCCGGCTTATTTCTCCGAACCGTATGAAACGGGTGGTCATCCTGAGCAATTTGCCATTGCAGGATTTTCCGGTCACGCGCCTCTCAACGTTTACCGCACTCGAGCGGGATTTGGAGCACGAAAGCGATTGGCGTGGGTTTCTCCGGATGGAAGAAGCTCTGTGCGCAGCCATGGGAAGACCAGTGCGGGGAGCCCGGTTATCGGCGGCCGGGCTTGCGGATGATTTGCCACGGAACTTTAAGACTGAAGCCAGCGCCAAGCGGTTTCGGCGGGGGCGGACGACGGCGCAGCTGATGTCCCTCTGCCAACGCGTCGCGGCAGCCAATGGTTGGCCAATCACGCCTCTGTGGTTGAGAAAGCCCGGCGGTGGCAAGGCCGTGTCCGCAATCATTTTTGGTGATCGCGGGGAAGCTAAAGCAATCGCAGGAGCCCTATGGCCCGGTCTCACGCCAAATTTTTCACGACAGGGCGATTAAATTTCTTCCGTCCACGGCGATTGAACCGACCTTCTTAGTAGCGGCCATGACCGCTACTTTCGCAAACCCATTTTCGCAAACATTTTGCACAAACTTTTGAGAGTAAAAAAATGTCACAAAATAAGACAGGCCGCCCAACGAAGTATACAGAAGCCCAAGTGATCAAGGGCATTGAGATCGTCGATCTCTCCGGTGAGATACCCAACGGCGACAACGTTAAAAAGGCGATGTGCAGCCAATTAGGCGTGGCGGGCGGGATCAATGCTCAAAGCCTCGAAAAAGAAGTGCAACGGCTTATAGCCGAACGCGAGCACCAGCGACGGCATAGTTTGGTTTCTGCTCTGCCCAAAACGTCAAAAATAGCCGCAAGGCGGATCGGAGAAACAGTTGAGAAGGCTTTGCTTGATCACATGGGCGAAGAGTATGACCTCTTGCGCAGTGCTGCAGGCAAAAAGATAGTTCAATTGAACACGGACCTCAGCACTCAGCGGGCTCAGATCCATACGTTAACTGAAAAAATTTCCGAAAAGGACGCGGAAATCGCCGGTCTTGAAGATGCCAACCTCGATCTGCAGCAACAATTTTTAACGGCAAATGCCCAGGTTGAGTCACTCAAGCAGGATATTATTCGTGGCGATAATGAAGAGGAATTCAGGGCAAAACTCCTTGTCGTGATGAAAGAGACACTTAAGCAGGGTCCGGACGTTGCGAAGTAAGTCCGTGATGGCGCGTGCCTTTAAGGATTTCCAGCTCTTCAATTCGTAAGTGGGCTGAATCATCGTCCAAACCTGAAGGTCCTCAACGAACTCAGATGCAGGATCACAAGAGGATATCCACAATCGTTCTCTGTCGCGGGTGGCAGCCACGTAAAGCAAATGACACTCAGAGAGTGTCAAATAATTCGCGGTGGGCTCCTTCCTCGCCCGCTGACAAGAGGCGATTTTCGTTTGGATTCACATCGGCATCGCAGGCTATCACTGCTACGGCTCTATATTCCTTTCCTTTCGCCTCGTGCATCAAAGCGATGTTTACGCCGACCTCAGCTGCAGCACCGGTAGCCTTCAGTGCTCGCTTCGATTCTGCTTCAGACCGAACAAGTATCGCAATTGTTTCAGGAGCATACCCATCTGCAAAGCAGTCGTTTATCCACGCGGCGGTCCTGTGCCAGGGAGAGGTGTAACTTCTGGTAGCGCCCTTGGGGGCGTCCGCGCCCTTCATGAGGCGCCGTAGGACGTCATCAAAGGCGCGGTGGTCATCGGTCGTTTCACTGGGAAATGGGGGCCGACTGGAGTGGATTGGAGGACCTCAAGCTGACCGAGCTCCTCATGGACTGGGAGGCGGATGGGGCGATATCGGAGCTGAAAGCCGACGGGTATCAGTGCGCGCACTTTTGGAACAGCGGGATGAGGATGTCATCAATTTAGCGTCTTTTCTAAAAGGATCGGCCAGAGGAGCCGCCTACAACCTGCTCTTAATCGATGAAGGGCTTGATGGCTCCGAAGCATCACAAGAGCACCTCCTCGACGCCTTAGCGGCTGGCAGATATCGTAATAGCTCATTGGTCTGGCGCCATGTCCTTGTAGCGCTCTATGCGATTGAACAGGGCTTTGTCCGCGCCGAACAAAGAGTGGGCATAGTTTGTCAAGATCGGCAGGGATTGGCGGTTCAAGAGCTCCGCATGCGCAGTTCCCGGGGGGTGTTAGGACCAGAAAGAGGAGACACGGCAAAGCTTTTAGAATGCGATTGGGGATACGAAGTCCTTCTTCGCGCCGCACGGACGGCAGCCACTGGTTCGGAAGGGCTATCTTCGCGAACAGCTCACCGTGCGATCGCGAGGTCCGTTGGAAGGGTTGCGTTAGAGCTTAAATGTGAGCCCGAAATACTGCGTATGCAGAATGGCGACTGGGAAGTTATCGATTTGAGCAGTTACAATATCGCAAACTCTGTTGCTGACTTGCAAAGTGATTTAGACATAGATGATTGCGATTTAGTGCTCGTTGAAATACTGACCTCTTCTCCAAGAGCCTTGCCCTGCACACGCACGTTCTTGGATTTCCCAGAGGTCGATAACTCGCCGCTGCTCGCAGTCACAGGAAAGCCAGCGCGGTGGTTCGTTGTGAAACTCCCGATCAGATGGTAGTTTCCGATCAAACTCGCGGGCAGGCGAGAAATAAAAGAAAAGAGGGCTTTCGATGAATCAGGCATCCCATAATTCACTGGTCGCGTTCATCTGGCGAATTGCTGATGACTGCCTGCGAGACGTCTACGTCCGAGGCAAGTATCGCGACGTCATCCTGCCGATGGTCGTTCTGCGCCGCCTCGACACCCTGTTGGAGCCGACCAAGAACGCAGTCCTGGAGGAAGTTCGATACCAGAAGGAAGAACTGGGCGCACATGAATTGGACGACGAGCCGCTGAAGGATGCGTCTGGCTACGTTTTCTTCAACACCAGTCAGTGGACCCTCAAGAAGCTATACGGCACAGCAACTAACAACCAACAGATCCTGCTGGCCAATATCGAGGACTACCTCGACGGATTCAGCGACAACGTCAAAGAGATCGTCGGGCGGTTCAAACTCTTCGAACAGATGCGGCACATGGCAGAAAAGCAGGTTCTGCTCGATGTCATCGAAAAGTTCGTATCGCCCAGGATCAACCTCACGCCCCATGATCGGGAAGACCCCGATGGCACCACGCTCCCAGGTCTCTCGAACCTTGGCATGGGCTACGTCTTCGAAGAACTGATCCGGAAGTTCAACGAAGAGAACAATGAGGAAGCCGGGGAACACTTTACCCCGCGCGAGGTAATCCACCTCATGACGCACCTGATGTTCGACCCGATCAAGGATCAACTGCCCCCGGTCATGACGATCTACGATCCGGCCTGCGGCTCGGGCGGCATGCTCACCGAGGCGCAGAATTACATCAAGGAAGCCGATGGCCCGATCCAGGCACGAGGTGACGTCTATCTCTATGGCAAGGAGATCAACGACGAGACCTACGCGATCTGCAAATCGGACATGATGATTAAGGGCAACAACCCCGAGAACATCCGCGTCGGCTCGACCCTGTCCACCGATGAATTTTCGGCCCACCGGTTTGACTTCATGTTGTCCAATCCGCCCTACGGCAAAAGTTGGAACAGCGAGGTCAAATACATCAAGGACGGAAAGGACGTCATCGACCCTCGTTTCCAGGTCGAGCTGACCGACTACTGGGGGAAAAAGGACACCATGGACGCGACGCCGCGCTCATCGGACGGCCAGTTGCTGTTCCTCATGGAGATGGTGAACAAAATGAAGCCCGCCGGCGCCAGCCCGCTTGGCTCGCGCATCGCCTCGGTCCACAACGGCTCCAGCCTATTCACCGGCGATGCGGGCAGCGGCGAGTCCAATATCCGCCGCTTCATCATCGAGAACGACATGCTGGACACCATCATCCAGCTGCCCAACAACCTGTTCTACAACACCGGCATCACCACTTACATCTGGCTTTTGACCAACGCCAAGCCCGCAGCGCGCAAGGGCAAGGTGCAGCTGATTGATGCCAACCTGCTGTATCGCAAGCTGCGCAAGAACCTTGGCGACAAGAACTGCGAATTTTCGGACGACCACATCCAGCAGATCACTGACGCCTACTTCAACTTTACCACCGTCGAGCGCGTGATCGACGCCAACAATGACCCCATGGGCATCGCCGTGCAGGTCTTCGACAACGAGGACTTCGGCTACCACAAGGTCACGATCGAACGCCCCGACCGCCGCCGGGCGGGCTTTAGCGCCGAGCGCATCGCGCTGCTTCGTTTGGACAAATCCCTGCGGGAGCCGATGGAATGGCTCTATGCCGAGCATGGCGATAAGGTCTATGAGCCTGGATTTCTGCAGGGTGAGGCCAAGGCGATTGTTGCCTGGTGCGAAGAACAGGGGATCACTCTGAACGCCAAGCAGCGCGGCAAGCTGACCGATACAAAATTTTGGATCGGACTGCGCGATCTTCTCAAGACCGCGACGCTGCTCATGGAGGATATCGGCACCGAGGACACGGCGGACTTCAACACCTTCCGCGACCGTGTGACCAAGGCGATCAAGGCCCGGAAGATCAAGCTGTCCGCGACCGAGAAAAACGCGATCCTGAACGCCGTCAGCTGGTATGACGAGACAGCCGAAAAGGTAATCGCCAAGCGGCACAAACTGTCGACGTCTCAGCTGGAGGATCTGACTACCCACCTGGGGTGCGAAACCGGCGATCTGGCTGATTTCGGATATTTCCGGGAGGCTGACGGCAGCTACCTGACTTACGAGCCCGCGACCGATCTGCGCGATGCGGAAAGCGTGCCATTGAAGGACAGCATCCACCGCTACTTCCTGACGGAGGTGAAACCGCATGTTAAGGAAGCCTGGATCAACCTCGACAGCGTGAAAATCGGCTACGAGATCAGCTTTAACAAGTATTTCTACCGCCACAAGCCGCTGCGCAGCCTCGAAGAGGTGACAAAGGACATCCTTGCGCTTGAGAAGAAGGCTGATGGGTTAATCGCGGACATTCTCGGCGTTGAGGTAGAAACAAAGCTGGAGCCGGCGGAATGAACGCCGCGGCGCACCCCAAACATGGAAGCTTCAAACCATCCGGCTTTGACTGGGTGGGCGATGTTCCGGCCCATTGGGATGTAGAAAAGCTCGGTTCGATGTTGACGGCGGTCTCAGAAAAGAACAACCCGCATCTGCCACTGCTTTCGATCACCCGCGAACGGGGGGTTATCGAGCGCGACGTCGAAGATCAGGATAGCAACCACAACTTCATTCCGGATGACCTGAGTGGCTACAAGGTGTTGCGCAAGGGGCAGTTCGGAATGAACAAGATGAAGGCTTGGCAGGGCTCGTATGGCGTCTCCGCACATACTGGAATCGTTAGCCCAGCGTATTTCATCTTCGATTTCGCACGAGAGGTCGATCCGCATTTCTTCAATATCGCAATTCGCAGCAAGCTATACGTGTCCTACTTCGGTTCTGCATCCGACGGGGTTCGCATAGGTCAGTGGGATCTAAACCAGTCCCGAATGCGGCAAATTCCGATCTTGCTTCCTCCACTCCCCGAACAAAGCGCCATCGTGTCGTTTCTGGACCGAAAATGTGCGAAGATTGATGAGGCGGTGCGGATCAAGGAGGAGCAGATTGCGCTCCTGCGCGAGCGCAGGCAGATCCTGATCCAGCAGGCCGTCACCCACGGCCTCAACCCCGACGCCCCAATGAAAGACAGCGGCATCGACTGGATCGGCCAGATCCCCGCCCATTGGGAGGTGAAGCCGCTTACTGCGGAGGCTAAGCTCAAGTCCGTCGCGAATCGCCCCGAATTGGAGCTTTTGTCGGTTTACTTGGATCGTGGCGTCGTGAAGTTCTCGGACGTCGACGAAAAGCGCACAAACGCCACAAGTCTCGACCTATCGAATTATCAGCATGTCTTGCGAGGCGACCTGGTATTAAACAATCAACAGGCATGGCGCGGATCAGTTGGAGTATCATTCCACGAGGGTATCGTTAGCCCTGCATACATTATTCTCAAACTTTCCAGCCGATGGGATGCAGACTTCGCAAACCTCTTCTTTAGATCAGGGCCAATGGTGTCGCAGTATCTGGTTGCCTCTAAGGGCGTGGGAACAATTCAAAGAAACCTATACTGGCCAAAACTGAAGCGGGCCAATGTCACCATTCCACCTATTGAAGAGCAGCGTGATATTACGCGGCATGTGCAAGCGCAGTGCGAGAAGATTGATGCCGGAATCCAAACTAAAGACGGCCAAATTGCCACGCTCAAAGAATACAAGACCAGCCTGATCAACGCAGCGGTCACAGGTAAGATCAAGGTCACATAGGGGGCGGTCATGAATATCTCGGTCAGCAACACCAAGGAAATCGCACTGGAACAGGCCATCGAACGGCACTTGACCGGCGTCATCACCGAGGATCTGACCGCGGGCGCCACTCCCACGGGCCCCTTCCGCATCGGCCGCTCCGCCGACTTCGATCCCGCCCTCGCGCTCGATACCTCCCTGTTCTGGGAGTTCCTCGAGACCACCCAAGGCAAGGCACTTGAAAAGCTGCGCAGCCGCAACCCCGCCGACTGGCAGGCCAAGATCCTCGGCCAGTTCGACAAGCTGGTAAAACGCAAAGGCGTCCTGCACATCCTGAAAAAGGGCCTGTCCGTAGATGACGCGCATTTTGCCCTTATGTATCCCGCGCCTCTGGCGAGCTCGGCTCAAAAGGTCCACGACAACTTCGCCGCCAACATCTGGAGCGTGACCCGGCAGGTTCACCATTCCCTCGCCAACCCGAACGAATCCGTCGACATGGTGCTGTTCCTGAACGGCCTGCCCATCGTCACGTTGGAACTGAAGAACGCCTGGACCCACCAGACCGCCCGTTATCACGGCCAGAAGCAATACCGCGAGCGCGACGCCAGCCAGCCCCTGCTGCAATTCGGGCGCGTGCTGGTCCACATGACCGCCGATACGGACGACGTCTGGATGGCGACGAAGCTGGCGGGTGGTTCGACCTGGTTCCTGCCCTTCAACAAGGGCCACAACGAAGGCGCCGGCAATCCGCCCAACCCCGGCGGCCACAAGACCGCCTATCTCTGGGAAGAGGTGTTTCAACCCCGAAGCCTCGCGGGGATCATCCAACACTTCGTCCTGCTGGAGGGCAAGGCAATCGACCCGCTGGCGAAGAAGACTCTGATCTTCCCGCGCTATCAGCAGTTGGATGTGGTGCGGAAACTACTTGCCCATACTGCCGCAAACGGCGTGGGACACAGCTACTTGATCCAGCACTCCGCCGGGTCCGGGAAGTCGAACAGCATTACATGGGCGGCCTACCAGCTGATTGAGAGCTACCCCGAGCGGCTGGACGTGCCCGGCGCGCGGGCACTCGATGTGCCCCTCTTCGATAGCGTGATCGTGGTGACCGACCGGCGCCTGCTGGACAAGCAGCTTCGCGACAACATCCGCGACTTCTCGGAAGTGAAAAACATCGTCGCTCCCGCGATGCGATCTGCTGACCTTAAGGCAGCGCTGGAGAACGGCAAGAAGATCATCATCACGACGATCCAGAAGTTCCCCTTCATCATCGACGGCATCGCGGACCTGAGCGACAAACGGTTCGCTGTGATCATCGACGAGGCGCACAGCGGCCAGAGCGGCCTTGCCCATGACAAGATGAACCAAGCCATGGGTGGCGGCACGGACCCGGATGCAGAAGATCCGCAAGACAAGATCCTCGCAGCGATGCAGGCGCGGAAGATGCGCGGCAACGCCTCCTACCTCGCCTTCACCGCCACGCCGAAAGGCACCACCCTTGAGAAGTTCGGCACGAAGCAGCCCGACGGCCGGTTCAAGCCCTTCCACCTCTACAGCATGAAGCAGGCGATCGAAGAGGGTTTCATCCTCGACGTGCTGACCAACTACACGACCTACAAGGGCTACTACGAGATCCAGAAGTCCATCGAGGACAACCCTCTCTTCGATACATCCAAGGCCCAGAAGAAACTGCGCGCCTACGTCGAACGCAGCCAGCAGACGATCAACACCAAGGCTGAGATCATGGTGGACAACTTCGTCGACAACGTCGTGAACGCCAAGAAGCTGCGCGGCAAGGCCAAGGGAATGGTGGTCACACAAGACATCGAGATGGCGATCCGCTACTACAAGGCCGTGCAAGCCGAACTGGTAAAACGTGGCAACCCGTTCAAGACCTTGATCGCCTTCTCAGGCGAGAAGGAGGTCGACGGTATCAAGTATACAGAGGCCGACATGAACGGCTTTCCGGAGGACAAGACCCGGACGGAGTTCGACAAGGACGAATTCCGTCTGCTGGTCGTCGCGAACAAATACCTGACCGGTTTCGACCAGCCAAAGCTCTGCGCGATGTATGTCGACAAGAAGTTGCAGTCGGTTCTGGCCGTGCAGGCCCTGTCCCGGCTCAACCGATCGGCACCCAGATTCGGAAAGCGCACCGAAGATCTCTTCGTTCTGGATTTCTTCAATTCGACAGACGACATCAAGACAGCCTTCGATCCTTTCTTTACCGTGACGACGTTGTCAGAAGCGACTGACGTGAACGTCCTGCACGAGCTGAAGGCGACGCTCGACGACGTCGGAGTTTACGAATGGTCCGAGGTTGAGGAATTCTGCGCCCGTTTCTTCGCAGGAGAGGATGCACAGAAGCTGAGCCCGCTGATCGACGCGTCCGCTGAAAGGTTCAACGAAGAACTCGATCTTGAGGACAAGGACAAGATCGACTTCAAAATCAAGGCGAAGCAGTTCGTGAAGATCTACGGCCAGATGGCGTCAATCATGCCCTTCGAGGTGCTGGATTGGGAAAAACTGTTTTGGTTTCTGAAATTCCTCGTCCCGAAACTGAAAATCCAAGACCCGAACCAGGATGCGCTCGATGAGCTGCTTGAGGCCGTCGATCTCTCTTCTTATGGTCTCGAGCGGACCAAGCTGGGTCAAGCAATCGGGCTGGACACATCAGAAGCGGAACTCGAGCCGCAGAACCCCAATCCGAGGGGCTACCGAGAAGGCGACCCCCAAGAGGACCCGCTTGAGGAGATCATCCGTAGTTTCAACGAGCGTTGGTTCCAAGGGTGGAGCGCAACACCGGAAGAGCAACGCGTCAAGTTCCTAAATATCGTCGAGAGCGTTCAGGCACATCCCGACTTCGAAGAAAAATTCAGCTATAATACCGACCCCTTCTCCCGTGATCTGGCCTTCGAGAAAATAATGAGGGAGGTGATGTTAAAACGGCGAAAGGAGGAACTCGAACTTTACAAGCTTCACTCGCAGGATGAGGCATTTAAGTCGTCTTTGTATCAAAGCATCAAGGAGGCTCTTGCGAAGGCGACTGCGTCGCGCGTCTGACAAAAATTTCCTTCGATTTTATTTCGCAGCCTTCGATCCGACGCATTTGCATCTCTTGACTGCGTGCACAAGTTGACGCACACTTCGATACACACCGCCGGAATCGATCCGGAATCTGTGAAAATTTCCTTTGTTTACAGAGGCGTTTGCTGGCTGGCACCTGTCCCTACCGTCGGAGCCAACTTCCCCTTAAGTGGTTGGCGGCAAACGAAAAAGCGCTCCTTCGGGGGCGCTTTTCGCGTTCTGGGGGCCTGCTTGGTTCATCATTTGTGTTTTAGCTGGTGGGGTGCGCCTACCGTAAGCATTCGGCGAAGGCCGTGGGCGCGCCGTATTGATCAGAGGCGTTTGGGTGCGGCTTTTGGTTTGCGCGGTTTCGGGGCCCATTTCTTTGCAAGACGCTCGAAGTTATCGAGGATGCG
>Ga0181374_1000155_pt1 | contig 17798 bp, 18 predicted proteins | sample LowvirmetaG_2_FD_130086 | JGI IMG/M metagenome (GOLD analysis project Ga0181374, IMG submission 130086) | Marine viral communities from the Subarctic Pacific Ocean - Lowphox_10 viral metaG | ecosystem: Environmental > Aquatic > Marine > Oceanic | place: Subarctic Pacific Ocean | collected...
CTCAAGCATGTAAGAAAGTACAACCTGATACATGGACAACTTTAAACCGTAGGCATTATGAATGGCTAAAGGATGATGATGATTATAAAACAAAAGTTGAGGGGATAAAAGAAATAGCTATTGATTCAGTAGAGAGCAATCTACATGAACAGATAAAAGAGGGCAATACTACTGCAACTATATTTTATTTAAAAACTCAGGCTAAAAAAAGAGGCTACATAGAGAAACAGGAAATAGAGCATCAGGGAGGAATATCAATCGAACCCAAAGAATGGGTGTGAAAGTAAATAAGAAATACAAACCTTTATGGTTTTCAGAGTATGACTATGCCATTGTAACGGGAGGGCGTGGATCAGGTAAAAGTTTTGCAGTAGGGGACTTTATAGAAAACCTATCTTTTCAAACAGGGCATACCATTTTAATTACCAGGTACACATTAACATCAGCACACCTGTCTATCATACCTGAGTTTCAAGAGAAGATAGAACTAGAGAAACACATACATAAGTTTGATGTTACCAAAACAGAAATAGAAAATAAACATTCAGGTAGCAGAATACTATTTAGAGGAATTAAAACAAGTGCAGGGATACAGACAGCAGCTTTAAAATCAATTGTAGGACTGTCCACCTGGATAGTGGAAGAGGCAGAGGAATTAATAGATGAGGATATCTTTGATAAAATAGATGAATCAGTAAGGCAGAAAGGAATCAAGAACAGGGTTATCTTAATCCTCAACCCTGCTAGTAAAATGCATTGGATATATAAACGGTTCTTTGAGGGTGCAGGAATAAACGAGGGGTACAATGGCATCAAGGGAAATGTACTATACGTGCATACTGATTACCGAGATAACAAAGAAAACCTATCTGATAAGTTCTTATTGAAAGTATCACAGTTAAGAAAAGACAACCCACAGAAATACAAGCACAGAATATTAGGGGGATGGATAGAAAAACCCGATGGAGTCATATTTGATAATTGGCAGATAGGTAAATTTGATGATACCTTAATTTCAGTATTTGGGTTAGACTTTGGCTTTTCTGTTGATCCTGATGCGTTAATTAAAATTGCCATAGACAAGAAAAAAAGGGTTATCTATGCCAAAGAGTACCTATACAAAAATGGGTTAAGCACAGGGCAGTTAAACAGCCACCTGAGGGAACATATAAACAGAGAATTAATTGTAGCTGATAATTCAGAGCCAAGATTAATAAGTGAGTTAAGGGCAGCAAGATTTAACATAGTGCCAACTAAAAAAAGATCAGGTAGTGTAGTGGCAGGAATAAAGATAATACAGGACTACAAGATTATAGTTGATGAGGATAGTACCAATCTGGTAAAAGAGTTAAACAGCTACGCATGGCATGACAAGAAAACACAAGAGATACCTATTGATGACTACAACCATTTAATAGATGCTTTAAGATATGCAGTCATGTATAAATTAGGTTCTTCAGGAAAGTACGTTGTACAATAGAATGGAAATAAACAAAATATACAATGAGAATTGCCTTGACACAATGGCACGAATGGAAGATAACTTTATAGATTTAACTGTTACCTCACCACCTTATGATAATTTAAGGACTTACAATGGTTATAGTTTTGATTTTGAAAGTATAGCTAAAGAACTATTTAGGGTTACTAAAGAAGGTGGTGTAGTTGTTTGGGTTGTTGGTGATACAACGCATAAGGGAAGTGAAACAGGGACAAGTTTTAAACAGGCTTTATTCGCTATGGAATGCGGTTTTAATTTGCACGATACAATGATATATGCTAAAAATAGCTATATGCCTTTAACACATAACAGGTACGAACAGCAATTTGAATATATGTTTGTTTGGTCTAAAGGTAAACCGAACACCTTTAACCCAATAAAAATACCTTCATTAACTGCTGGAACGAAACGAAACAGAAGCGGAAGCAAAGCTATTGAGGTAACTTACGCTGAAAGGAAAAGAGAAGAAAAAACCATTGTAAATAATGAAAAACAAAAACCTAACATTTGGTTTTACGATGTAGGAAAAAACGATAAAACGAAACATAATGCACCGTTTCCTGAACAATTAGCAAATGACCATATAATAAGCTGGAGTAGTGAAAACGATTTAGTTTACGATTGTTTTATGGGAAGTGGAACAACTGCAAAGATGGCAAAAATAAACAACCGTAATTATATTGGCTCGGAGATTAGCAAAGAATATTATGAAGAAGCCATGAAAAGGATAGAGCAACACAAAGCACAGCTAACAATGTTCTAGTTATACAATAACGGTGTGAAAGCGTTATATTAGTATGAACGGTTTTTATAAAATTACACAGAGCCTTTACGATGTACTAATAGACAAAGGATTTAGAGTTGTTACATTAGGTGATAACTTTAAGGTTGACCTTGAAAGGCAGACCATCTTCCCCTATGCTCACATAGTACCTATGTCCACATTAAAGCAGGGCAATGTTACACAGTACACCTTTTCAATATCAGGAATGGATCTGGTAGACTTTAACAAAGATGAGAATGACAGCTTTTTTACTAATGACAATATACAGGATGTACTTAATGACGTACATAATCGGTTAAGTCAGGTGTTGGAGTTTTACGAAAGGGGGGCATCGGGCAACTACAAGGTAGAGGGTGAGAGTACACTAACTGCCTTTATGCACAGGTTTAAGAACGTGTTAACGGGGTGGGAATTAGATATAACTTTAACAATACCGACCGATGGCACTATCTGCTAATGTACTATACGCAAAGACTTTTTTGGCATTGAACCAAATGGGTAAGAATGTTGTAAGGCAGTCAAGGAAAAACCTAGCTGAGAAAACCACTAAAACAACACAGTCAGGCAGGAGGCTGACTAGCAAGATAGATAACACAGGTAATTTATCAAGGTCTATAAAAGCAAGTGCAGAAAAGACTAACCTTATATTTCAAATGGCAGAGTATGGACTGTATGTAGATTCAGGGAGAAAGCCTGGCAAGTATGCACCCGTTACAGCTATCCGAAATTGGATAAAGACCAAGAAGATAAAACCAAGAGATGAGAGGGGCAGGTTTATGGAGATGACACCAAGAAATATGGACTCTCTTGCATTCTTATTAAACAGGGCAATATTCAGGCACGGCATAAAAGCTACTAATTTCTTTACTGATCCATTCGATGCAGAGTTTAAAAAACTAGATAAGAAAATACCTGATGCAATGATAACAGATATAGAAACATATTTTAATAGATAATGGCATATACAATAAACGAACAACCAACAGCATTAATTTACAGCCGTTCACCTGTTATATATCAGGTGTATGATGACACTAACACAGGCGAAACAGACTACCGTTATATGGCAGAGGTATTTGTATGGGAGGGGGCAATAGCATCACCACCTGCGACAGCTACGTTTACGTTAAAGCGTTATCCTAATGCTACTGACTCAGCTTACTTTAATATTCATCAACTGCTGCAAGAGTATTTTACAGCTATGAACCCCACTATACCCGACCAATTTAGTGATGACCAAATTTATAACGTAAAGATAGATTTTGGATATACCTACACAGAAAGCAATAATGATTCAGAGATAGATGAAAGTGTTACCATAAGGGCACAGGCATCAGTATCTTCAAATACAATACAATTCGTAAATGGGTACACTAGTTTTCCAAAGGGTGTGAATTATAATAACGATGAGAATACAGGGCAGAGTTTCCCTACTGCCTACGCTCAGAGAGTGGTAGATGATTCAGGAACAATAGAAAGTATTGGGTGTGTACCTACTGCACTAGACCCATTAACGGGAGGGGAGTTTATGACAGATGCACCTAGAAGTATTATTATACCTGCTTACCAAAGATATACTATGTCCCTATACTACAAAAAGACTACTTCTAAAGTACAGGATGTAAAGGTGTGGGATGACAACAGCAATACAAAGACCTTTGACCTTTCGGTTATCGTAACCAACTCAGATAGTTCAGAAAAGTTTGTGCTTACCTTAGATGTAGGCTCCGATAAGTTTAATACGTACGCATTATCCCCTACAAGATATTGGTACGTACAGGGGTTCGATGATAAGGGGTTAGAAGTTACACAAAAATACACATTCGAATTAGACTGTAAAAGAAAGTGGGGTTATACTCAAATACAATTCATAAACAAGTATGGAGTCTGGGATTATGTGCCTATGTGGGGCAGGGATGATGACACCCTAACAACTAAAAGTTCTGCATTCCAAAAGGATACGTTAACAATAGCACAGGCAACAGCTACGTATAATATTTATGATGCTAAGTATCGTAAGAATAACATCGAGGGCAGGGTAATAAGAAAGCTAAATACAGGGTTCATACATGAAGAGTTTGCAGAGGTTATAAAACAACTATACCTATCACCTATGGTAGTGGATCAATCTAATCTACTGCCCTATGTAGTAAAGGGTAATTCTGTTCCTGTAATGAACTTTAACAATGACCAGTTGTTAAATTGGACAATAGAATTTGAGGAAGCATTTGAACACATTAACTCAGTAGGATGATAAAACTATACATAGGCATACAACCTGCTGTAGATAGCAGTACATTTACACATTCATCTTTACAGTTAGCAGACATGAACAAAGATGAGGTAGTAGTGCTGACAACTCAAATAAACGACTTTGAGGCTATTTCAGGAAGTCTTGCACCCCATACCTTGCAATTCACTATCCCTGCCTCAGATACAAACAATACCATACTACAAAACTATTCACAGATAGACATATCAAGTTCAATAAATCCACACAGGGCAGTAGATGCTAAGTTGGTTTTAGGTGATATGTTGGAAATATTAGGAGGATTGGAAGTAAAAGGCTATTCATGGGAGGGCGGCAAACCTAAAGATTACAAAGTAGTATTTTACGGACAGGAGTTTAGTATAAAGAATTTACTAAGCAAACAGCTAAATCAAATTGACTGGAGTGACTTTGATTATGATTTGACCTATGAAAATATGAAGTCTAGTTGGGATGGTGATTTGAATGACGGCAAAGTATTGCTACCTGTTATGAGCCATGTAAGGGATTACCTGTATCAGCCTACTATTTCAATAGGGCAAAACCATCCTAATAACATAGCTAATAATGAACCTTATTATGCAGAGGGGGATGGGGATTCAGAAAATCCCATAGAACCAGGAATCAGATTAGATGAACTAAAGACTGCTTTAAAACTAGAGGATATGGTAGAGAATATCTATGATAGCATAGATGTTTCTGTAACGTGGGGAACTACCATGGCATCCTATTTAGATAATGTATTCGTTATTCCTAGTAAAGAAGCAGGGGCGGCAAAGAATGAAACAGTATCACAGGACTTAGATGTTTGTGTAGTTAAATATGAAGACACTAAGGTATATCAATATATGGCTACATCCTATACAACTATTACGATGGATACTGTTGTGCAAGATAATGGGAGTTTTTGGGATGGCACTAATAAATTCACAGCTAATAGTGATGGATGGCATAAATTCAAATTAGCTGTAATGTATGAGGATGGAAGAGTTTGTAATTCAAATAACAATTACCTAGACTGGAGAGCGTTGAAGAACGGTGCAACACAATTCGGGGATGAGAGTGTAGACACTTGGTGTAAAGTACCATCAATAGCTTTCTTTGAGGGGGAACTCTCAGCAGAGGATGAAGTACAATTTCAAGGAAAGTCTAATAATTCCACACAGGGATTTCTTAAATACCAAATGATATTGGTAGAATCACCAAATACATTCTATGACCAGGATATAGTAACAGCCGACAACATGCCTGAGATGACTGCATGGGAATTTATAAAGGGTTTTCTAGCTACATTTAACTTAATTCAGATTATAGAGTTAACAGAAATGGGCGGGGGTTTAACGGTACAGTCAGTTAAACTAATTGACAAAGATGAATTCTATACAGGTGGCACAGTAAGGGATTGGACTAAATATGTATCAATAGGTAAAAGGGTTTATGATAAGCCACAGATTGACAAAGATTTGATATTGAGATTTGCAGAAACAGAGGATAAGGTAAACATAGCTTTTTTCAGGGAGGCACTAAGAAACTATGCACAGTTAAATTATGTAAGTGATGCAGATTTTACAGGCAAAGATTTGGATAACACTTCTATATTTTCCACCTTTCCACCATCGTTTATAAACAAACTAGATGGGTACGGACAACCAGAGGGAACAACAGATTTGTTAATACATTCACAGTTTGACAATGAGGGCAAACCTATTAATTCAGACTTTCTAATATTTATGTATAACGGGAAAAAAGGTATTAGGGACTCATACTATATACAAAACTCAGCGGGAGCAGGTGGTACACCAGGATTCGTAGAGGAAACATATTTGCCTTACTGTACTTCACACGCAGCCTATCCATGTGAACAAGATTCTTATTCGCTAAATTACTCAGAGGAAAACCCCGCAAGTGGCGATGTGTCACTAAACACAAATGCTAAAACATTCTTTAATAACTATCTTAAAAATCTGTATTCTGCAAGTGCTAAGATTCTAACAGTAGATGCAATTATACCATTGAGCGAATTAAACGTTTTTACCTTAGATGACACTATTGAAATACAGGGGATCAGATATGTAGTAGATACACTTAAAAGAAACCTGTTAACAAATGTTTCTAAATTAAAACTGATTACTTATAGTGCTAATATTACATACACAAAACCGACAGACATAACAAGTGATGGTGATATTACTTTTGATGCTACACCTACCAACAATGAACTTACTACCTACAATACACAGCTAAACAACAGAACTAATATAAATGAGGGGCAGTTGTATCTATGGAAGAGTTACAGGGTGTCAATAAAAAGACAGGCATTAGTAACACAGGCAGACAAGAATTTTAGATTATTACCAAAGGCAGAGGGACAGGCAGATGCTACAAGTGGGGCATTCACAATAAACACAACAATAACAAACGTACTTACTATCTATGATACAGTAAACACCCAAATAAAACTATGGTTTAACGGTACACCTACTGCCGCCACAACGGGGCGTATCACCGTCTATGAAGCGGGTATATACCAATTTTCAACAACTGTTAATTTTTCTTTGGCTACATTAGCACAACAGGTTAAATTTATATTAGCAATCAATGGAACAAATTACTTTATAAATCCTATTGTAGCAGCCAACCAGTCAGCAGTATGGGAATTGATAATGGGTTGCACTATCCCACTAAGCATAGGTGATTATATAGAACTATACTGTTACGGTAATATTTCACAGGCATATACAATTAACTCAGGTTCTACAAATCTTATAAGAATATGACAGTAAACTTACCTGAAAATCTGAATGACCTTACTTTAGAACAATGGCAGAAGATAGTTGCTATTGATGAAAAGGCAGAACCACAGTTTTACGTTCAGAGGGTTTTGAGTATTGTCTATGGATTGAAGAGTGTTAATAATGTAAAAAACTATGATGTAGATTTATTAACAGATACAGTAAGGGGATTACTAGAGCAACAGCCTAAATTTATAAACAGGTTTAAAATGGATAGTGTTGAGTATGGTTTTATACCTAACTTTGACAATATTACTTTTGGTGAGTTAGTTGATTTGGATGAGTACATGGAAAAGGAAAACTACCACAAGTTGATGAGTATCTTATTCAGACCAATTACAAAGAAACAATCAGGAGGGCGTTATAAGATAGAAAAGTATAAAGGGTCAGGGGATTTATCCCAAATGCCTTTAGGGGTTGCTCTTGGTGCAATCGGTTTTTTTTTGACGTTAGGAAGTCAATTAGTGACAGATACCCTGAACTCTTTGACTCCACAGGAAGTGGCACAAGCACAGAGGCAGGACATTCAAAAAAGTGGGGTTGGTTCAGTTCAATCTATATCCTAACAGATGGGGATATATTAAAGACAAACAAAATAACACGAATGAACATTAACAGGGTTTTGACATGGTTGGCATATAAATCAGATTTGGTTAGACTACAAAACATGAAAAAATGATAACAAACATTATACGACTTTTACAAACAGATAATTTTTACAAAGTATCGCCTGAGGTGGAAATAGCTAAAGGGCAGTATGAGTATATCTGTACATGGAGAAAGTTCGTTAAACAGGCTAAAAGGATGCTTAAATGAAAAAATACAAAGTAGAAATAGACACGCAGGTAAAAGGGCAAAAGGATGTAGATAAACTAAATGAAAGTTTAGAGGAAACCCAAGAACAACAGGAAGATGTTAATGAGGGATTTTCTGAGATGGGTGCAGCAGCAGATGGTGCAGTAGGTGGAGCAGTAAGTAAGTTTGCAGGGTTTAAGACAGCCATAATGTCATCAGTTAAAAGTTTAGGTGTTCTAAAAGTAGCAGTAGCAGCAACAGGATTAGGTTTGCTACTTATAATTATAGGGTCTATAAAGGCAGCCTTTACTTCATCAGAGGCAGGGCAGAATAAGTTTAACAAGTTAATGAATGCCTTAGGTGTTATTGTTGGCAATGTTATTGATATACTTGCAGAGATAGGTAATGTTATTATATCAGCATTTGAAGACCCACAACAGGCTTTAAAAGACTTCTGGAAAGCATTAAAAGAGAATGTAGTTGTACGGATAAATTCCGTTATGGATATGTTTGGATTCTTAGGCAAAGCAATCAAACAAGTATTTGAGGGGGACTTTTCAGGAGCAATGGAATCAGCAAAACAGGCAGGGAGTAAATATGTTGATGCTATGACAGGTGTTGAGAATACAATAGACAAAGCAACTGAGGCAGTAACAGGATTCATAGAGGAAACAAAAAAAGAAATAGCAGTATCAAATGAGTTAAGCGATGCACAGGCAGACCTAGATAAAAAGATAAGAAAGCAATTAATTAACAGGGCAAAGTTAGAGGGTGAAGTAGCAGATGCAAAACTAAAGTCATTGGATTCTGAAAAGTATACTTTACAAGAAAGGATTGATTTATTAGAAGAGGCAGGAAGAAAGAATGAGGAAATATTTAAGGGTGAGGTAGAGATAGCAAAAGAACGGTTAAGACAAGTACAGGAACGCAACAAACTATCAGGATCAACAAAAGAGGACTTAGATGAAGAGGCACAACTACAAGCTGATTTAATAAGGTTAGAGAAAGAGAAAGCAAACGTACAAAAGGAAACTTTTGCACAGGCACAGGGACTTAGAAACCAGGATGCAGCAGAAAAGAAAGCAGCATCAGATGCAGAGATAGCAGCAGAGAAAGCAAAGAATGAGCAAATAGAAAAGGACAAAAAAGCAGTAAAGGCGAGAGCAAGAAAAGAAGCAGATGCAATCTCAAAGGCAGCAGTTGAAAGGGAGGCAATGCTATGGGCAAACCTATTTGCAGCAATGGATAACGCAGGGCAACAATGGTTATCTACATTTTCTCAGGGCATGATGGATGCTATGAAAGAGATTGAAGAAACAGGCAAACTATCCACTAAGGGAGTTATGGCTGTTATGTCATCTTCACTAAAAGCAGGGGCACAGTTAGTAAACCAGATTGCAGCCATGATTGACACTAGTAGTAAACAAGGATTTGAAAAGCAGAAAAAACTAAGAATTGCAGGGGCGTTAATGGATTCATTTGCCGCAGCTATTGCAGGAATGTTGGCAGGGTTGTCAATAGGTGGACCTTGGGGTATTGTATTAGGTGCTATAACAGCAGCAGCTTCTCTAGCCTTTGGATTGGTTCAGGTATCAAATATTAAAAAACAAAAGTTTGATGGGGGAGGCTCATCAGGTGGAGGGGGTTCTGCTCCTAAATTACAACCATCAACAGCAGCACCAAGTTTTTCAAGTATCGCACCTGCAACAGGTGGAGAGCAAGGAATATCAAACGCATTAAACCAAGATAATGACATACCACCTACACAGGCATTCGTAGTAAGTGAGCAAGTAGAATCAGGTTCAGCATTAGAGAGAAACATAAAAGCAAATGCAACAGTATAAAAAACAAAAGTTAACTTAAAGCGTTATATTATTATGGAAGTATTCGAAGTAATATTAGATGAGGAAAACCCTCAAAGTGGGATAAATGCTATTTCACTTGTTAACTCACCTGCAATAGACATAGACTTTGTGGCATTGAGTAAAGAGAAACAAAAACATATAAAATTAGCAGATGAAGATAGGCAGGTTTTAATGGGTGCTGCATTAGTACCTAACAAACCTATTTACCGTAAAGTTGGGGAAGATGAATTTTACATTATCTTTTCAAAAGAAACTATCCGTAGAGCATCAGAGTTATATTTTATTCGTAACCGTCAACAGTCTGCAACCTTAGAACATGAGGGGTCAATAGATGGACTGACAACCGTAGAGAGTTGGATTGTTGAAGATGCAGAAGTGGATAAGTCAAAAATTTATGGTTTTGATGTACCGTTAGGAACATGGATGGTATCTATGAAAGTTGATAACAATGATATCTGGACTAACTTAGTTAAGACAGGTGAAGTAAAAGGGTTCTCAATAGAGGGGTTTTTCATGCCTGAACTAAGGGAAAAACTAAGCAAAGAACCTATTGATGAATACAAGACCAAACTAAATGAAGTCAAACGATTACTAAACATGATATGAAAAATAAAGAATTTTTTGATCCACCAAGAACAGGTAAAAAAGCAGTATTAAATTGGAGTAAGTCTACCTATTCTACTTTAGTGGAAATAGATGGTGAACAACCTTACTACACTTATCAGGGGATAGGAAGTCTAACAGGAGGCAGTACACAATCAATTAGCTAATGCCAGAACTACAAACCAAATAATTGTTTTCATAGTGTTTTTTAAAGGGGGTGTTGTGGTTTACATCCCCTTTTTTTTATGCCCTGTAACCCCTATTATCATTGAGTTTCCTATTATCTTTTATTATAGGTATAATACTATTAAAAAAGGTTAAGTACGCTTAGACTTAACAAAAAGGCTATTAGATTCGATTTACCAATTTACGACAAAACAACTCTAAAGATGTTATATTGTTATATTTATTTAATTAAATTTTTATACAAATGAGTAAAGAGAAATCAATTTTAGAGAAGATTCGTAAAGTTGTTTTGGGTGACGATATAGAGTTAGCCGAAATGACTTTAGAGGATGGTACTGTAATTTTTGCAGAAGCATTTGAATCAGGCGAAGCAGTTTGGATGCTCGATGGGGAGGAACGTGTACCCCTAGCAGTAGGTGAATATGCTTTAGCTGATGGTATGATTCTATCCGTTACGGCTGAGGGTGTTATTGACAGCATTGCAGCAGCAGAGGAAGAGTTAAGCCAGGAAGATTTGGATGCTATCGAAAAAATGAAAGCCGAAAATGAGGAACTAAAAACCAAGAACGAACAGCTAAAAGCTGACAACGTAAAGAAAGAAACTAAACTTTCTAAACCTGCATCAAGAGGTGTTAAGACTTCCCCAGAGGGTAAGATTGTTTTGGCAAAAGAAATGCCTAGTAACCTTGACCTGTCAAACATGAGTGTCAAGGAACGTATTACACATCGTATGCAGCAAACACCATTTTACAACAATGTAAAATTGGCAACTACTGAATCAATCACTACTACCTATGCAGGGGAATTTGCAGGGCAGTACATTGGGGCAGCTACTCTATCAGGTGTTACTTTGGGAGCAAATGCTATCACAGTCAAGCCTAACATCAAACTAAAAGAAGTTGTTAAGAAAATTTCTACTGCGAGTATTTTAGCAGATGCAACTTGTGACTTTTCACCAACAGGTACAGTTACTTTAACTGAGAGTATTCTTTCACCTAAAGAGCTTCAGGTAAATCTTGAACTTTGTAAGACTGATTTTCAATCGGATTTTGATGCTATTTCTATGGGTTATTCAGCATTTGACGTATTACCTCCTAGCTTTCAGGCTTTCTTTGTAGAGCAGATGGCAGGTATAGTTAATGCAAGTGTAGAAACTTCTCTATGGCATGGCGTTGAAGCAACAGCAGGTCAGTTTGAGGGTCTGGTTGTGAAAATGACAGCCGATAGTGATGTAGTTGATGAGGCAGGAACAACAGTAACAGCAAGTAATGTTATAGCTGAGTTAGGTAGTATAGTAGATGAAATTCCTGCAGCAGTTTATAACGAGCCTGATATGACTTTATATGTAGCACCTAATATCGGAAGAGCATATATCAGAGCATTAGGTGGATTTGCAGCTAGTGGAGTTGGAGCATCAGGTACAAATGCACAAGGTACACAATGGTTTAACAGGAGTGGTGGACTCACATTTGATGGAATACCTGTATTTATTGCAAACGGTTTGACATCAAACTATGCAGTAGCAGCACAGGCATCTAACCTATGGTACGGTACTGGTTTACTGAACGACAACAACGAAGTCAAAATAATTGATATGGCTGACATTGACGGCAGCAAAAATGTTCGTTTTGTAATGCGTTTTACAGCAGGTACACAATACGGCATAGGATCAGAAATTGTACTTTATACACCTGCTTAATCTTATAGACTATGGCATGTGATTTAAGCAAAGGAAGATTAGAATTATGTAAGGATGCAATCGGTGGCATTAAGGCAGTCTATTTTATGAATGCAGGGGATGGAACGATTGTAGAAAGTGCTGAGGATATTATCACAGATTTGGGAGAGGTAACAGTCTATAAGTACGAAACCAAGGACATATCTAATTTTGAGGAAACCATTAACTCTTCAAGGGAAACAGGCACAACTTTTTGGGAGCAGGTGTTAAACCTAACTGTTAAACAGTTGAACGCTGTAACTCGAAAAGAACTGAAGATAATGGCTTACGGCAATCCTTATGTGTTTGTCCAGGATAACAATGACAACGTGTTATTCTTAGGGCGTACATTTGGAATGGAAGTAACGGGAGGAACGGTTACTTCAGGAACAGCGATGGGAGATTTATCAGGATATACTATGGTATTGACAGGGCGTGAGCAAGAACCTGCCAATTTCCTAACTGCAACTGCTGACCCAACAGCAGCAGACTATCCTTTTGACCAAATACCAGGGCCCGTAACTGTAACAGCAGGAACAGACCCACCATCCTAGCGGATGATATAAAAAACCCCTGCCTAATCGGTGGGGGTTTTTCTTTATACCAATATACAAAAAAGAAACAAAATAGGGGTTTAAGCGTTATATTAGTATGATTATATTATCAGCAATAGCGACTGCTCAAACCATAACCCCTTATGTAAGGGACTATGAGGGCAGCACGTTCAATGTAATGGTTATAGATGAAAGTCTTAACTCATCAGATTCTAATTTAGTTGCAGGTACTATTTCAGATGGTATTTTAACAATAGATGTTACCTACAATTTTATAGAGGGTCGTTTTTATATGGTTAAGATTTATTTAGGATCACAGCTAGTTAACTTTTCTAAGATATACTGCACAGACCAAACCGATTTAGAGAACTATTCTGTAACAGATGACTACTACACACAGCCAACAAAGACAGAAACAACATACATAACAAAATGATAGAATTTGTAACATTATCAAATTATACAAGTCCATCTATAACGGAAAACCCTCAGAAGAAATGGGTAGAATACGGTGAGGGTAATAATTATTTTGAGTATTTGTTAGATAGGTACAGGGGTTCACCTACAAATCATGCTATTATAAACGGTGTTGCTGATTCTATTATAGGCAACGGGTTAACAAGTGCAGATGCAGCCAATAAGCCTCAGGATTATATGCTACTTAAAAGACTTTTCAAAGATGATGACTTACGCAGGTGGGCATTTGACTTAAAATGCTATGGTTTTTATGTTCAGCAGATAATAATGGATGAGGCATTGGAAAATATTGTAGAGGTTAAGTACACACCCGTTCAAAATTGGCGTTCAGGCATTGCAGATGAAGAGGGTAACATAGATACAATGTGGTATAGTGATGACTGGATGCAAACCAACAAGAAACAGTACAAACCCCAAGACTTTCCAACATACAACCATAGTATAAAAAGACCACTTTCTATTTTAGCAGTTAAACCTTACAGATCGGGTAGTTTTTACTATCCATCAGTAGACTATCAGGGTGCTTTACAGTATGCACACATAGAGGAAGAGATATCTAACTTTCATCTTAACAACATTATGAACGGTTTATCACCTGCTATGTTAGTAAACTTCAATAATGGTGATCCTGGTGAGGAAAAACGCAAAGACATGGAACGCAACATTCAAAACAAATGGGGTGGTACATCAAATGCAGGTAAATACGTTTTGGCGTTCAATGATTCAAAAGAAGAGGCAGCAACTATTGAACCTGTTGCACAACCTGACTTAGATAAGCAATATCAATTCTTATCAGAGGAAAGCACTAAAAAAATAATGGTAGGACATAGGATTACTTCACCTTTATTCTTTGGTATTAGAGATTCATCAGGGTTAGGGTCAAACGCAGATGAAATAAAGAACGCATGGTTGTTGTATGAGAGAACTGTACTAAAGAGTTACAGGATACTTATGCTAAACAATATTACTTTCCTATTGGGAGAGCAAAAAAACTTCTTAGACGTAGGATTTGAGAGCAATACACCTATTGAGTTTGAAATGTCTAATGAACTTTATTTACAAGGTGAGGAAATAGATTTGGAAGAGTGGGAATTGGTCCACGAGCAAGAGGTAAACTATGATGAAGATGACAGAATGGACAGAATATTGTTAGCAAGTGTACCAAGTTCATCACCCACAACAAAAAGTGAACAAGATACAGACTTATTCAAGGTTCGTTATGTATATTCACCAGGAACAACAAGTTTTAATACAAGGGAATTTTGTAAAAAGATGGTGAGTGCTAAAAAGGTTTACAGAAAAGAGGATATTATAGCAGCAGGGGATAAACCAGTTAACAGGGGTTGGGGTTTGAATGGTGCAGATACTTATTCTATCTGGCTATACAAAGGCGGTGGTAACTGCCATCATTTTTGGATGCGACAAACCTATGTAAGAAAAAATAATAAGCGTATAAGCGTGAATGAAGCACGTAGAATGATATTACAACAGCCGCCAGATGAAAGGGAACGATTACCTGTTAACGATACAGATGTAGCAAAGCGACCTACTGACATGCCTAAACATGGATTTGTAAATAAGAACTAAAATGGCTGAGGTACTTTTAATAAATAGGGCAGATATAATGCGAATTACTGGGTTAAGTGGCAACATTGATGAAGACAAGATTTTGCCCCATGTAATGACTGCACAGGACATTCATTTACAACCTATAATCGGCACTAATTTAATGCAGAAAGTGAAAGACCTTATAGAGGATGATGAATTGGATGATGCAGGTAATGAATACTATGCTACTTTGGAAAACACATATATAACACCTACTCTAGTTTATTTAGTAATGTGGGATTTTCTACCCTTTTTACAGTATGAAATAAGTAACGGAGGAATAAACCAACACACAACAGAGAACGGTATTAGTGCAAGTGAGGAAAATATGAATATGCTTATTAAAAAGTTCAAAGACAAAGCGGAGTTTTACGGTAACAGAATGAGTGATTATATTTGTGATAACTCTAGCGAGTTTCCTGAAATATCAGCAGCGATAACAGGAGGTGAGTTGAATAGTGAGGGACAACAAAACATGGGAGGATGGGTAATATAAGATACAGACCAAAAATAGAGAATATTAAGAAGATTGAAGTATATTTAAAAAGGCTATTATTAACTAAAACAAATAAAGATGGCAACTTATGTAACAAATGACGTGAGGCGATCACGTGAGCGAATTGTAGAGATTTCAGCAAATACTACATTAACAAAGGCTGATAGTGGCAAAACCTATATGTTGGATGCAGTAGGTGAAGTGATTACTTTACCTGCGGTGGGAACATCAACAGGAGTGAAGTACAAATTTATCTGTAGCACAACAGCAGCTACTACTGATTGGACTATTGTAGCAGCAACAAATGTTATACAAGGGTCTGCTCAGGTAGCAGGTGCAGTAGTAGCAGCATCGGATGAGAATACTATTACTTTGGTAGTAGCTAAGTTCTTACCTGGTGATTGGGTAACTTTAGACTGTGATGGTACTAACTGGTATGTAGAGGCATCGGTTGTAACAAGTACAGGGTGTACTTTTACAGCAGCTTAAATTACAAGGGATTGATCCCCTGAAAAAAGGGATTGATCCCCTGTTTTAAAACAAAGATTATGGCTATACCCGCAGGATATGGGAGTGTGTACTGTACCACTTGGTTTGGTGATTGGGATAATATTAAAAGGTCAATACCTTTTGATTCACGCCCCGACTGTTTAAAATATATACCACCTGTACCTGATTACATTGTAAGGGTAGAGGCAGATAGTGGAACAGTAGAGGCAGCACAATGTGTAGGCGATCAAATAGAAAATTTAAAAGATAACTAATATGGCTATTTATGACGAAGCAAAATTAGTAAACATAGCTAGTGGCTATAAGGCAGCAACTTATTATTCTGTATTGCCTGATGATGGAAGTGGTGACTTTGACGTTGCGAGAAATAGCGTTGCGACAAGAGTCAATAGCGATTTGAAGCTAGAGGAAATGGCAGTACACGTACCGAGAATAAGTTACGATAGTGGTGTAACGTGTCCTTATTGCTTGTTAGAGCCACAGAGAACAAATCTATTAACATATCCTGTTAGCTTTGACAATGCTTATTGGACAAAATCAGGAAGTTCTGTAACATCAGGACAGTCAGCACCACACGCTACATTAACAACATCAGCGTTTAAGTTGGTGGAGAATAGTGCAACAAGTACACATTATATTCAAAGGTCATTAACAGTAACAAATGGAGTGGCTGTAACCTGTTCTATTGTAGCAAAGGCAGATGAGCGTACTTGGATAAGATTTGAAGAAACAGCAGCAGCAGATGGATATTATTTTGACTTAACAAATGGTGTTATTGGCACAGCTATTGGAACGGTTGATGCTTATTCTATTACCCCTTTGGCAGATAGCAATTATTTAATATCAATAACTGTAACAGTCCCTGCTACAACAGCAGTATTTAAAGCAGGGTTGGCAGATGCCGATAATAGTAATTCATACTCAGGCGATGGCAGTTCAGGAGCATACATAGCCTTTGCCCAACTCGAAGAGGGAGCATACCCAACCTCTTGGATATATGACGGAACAGAGGGTAGCACTACTACAAGGATTGCAGATGAAATAAATAATGCAGGTGTGGCAGCTACTTTTAATAGTGTTGAGGGTGTGTTGTATGCGGAAATGGCGGCTTTAGCAACAGATGTTGACGGAGCAGAGAGAACAATAACTTTAAGCGATGGAACAACCACAAACAGAGTGCAGGTTTATTATTCACCGTCAGAAAATGTGATTCACTCTTATATAAGAAATGCAGCAGGAACACAAGCTGCTATTACTTATTCAGTTTCAGATGTAACTGATTTTCATAAAGTGGCAATAAGATACAGGGTTAATGATTTTTCACTTTGGATTGATGGGGTGGAACGAGGAACTGATGTGTCAGGAACAACTTTCGCAGCAGATGTATTGACAGAATGTTCTTTTGATAATGGCGGGGGAACTGATGATTTTTCAGGCAAATGCAGAGAGGTTAGCGTATTTGAATATTTAACAGATGCACAAATGGCAGAATTAACAACTTAAGATATGGTACACAAACTTTCATTTACAAGCAAACGTACTTGGACTACGGCAAAGAATAAACTGTTGATTACAGATGCAGAGGGAAATAAACGCTATCCACAAGGAATGGCAGTAATTGAAATAGGCAAGATACCAATA
>Ga0181374_1000158_pt1 | contig 17378 bp, 20 predicted proteins | sample LowvirmetaG_2_FD_130086 | JGI IMG/M metagenome (GOLD analysis project Ga0181374, IMG submission 130086) | Marine viral communities from the Subarctic Pacific Ocean - Lowphox_10 viral metaG | ecosystem: Environmental > Aquatic > Marine > Oceanic | place: Subarctic Pacific Ocean | collected...
TGACGGCCAATGCGCCTTGGACCGGGCTTGCTATATGAGGGCCGCACGCTCCAAGGCGCTCGCCCCAAACTGGCCGACTTTTGCTCCGCCACAATGGCCGAATTTTACTCCGCCGTTGACACCAACAGTGATGTTTACATCCACACCGTCAAAGTGCGCAGTGTAGTTATAAGGCTGAATGCCATTATCCAAATTATCAGATACTCCCACCTGGATTGTACGAGGCTTGAGCAATGAACCGTTTAGACAAACCTCAAAACCCTTCATCATCAAATAGGCGAAGTGCTCAGATATAGAATCGGCTAGCTTGTTCACAAAGCTCGTGCGCGAAAATTGCTTCGCAATCTCCGGCTTCAGCTTCCTTATTTCGATGCGAACGCCGTCACCGCTTTGATCATCGCTATCTTCCCCAATTGACAGCGTGAAATCATCGTTTTCAGGGTCCAGCCATTCTTCTGTGTACTCAACGGTGGAGGAGCTTCCATCAGTCACTGAGCTAACTTTTGCTGCAAGGCCCATCTTGAATATGGCGCGCTTCATACCAATGCCGTACATACCGATCGTCGGCAGGTCTCCATCCTTGTCAACTTGCGGCCTGCCAAGGCGGAAAGCGGAATCTATATACTCTTTTGGGATTCCACCACAGTTGTCAGTAATCCGGAATTCTTTCTCGGATATCTCAAGATTGCATCGAAATCCTTTATAAACATTGGTCTCTTGAAGAGACTTGCGTCTTTGGCGCATAGCACCGTCTACGCTGTTATCGACAAGATCGAGAATTGCATCTCCAAGCTCAATATCCCTTGGTAGCATTGCCACGAAAAACCGCTTGGTTGGTCCGCCGCTAATCTCGCGAACTGAATTATTCATGATGCTCCTAAAGGCTGTGTCTTTGACCTCAGTAGACAATCGCAGGTCAAGCAACCATTCGTCAACGAGACAACTGTTCCGGTATCAATCCCGATAGTCCCTGATCGCGTCCTGATCCAGCTTCTTTGCGGGAACGAGCCGATAGTGCCGTTCTTCGACAACCTTGATTTCGTCGTCTTGTAGCGTGAGCTCGAAGAGCGCAACGATTTGGCCGTCCATAAACTGCGCGGCGATCGCCCTGCACCGCATGCCTGGGAACTTCTCTTCGACGAAGCGAATGTCCTGGCTCGTCTGTACGATGCCGATCTGATCTTTGCCGCCCTTGGCCTGCACTGGGATCACATAATGACAGCCGCGCTTATCGAGTCCGACATAGAGCTCGTCGATCTCGATCTGCCCAATCCCTTTGACCGTTGTGCGAAGGTGGTTCTGAAGGCTGTAGGTCGTGAGGCTCAAGAACGTATCGATCAGCCGATTGTAGCGCACGATAGCCAAAAGCGCCTGCTCGTCGTCGAGCGCATAGGCACGGATCAGCTCGGGCGTGGCATCAGGAATGTTGATCGTCACTAGGTCTTCGCGGGGCAAGACACGATTGATTTTGACCAGGCGAAACTTATAAACGGCACGCCCTGCGAGTTCGATCACCCATTCCATGCCCTCAGGCTGGGTATCGACGATGCGCTCGGGCAATGCCGCCCGAAACCGAAAAGAGTAGAGCACGTCGCCCAAGTTCTTCGGGAGCTTGATGTCCAAGGCTTCAGCCGCATCTTCGATATCGGTGCGGGCGAATTCAAGTTCGGTTGTTCTGTCACTGTAGCGGTCGAAGAAAATCTTCTCGACGAGAGCGCCATAACGGTTGGGCGACTTAGCCATAGGCTACCCTCCCCGCATTGATCTCTTCCTCGATCTGTTCCTGCGTGCGCTTCTTCGCCCCGCTCTTTCGGTCGCGCTTGCTTGGCGGTGGTGTGATCCCGAAGCGGCGCGAGGCCTGTGAAAGGTCGAGCGTCAAAAGCTTTTTGTCACCTAGGGATAAAACTTCTTCAGGCCTAGTGGGCTCGATACCCAGAGCTTCGATCATCTTCGCGGCTATCGCCCTGGCTAAAGGCGGCGGGACCGCGTTGCCGATCTGGCGCGCACCATGCCACTTGGTAGCATGAAGCCGGAACCAGTCAGGGAAGCCATGTAAGCGAGCCATCTCGCGAACGGTGATGCAGCGCGCATGGCGATAATGGATAGGTCGCGGGCTGGTGAAGGCCCCCCTCGCTCCGTCTGTTCCCGCGCGAAGCGTGTTGGAAACTCCGCCTTGTGGGAGCTTGAAGAACCGGCTGATTGGCTCAACAGCCCCTTCTTCTGTTTGGCCAAATCGCCGCCGTGAAATTTCCGTGTGTTTAGTACGCGCGCTCGATGTCAGAATCTCGGGGCTCCACTCGCGCATATAGCCAAAATGCCACGCGTCGTTCTTCAGCCCGCGAAGGCCAGCCGCGTAGACGGATGGTTCACCAAAACGGTTTGTTTTGACCGCATCACTTACATTCAGCGTTTCGAAGGAGTCGGCATCAGGAAGATCCCCGATCGCCTCGGCGCAAGACGGCCCATAAACCAACTCAGGAAAGAGCTTTGGCCGACCGGCAATGTTCGTCATAGGGGTAGGATAGTCGGGAAGCACCCCACCCTTCTTTACACCCATGAGGATGAAGCGCTCGCGCGACTGTGGTGTGCCATAGTGACCGGCATTAAGCACCTTCCACGGCAAGCGGCACTCGTAACCAACCCGCTCGAAGGCCTCCACCAGTTCCTTCAGGAAGGTCTTGTGCCTACCAACCGTGAGTCCTTTGACATTTTCGAAGACGAAGCTTTCCGCGTCGAGCTCATCCACGAGACGTACAAAATCGAGAACTAGCTTATTGCGGGGGTCGTCGAGCGCTCTGTGACCAATCAGGGAAAAGCCCTGGCATGGCGCACCACCGAAGACACAATCGATCTTATTTCTCTCAAGGCCAGCACGTTGTCTAATTTCTTCGCCGGTAAGCTCGGCAACCGAGGCGGGTATCACCGTTGTTTCGGGGAAGTTGAACTCGTGAACGGCACAATGCACGGGATCGATCTCGATCGCGGCCCTAACATCAAAGCCTGCTTGCTCGAAGCCGAGGCTCAGCCCCCCTGCCCCTGCAAAAAGATCAATTCCGATTGGTCGCATTGCGCTCATCTTTCTCAACATTTGCCTAGCATCACACCCTTTGGTTAATGCGATCCTTCATATTTTTCCCACATTAGCTCGATCAACTGGCCTTGCGTGACACCGAGTCTTTCAGCTTCTGCTGCAATGGCTTCCCCCACCCAAGGAAAAACCTTGGGGTGTAGTTGATGCGTCCGGGGACTGGGCTTGCGGCCAGGCTTCTTGCGAGGTGTCCTGTCTAGGAACCCCCTCGCCTCTCCGACCTCATCCACGCGCCGGACTTCTTCAACAGTCGTATCCTTGGGGCGTGCCTTCAATCCTGCAAGTCTATTTGAGCCGCTCATAAACAGCCTCCGCGAATGCCTGGGCGTTGATCAACGCCTTATCCACCTTTCCGCCTGTCATCATCTCAGGGTCGTTCATCATCGCGGTCAGATCGCCGCCATATGCAAACAATTCCGAGAATGCCGCGCGCGCTACCAAGGATGGCTCGATCACGTCGATCCCAGCTCCTCTGAGCTGTTCCTCCAATTCTTTTTGGACGCGGCTTTTGACTGCAGCGCTGGTTTTGGTCAAAACCACGGCATGTCGGATCGAACGTCCGAGCGCCTCTTCTTCTTCTCGCACCAATGCCAAGGCTTCGGAACCGATCTCTGCGTCGAGAGCTGTCGGCTGCATCGGAACAATAACCAAGTCGGCTTGTGAAATCGCACGGCTGACCAGCTGTGATGCGACGCCTTCCAAGTCCACAATGACGATCTTACCGTCGCCATCAGCACTCCGAATAGTGGGAACGATCTCTGAGCGGCCGATCTCGCTCTTGAGCGTCACGCCAGCGGGCAATCCATGCGAAGCCCATCTCGTCAGAGATTTGTTCGGGTCGCAGTCCAACACTGTGACATCCGCTCTCATGCGCGCGAATTCTGTCGCCAGCAGTACGGCGCATGTGGATTTGCCTACCCCCCCTTTGGGGCTTGCCATGACGATGACGGGCATTGCTCGATCCTACTAGTTTTATGTTACCGGATTTATATCTCTTACCGGAAAAAATTCCAATACCTGAATTTAATCTATAACCGGTTTTATTTCTCATACCGGTTTTCAATCTCATGGCCTTCCGCGTTTCTCAAACCACTTCCGGCAAAACCCGACAAAAGCTCGATCAGCATTGCGAGGGGGCTCTACGCACCAGCTGCGCCATTCCTGTTCAAGAAAACGTACATCCCATCCAGGAGCAGCATGGCGCGCTTCTTCGTAGGTATCAGACTGCAAAGGCGGAATGCTGCCCTCTACGAGCGAGGTAGGTGACATCGTGCCACGATTGGTGAAAACCACCATGTCGGCTTCATCCTCGAAGGTGACGTGGTAGTCCGGCAAGTGGTCATGCTCTACAAGCTGCCGGATCATCTGCCGGAAGCGCTTCTGAGGGCTTTGAGAACCAGTCTTGAGAAGCAGTTTAGCCAGTGTGATGCGCCAGTATTTCTGTTGGCCACAGTGCTTCCGAGCAATTTCGTACACCCGCCGCTCAATGGGTTTGCGCAGGCGGAAGTAATCCCTATGCAGTGTCAGAACCTCCTCATTGCGGATCGCGTTGAAGACCCAATCCGACAGCTTCACCTCACACCAGAGCAGGCGACCATCGAGACCATGCTTGCGGCGGATTGAGGAAGCGTCGATCAGGCCGAACCCATCGACCTGTTCTTCGTCCCCGGTCACAATGTTCGTCCTGATGCGGGTTCCTTCAAGACGATCCAAGGCATCGAGAAGGGACTGATACTCCCGGCCACTTGTACCGCGATTTGTGAAGATAAGCAGCTCTCTGGAATTGATCCGGACACGGGGCGAAACCGGAAGGCCTTCTTTCAGTTTGGCCATGATCTGGCTGATGCAGTAGATCAAAATATCTTTGTCGTAGATCGTTGCGAGACCCTTCACACTGGGCGTGATCTGCAGCCACTTATTACCATTCTCGTATCGCTTGACCGTAGTTTCCGGCTTCTTTGAAAGCGAGTAGAACGGATGCTCCATATGTTGCATCACGTCCTTCAACACAGCGTCAGCGACATCGCAGATGAAAAGGTCATGCTGCGGGTGACGATCCGGAAGGAGCGGGGCGAGGGCGTTCGTGTTATCAGTTACCATGTGTCTACATTCGTGGTTTTAGTTACCACAGTCAAGATTCGTGTTATCAGTTACCCAAAGCAGGATTTCAGTTACCAAGATTCGTGTTATCAGTTACCTGGCATTATAAGAAGTCGTTAAATTTCAAATCATTAAGAGTAATATGCTCACCCTTAACACAGATTCTAACACATATATAACACCCAGCCTGACAGGCTGAAACGATCACCAACAGCGATTCACCCATCACCGCTGATAGAACACGCACGCATCCACACCCGTGGTTGTCGTGGTCCATGACGCCCCGAGGACAGCGCATGTGGACGCGTTGCTGGCCAAGAAACGAGGAAGCGTCACCGTCAGCACCAAGGCCAGAGCCAATGCACCCAGCCCAAACCATGGCAGGCGGCTTTTGAGACGATCCGCTTTCTGTTCCCGTTCGAACACCGCTCGATAGACGCTGGACCTGTCATCTTCCGCTTTGGCCAAGACCCCGATGGTCTTGTCCGTCTGGACGCCAAGGCGTCTGACAATCTCGGTCATCGCATCTGCGGTTGCACCCAAGTGGCTGTCGAGGGTCTGGCCCAGAAGATCCCCGTATTTTTTTGGATTGGTCTGATCCCGTGCGGCGAAGGCTGCGATCCGCGCTTCTGTCGCGACCTTGATTTGCTTGTCCGCCACGGCGGTCAAATCGTCGATCCTGTCGGACATGCTGGCGACAGCCGTTGCCATGAGATCGAGCGTTTCACGCAGATCATCGTCGGAGAGGGCAGGGAGGTCGGGTTGGTCTGGCATCGGGAGGCGTCCTTGAGATTACTGGCCCTGCGGGACGAACATCCCCTTGAACTCTGGATCGGTGTAGTAGCGAAGCTTCTCCGCGACGGCGGTGGCTTGACCCTGCACGCGCAGGAGCTGGTTTTCCGGGCGGAGCTGCATGATTTCATCTGGGGTCAGCAGATCGCGGCCCGTGATGTTGTTGCTGAAGCTGGGGCCGTCACCGGGCTTGAAGCTGTCGGTCTGGAATCCGGTTGTTTCATGACCCATCATCTGGCTCAGCCACTTGGCCGTCTCGAAATCATTCACCCCGAAGACCTGCTGCACCCCGGCATTGGCAATGAATGTGCCCGCGCGTTCGCCGTAGAGGTCCTTGAGCTGGCTCATGTCCTGCAGGATCGGCCAGAGCTGCAGCCCGTAGCCCGCCATCAGCCCCATGGCGCGCTCGACAGTTTCTAGACGGCCCAGGGCCGCAAACTCATCCAGCAGGAACAGCGTGGGCGTCTTGAGGCGCTGTGCACCCCCCTGAGCGCCTGTAGGGCTGCTCAGGGGCCTCACGGACGCCTCAGCGTCCCGTGCAATGTCCTGAAGGGCCTGAGACACCAGAAGGCGTAGCCAGCGGCTGTAGGCGTCCATCCGGTTCGGCGGCAGCACCAGAAACACCGATGTGATCCGGTGGCGAAGGTCCGAGAAATGGAAGTCTGACCGCGACAGGACTTTGGCGATACGCGGGCTGTCCAGGAAATGCGTATGGCGCTGTGCGTTGGATAGCACCGAGGCGGCTTCGCGATCCGCCTTGCCGAGGAAGCGGTTGGCAGCGCGGGCGATCAGTCCGCCCGCCGCATCGCTGTCCTGCATCAGCTCCAACAGCGCGCGCAGCTTTTCCGGGGGCAGGGTGAGGTATTCCCGGACGGTGGCGAGGGACCGGCGGTTGCGGTCCTCGTGGCAGACGCAGAACATGATCAGACCGCCGAGGATGGCCTTGGCCTCCTCGTTCCAATGCGCTTCCGTGACCTGTCCCGGCGGGTCAATCACCAGCGCCTCTGTCAGGGAAGCGGCATCCTCGCCCAGATCGAGGCTGTCGGGTGTCAGCCGGTCCAACGGATTGTAAGCGGCAGAGGGCATCCCGGAGACCTCAAACGGATCGAGGACGTGGACCGTTCCGAACCGCCGCCGGGCTTCCCCGGCGATCCGGGCATTCTCACCCTTGGGGTCGATGACCAGGACCGAGCGTTCCGCCGCCAACAGGTTCGGGATGACGGTGCCGACGCCTTTCCCGGCCCGTGTCGGGGCGAGGGTGATCAGATGGGCCGGACCGTCATAGCGCAGCAGCCGTCCGGTGTGCGGGTTGCGCCCGATCAGAAGGCCGTCTTCCCGCTGGAGTTTCTTCAGTTCCTTGCGGTTGGCGAAGCGGGCGGAGCCGTGGCTGTCGCCGGTCAGTCCGAAGAAGGCATCGGCTCCAGAGGCCATGCGCCAATACTGGAATCCGAAGACGCCACCAACAAAAATGAACGGCCCGAAGACCAGCCACTGCCATGCGCTTTCTCCGGGCGGCTGGTCAAAGAAGGCGAAGACGAACGGCGTGGCGACAAGTGTGCCAATCATCGCGCCGAACAAGACAGCGCCGATCATCCAGCCCAACAGGATGGGCGTGAAGATCAATCGACCGAAGAACCGGAACAGCCCTCCGAAGACGAGTATCAAGCCCCGCATCAGGACGGCGTTTCCGGATCAGAGCCGGACGGGGCAGGGGAGGGAGTTCCCCAGTCCGCGAAGGCCCTGCGATCTTGTTCGCGCGGCAGGTTACGGATCAGCCGGTCGAGCATGGCGGCAGCACCAGAATCCCGTTCCGCCAGGTCCATGAGCGCACCGCCCAGGATCACCTTGCGCCGCGTGTCGAGCTTGCGCTGTCTGGTGGCTTCCCGGTTCTTCAGCGCCTGAAGACGGGCCTTGGCCTGGGCGTAGCGTTTCTCGGCCCGTTCGAGTTCGGTCTCTGCCAATGCGCGTCTCCATCTTTGAAAAGAGCAGGTGGACAGGTTGGTCTTGCCAGATTGAGCGATAGCGCTTACCCGTAGGCCTGTAAAGGACAAGGGCGCACTTATGCAAACTCTTCACCTGCGGTTCCGAGATTTGCGTGCGATCTCTTCGGGGGAAACCCCCAGCCGATGGCCAACCCCTTCGCTGCGTTCCGCATCGATATGGAAGGGCGCGCAGCCCCTTCCAAACCATCCCAGCCCAACCTCAGCGGTTGGATCGCGCCCCGCAAGGTCGCGCCAGCGTCTCGCCCGCTGCCCCACGGTGGGGGCCGGTCTGCCGCTGGCGTCTCCCTTGCGGGAGGTTCGTATGGTCGGACCTGACGGTGCCGACACGAACCTGGTTTGCCCCCGGCAAACCGCCAGTGAACTGTCCCCAGATCCCGCCCCCCATGAGGCTGGGGATCTGGGGACAGTTCACTGGCAAGCCCGCGCCTCAGAGAGCCAGAGGCTCGCTTCGGGCGGGCCGTCTTTTCCACTCGTACCGCGCCGGGCCGGGGCGCGATCCATCCGGGAAAAAACGGCTGACCCGGTGGCCCATGTTGGGGCATGGGCCGGGGTCAGCAGCGGCGCGCTTTGTCGTCGTCCACATGACGGGGCGGGGTAGGGCGCATGGCCAGCTACCACCTCTCCGTGAAGACGATCAAACGCAGCGCCGGGCGCTCTGCCACGGCGGCTGCCGCCTACCGTGTCGGGGAGCGCATCGAGTGCCAGCGCGAAGGCCGCGTCCACGATTACACCCGTAAGCAGGGCATCGAGGAGACCTTCATTCTGACCCCCAAGGACGCGCCGGATTGGGCCTCGGACCGGTCCCGCCTCTGGAATGAGGCCGAGGCCAGCGAGACCCGCCGCAACTCCGTTACCGCTCGCGAGTGGGAACTGGCTCTGCCGTCCGAGATCAGCGCCGAGGACCGGTCGCAGATCACCCGCGACTTCGCCCAGGAGCTGGTCAGCCGCTACGGCGTGGCTGTCGATGTTGCGATCCATGCGCCGCACCGCGAGGGCGATCAGCGCAACCATCATGCCCATGTCCTGACTTCCACCCGCAAGCTGGAAGCCGGGGGTTTCACAACCAAAACCCGCGTGCTCGATTCCGCCAAGACCGGTGGTGTCGAGATCGAGCAAATGCGCGGTCTCTGGGCTGAGTTGCAGAACCGCGCGCTTGAGCGTGTCGGGGAGGTCGAGAGGGTCGACCACCGGTCACTTGAGAAGCAGCGTGAGACGGCGCTGGAGCGTGGCGACAAGCTGTCCGCCGAGGAGCTGGACCGCGACCCCGAGCTGAAGCTCGGGCCAGCGGCCAATTCCATGGAGCGGCGGGCGAAGGCCATGGCCGAGCGTCAGGGCCGGGAATACATCCCTGTCACCGAGCGCGGGGCCGTGGTCCATGCCGCCCGCCAGGCGCGCGCCGCTTTCCGCGAAATGCGTGAGCGGCTGGAACTGGCGCGCGAAACCTACGGCATCGAGCGCGAGGCGGGGCAGGGTCGTGTCTCTGCCGGTCTGGCCGCACTCAGGGCTGCGACCTCGAAAGAACGCGGCGAACGCACGTCAGATGATATCCGGGAGCGGTTGTCGCAGGTTGTGGGCCGGTCACGGGACCAGGACGACACGCCGAAACCAGAAGGCCGCAATTACGCGCGCGAGCGGCTGAGAGAGATCATGGAGAACGACGCCGGGCGCGATGGTCAGGCAGCGGTTCACAAGCTGGACGGTCACAGCGAGTATGACCTTGGCGAGAGCACAGGACGTGAGGCACGCAGGCCGTCCGTCAACGAGCGGCTGAAGGATGTGCTTAACAAGCCGCGTGAGAAGCTGGAGATCGAGGACGAGCGCGAACAGGAAAAGGATCAGGAGGTCGAGAAGGATCGGGACATCGACCGCGATCCAGGCCTCAGTCACTGACGAGACGATGAGAAGTCGTTTCCCCGTTTTTCATAGGAATGCTCGCCTGTGCGAACCCAATGCCGACGAGGAACGATATAACTCCAGTTGCCGTCTTGAACTCGCGCACCCTGATCGCATTTTGCGTCACGCGCGTTCTGGCAGTGACGAGGATTTTCTCCTGACCGTCGTTTCCGACCGTTCGCATGATCCACATGCCGTACCAGCTTGGTCCCTTGCGTTCAGGATCGGCTTTGCACAGCACTTCGACTGTGTGTCCTGCCTCGGCAAGCGCCCGAAGGCCTTGTTCGGTGGTCACGTTTAGTTCGAGGTCAGTCGTCTGGTTCATCGCATACACTGAGAAAAGGAGGGATAGTCTCTTTGTGACGGAATCCAGTAAGGCGTTCAATAGTATATTATTGGAAAGGCGTGCATTTTGAGAACGTTTCCGGCTGCGAGGATGGCGGGTGTGTCATTCCGTTCGATGGAAAGACCAAGCCGATCATGTAAGAAATTACGGGATCAGTTAGCGCCGGGTATGTTTGCCCATGATAGCCGGAGATTGTTGCCCACTCTTTTGGGCAAGTTGGCCCGCTTCACGAGACGTCCCGAAACTTCAAAGTTGTCGTCTATCTTCACAATGAGCAATTTGCTGAAGTGCCTGTCGAGACGCACACTGGTTTTTTCTTTGCTGTTGATCGGCGAGATTGTTTTGATTTCAACGAAGTCGTTTCCCAATCTACCATCGGAGCCTTGGGCATGGTTCTTGTGAAGTTTGATTCCATACATGATCGCACCGAAAAGTTCACCTATGTCGCCGTAAACGTTGAGGTGCTGTCCAGTGTCACAGAAATAGGCCTCTGCAAGCGTCAAAAGGTCCTGAAAGTATGGAACCAAAGTTGGATCAGCGTTCGGATATTTGAGGCGCAGTTCGGCCTCGCGCTCAAGTTCAGCGAGGCGGCTGAATTTGGTTTCTTCTGGATCGATAATGCTATCCCAGCCAAGCCATTCGCCATCAATCCAAAATGCGTTGTCTGGCCCCAGTACATTGGCTGTCATATGAAACTCCTGTTCAGGGTCAGTACCCAAAGACTTTGAAAATATTATGACCGCCCTTCGCTTCGGTTCCAGCCAATAAAGTCAATATCACTCGGTGATCCCGGCGTGCGCCGGTCTCGCTTTGAGCGATAGGCAGGGCTGGGCATCGACGGGCTGACGCCCGCTCACCCCAACCCTGACAGTTTCCAAATCCTGTTGTTCCGCCTGCCATCCTGGCAGGTCCGAGAAAACCGGCAAGCGCCGCCTGTGGCGTCGGTTCCGGTCGAGAATTCCGGTTCCTCCCACGCGCAGGCGCGCGGTTCCCTCCCAAATTCACGCCCTCCACCCGGTTGTCACGGCCCCGCCAGGCCGCAGGACGGGCTTTGCCCTTACCTGCTCTGCCGTTCGGAATGCATGGGCATTCCAAACAACAGAACAGGAAGGCCCGCCCATTGGCGGAAAGGGGAGCAGACCCGGACCGCGTCACGCGAAGGAGGGTCACAAATGACCGCAGAGAAGTTTGACGTTTATTCCCATGTCACAAATCAGATCATCGTGCAGATCGAGGCGGGAACGCCGCCCTGGCGCAAGCCGTGGACCGGCGGCGGGGCATCGGTCAGCTTACCGGAACGGTTCAACGGTGAAGCCTATCGAGGCATCAATATCCTGATGCTTTGGGCGACCGCGATGGCCAAGGACTATACCTCAGCCCGCTGGATGACGTTCAATCAGGCCAAGCAGCTTGGGGGCCATGTCCGCAAGGGCGAGAAATCCGCAACTGTTGTGAAATACGGCACCGTCGAGCGCGAGGACGAGAACGGCGAGGAACGCCAGATCCCCTATGCCAAGGCCTACCGCGTGTTTAACGCCGACCAGATCGAGGGTTTGCCCGCTGAATTCTACATCCTGCCCGATCCGCCCCGTGATCTTGGCACTGAGGCCGACCCCGAGCTTGAGGCGTTCTTTGCCGCGACCGGCGCGCAGATCGACAGCACCGAGGAGCCGCGCGCCTATTACAACATCAAGACGGACCGCATCCACATGCCGCCGATCGTGACCTTTCACTGGGCCGCAGGATATTATGGCACCTTGGCGCATGAGCTGACCCACTGGACAGGGGCGACAAAGCGGCTGGACCGTTTGGGTCGGTTCAGTGATCGTAAGGCCTACGCGTTCGAGGAGTTGGTCGCAGAGATTGGCAACTGCATGCTTTGCGCGCAGATCGGGGTGGAGCCTGAATTTGACCAGAGCGCGGCCTATGTCGAAGGATGGCTTGAGGCGATGAAGGAAGACAGTCGCGCGATTTTCCGCGCCGCGTCCGAGGCGCAGAAGGCCGTGGATTACATCATGGACCGCACCGCGCAGGCCGACCGGATGGCCGCTGAGTAACAGCTCGCACCGCTGAAATGATCAAGGCCCCCGTCAGCAGGCGGGGGCCTTTTTGTGTTTTGACGTGATCGTGGGTGTAGGCGGTTTTAGGGTGACCTGTCGGCGGGCAACCTGAAGGCCACCCGCCGACAGGCCCGGCGCTTCGCGCGGACGGGCATTTTATGCCCGGTAGAACAGAAAGCCCCCCTTGCAGAAGCATTACCGTACGATCCTGCCCCGTCCGGTATACGATTCCAGGATCGGCTCAGCTTGCTCTTGGATTGGTCAAAGTCGGTGGAGAACAATCAGGAGATCGAAACGTGGGAGCTGGATGATTCCACGTGGGCAAGAATCGGGGGGCGTAATCTCGATAACGGGGTGTCGGAGCCTGTGACGCACCGTTATCTTGAGCCGTGATTGCGGGAGTTGCATGCTAAATATCTGTAATCGCTTGCCTTGAGCTGTCGTACAACTCACACTTAACTAACATTTTTTCCAATTGGAGTGAAAAGGCATGCATCCACTTCTTCATACAACGCGCCGTACGCGAGCACAGCCGAATGGTGTTCGCCCCGTGAATGCAACCTACGACTTTCTAAGTGGCCTCTGGATTAGCCCGGAAGGCCCGCTGTGCTGTGATCCGAGCCATATACCGATGAGCAAGAAGAATGACATTGAGACCGGCGAGGATCAGAAGGGCCAGTAAGTTGTCGCTGGATGTCCAAGTTCTTATCCTTACGAGCGAACTCGATTTCGCTACTGATCGGATTTGTCGTAAACTTTTAACCGATGGAATTGCTTTTCTGCGGCTCAACCGCGAAACTCTGTCAGAGGTAAGCCTCACACTTCTTCCTACGCAAGGAATGCTTCTCTGCCGAAAGGATGGGCATGAGTGGCGTGTGGGTGAGAAGCTTCGTTCAGTATGGTGGCGGCAAGGCACCTTCGACCGCAATGTTGCTAACGGGTACACATCTGTGAATGAGCAGATGGAGAGGTCGCAATGGTCTGCGTTCATGAGGTCGATTATGGTCGCTGATAGCGCAACATGGGTTAACGATCCCTCTGCGGTCTATCGAGCAGAGACTAAGGCTGTCCAGCTCAATCAAGCAGCCCGGATCGGTTTTGACGTTCCTGAAACTCTGATGACAAATGATCGTTTTGCGGATGTTGAGGAAAGGATTGGGCCTCAGGTTGCGTTGAAGAGCATAGATACGCTTCTTCTCAGGCAGGGGGATGATCAACTTTTCGGTTACACGACTCTTACTGATTGGCGGGCCGTCGCAACTAAACATCTGCATTTGGCCCCGGCGACTATTCAGGCTCCGCTTCTGAACAAACTCGACCTGCGTGTCACAGTGATGGGTGAGAACCATTGGTGTGTGGCTATCAGGAGGCACGGGGAAGGGATCGATGGAGATTGGCGGCTGACCTCCAAATCTGACATCGAGATAGAAGACTACACGTTACCAGCGGACGTATCTCAAAAATGTCTGCAACTGGTTCGTTCTCTCGGGCTACGATACGGAGCGATCGATCTCGCGCTGTCAAATGGACGTTATTGGTTCATTGAAGTGAACCCCACGGGGGAATGGGGATGGCTGGATAGTGATGAACGTCCAATGACATCTGCGATTGCCGGGTATTTGTCATGTCCGTGTTGAAATCTGTGTTGATGTTCCCCTGTTCGGCCACGATGGCTTTGGCGATCCCGATACAAATGGCCATAGCCAATCGGCGTGTTGCCAAATCTGATGTGAATACGGAAAATATTGAGGTGCTTTCTGATGATGATCTCCAAGACCTAATCCGCTCCGAATGGATCAGGGCTAAAGAACTAGATGAAAAGTTGCACAAGATGACCACGGTACTATCCGTTGCGGTAGCCATTGGGGGGCTGGTCAGCACCACGATGTTACAGAATATCAGCGGGTCTACAGCTAAGTATGTAGCGATTGGTCTATATCTTGCCGCGACTTCCCTGCTAGTCATCGGAATTGCCTTGGGCTTCAATGGGCTTCTTCCGAAGAAGCGCTATGGATATGGTGCCGCTTACATGCGGAATGTCGCCGCTGGAGGAGAAACTGCCCGGCAGGTGATGATTGAGGCAGCACGAGAATTTGAACGTGACAATCTCATTCGGTCGAACGAAACCACCGCGGCTGTGGTGTCGATTCGAAATGGAGTGCTGGTTTTCGCATTGGGGATCGCGGTAAACCTCTATGCTTTAGCCACCGCCGAACCGGACGCGCCTCAAGAGCCGTCAATCATTCTTGTCGAAGCTGGGACTGCAAGGGGGAGTTTAGCCACCTTGTGTCGTAGCGTTACGGGAATATCTCATCAAAAATGGCGGTCAAGGAGTTCTGATCCGCGAGAAAGGCAGGAAACGTGCAATTTATTCACAACGATCTAGGTTCCCGACAGCGTGGTGAGATTGTTGAAGTTACACTTACCAGCGGTGCCAACGTTCGCTTAATGACGAGTTCCAACTTTTCCAACTATAAGAATGGACGGCGGCATCAGTACATCGGTGGATTAGCTAAAAAGTCTCCGGTTCGTTTGCAAATACCGAGTAGCGGTCATTGGCATGTTGCGATTGATATGCAGGGACTGCGAGGTTCGACACGTGCGTCCGTCCGTGTTCTGCCGAGTCCGTTGCCCGAAATCCGCGAGGCCCCCCTGAACTCCGTTCCTGGTCTAGTCCGAGACGTGCCTCCGGCGGTGTCGGACGATGCGGAAGCCTATGACGTCTTCATTTCGCACGCCTCCGAAGACAAGGATTCGATTGTCCGCTCTCTGGCGGAATCTCTTCAGGAGAAAGGGCTGGCGGTCTGGTACGATGAATTCACCCTTCGCATCGGCGACAGCTTGCGCCGCAAGATTGATGCTGGCCTGGCCAGAAGCCGCGTCGGTCTCGTGGTGATTTCCCCTTCCTTCATTAGCAAGGGCTGGACGAACTATGAGCTGGATGGGATCGTCACGCGATCTGTTTCCGGCGAACAGATTCTGCTGCCGATCTGGCACGAGATCACGAAGCAGCAGGTCATGGATTTCAGCCCTTCCCTTGCCGACAAGGTTGCGCGGAGCACAGCCATGCACACGGTCGATGAAATCGCTCAGGAAATCTTCGGACTTCTGAGAGAGTAAGGCGTCATCTCTTGTTCCGGACAATTATCTATGCCGTTCCCGTTTCGGCAGGTATTGATCTTCGGTGCTGATTTTTACGGAGCGGTATTGTGAATCCGGGAGCCATTGAAAAACTGACCTCTGCTAAGAACGAGCTGGAAGTCCGGAAGATTATCGACAACCGCGACGAGGTTCTGGGGCGGTTTTCTCCGTTCTTTCAACCCGGCTCGGTGGCTGACCTAGACGAGGGTGTTTTCCGGGATTTCCTGAGTATCGAGCACAATAAGCACTGGACGGGTCTGGAGCGTCAGCCGCAACTCTATGCGGACATGGACGGATTGCGGCAGGTGCTCAGCGTGCTGGTGGACGAGGCGCGCCCGATCCGTGAACGGGTTGATGCCGTGATCGAGGCGCCAGGCATGGGAGTGGCGAAACTCTCTGCCATCCTGCTGGTTGCCTACCCGGAAAAATACGGGGTGTGGAACGGCACTTCGGAGAAGGCCCTCCGCTCTCTCCGGCTGTGGCCTGCTTTCAGGCGCGGCGCGACAACAGGGGAGCGATATGTTGCGGTCAACCAGGTGCTGCTCGATCTGGCCCGGAAGCTTGAAATCGACTTGTGGACGTTGGACGCCATCTGGTGGGGGATTGACGTGGATGGAGCTACCCCAAAACCCGCGAACGGGGCGGGCAAGGTGCGTATCGGCGACGGTAAGGCCAAAGCCCTTGCAAATATGAAATACTCGATCCTGAACACCGTGCAGAATGCTAACGGGCAGAAGGTGGAGGTGACGGTCAAAAATAAAGACCTGAAGATGCTGGCAAGCGAGCTTGATGCACTGTTGCCGCGTCTTCTGGAGCAGCAGAAGGAGCGCTGCGCGATCACCGGACTGCCCTTTCAGTATGAGGGAGACAGGAACATGCTGCCGTCAGCGGACCGGATCGATAGCGGCGGGCACTATGAGGAGGCAAACCTTCAGCTGGTCTGCCGCTTTATCAACTTCTGGAAACAGGCAACGCCGGACGACGAATTCCGCCGTCTGATCGGGATCGTGCGCGATAGCAGTGGAGCGTGACAAAAACGGTCGTTTTTGCCACTCCGCCCTGTCCCGCGCCAAATCAGTTACTTAAACTGGACAAAAACCCCCGGCAAAACCTTTGCAGTTTTGGCAGGGTTTTGTCACAGTGCGGCATGATTATCGGATACGCCCGCGTCAGCAAGGACGACCAGAACTTGGAGGCCCAGATCGACGCGCTGACGGCAGCGGGTGCAGGTAAGGTCTTCGCCGACAGGATCAGCGGATCGAAGCGTGTCCGGCCCGAGCTGGACCGGATGCTGGACCAGATCCGCGACGGCGACGTTGTGACCGTCACCAAATACGACCGCCTGGCCCGGTCACTCAAAGACCTTCTGGAGATCGTGGAGACCATCGGAAAGCACGGTGCCGGCTTCCGGTCCTTGGCCGAGGACATCGACACGACGACGCCGGCCGGCCGCCTTGTGTTCCATGTCTTCGCATCTATCGCCCAGTTTGAGCGAGAGCGGATTTCGGAACGGACCAAGGAAGGTCTTGTATCAGCGCGCAAGCGAGGGCGGATAGGTGGCCGCCCCCCTGCCCTCACTACCGCCCAGAAAGCCGAGGTCCGCAGGATGCGCGATGTTGAACAACGAGCAGTCTCGGAGATCGCCCGATTATTTAAGGTGAGCGAACGGACGGTGCGGCGTGCTTAAGCTTCGATATTAAAAAATGAGGGATAATAGCGTCGAAAGGTCGTGTAGCTATTGATCGTTGCCTCGCTTTTTTCCCGACTGTCCCCAAGGAAAAAACCAAGGGAGTCGGCGGCGTTCTTTGATCCCATATGCAGAATGCTGTCGAGGGGAGTGTCATGAACTTTGTGTATCTGGTCTGGCCCATGCGGGTTTTAGATACAGTCACGCATTGAAGCGATCCTCAAACATTATGGCGAAATGATTGCGGGCCGCAAACCATTCTCGAACA
>Ga0181374_1000159_pt1 | contig 17348 bp, 25 predicted proteins | sample LowvirmetaG_2_FD_130086 | JGI IMG/M metagenome (GOLD analysis project Ga0181374, IMG submission 130086) | Marine viral communities from the Subarctic Pacific Ocean - Lowphox_10 viral metaG | ecosystem: Environmental > Aquatic > Marine > Oceanic | place: Subarctic Pacific Ocean | collected...
CGCTTTGCTGATGTCTCCAGACGTTCAGCGGCTTTCTCTGCATCCACGAAATTCTTGTTAGCCATTGTCTTAGTCTCCATTGGTCTATCGGTGCACAGCGCACCCGATGCCCGCCACCCTTGCGGATGGCGGGACACGGCTAGGCTGGTTCGGCTTCGGCCTCTTCCTCCTGCACTTCGGCCTCATAGTTGAAAACCGAAGCGACAAAGGTGGCTTCAACATTCTCTATCCCTTCAACGTCCGCCAGGTGGCGCAGGTCGCAGGCGAGATCTTTAATCCAGGTGTCGGTATCGTTTGCGTTCGGGCTGTCGCCGGTGTGGCTGATGTATGTTGCCAGCGCAGCACGAGCCCGTTCCGCGCGATCCGCATTTGTCCAAGTGCCCATTTGTGTCTCCATTGATTGTGGTGGAAAAGCCCACCGGATGGCCCTGCTGCCAGTTCAGCAACAGGGCGCACCGCTAGGCTCCGGTGCCGACGACTTGCTCGAGTCGGTCAGCTACCGCGTCCAGGTCTCCCCGATACGTTGGGAAGGCAACAACCTGCGCACCGTCGGTGGCGTAATTGATCACCTCGATGTTCAGGTCGGTTGGGAGTGCAGGGGATTCGGTTGCCGGTTCTGGCACCTTGTCGCCTGTCATGTAGAGCCACTTGGCCGTGACCGTGGCGAACACAAAGCCCGCCGCCGCCGCGTATTGCATCACGAGCGGGGTATTGTCCCCGAACAGCCAGAGCGCGCCGTAATGGTGCACCCAGACCTCAACGCAAGCCAGGAAGAAGGCAAAGATGGCCGTGGCCGTTGCTTTCCACTTGGCAAATCCCGCGCGCATCATGACCAGTTCCAGCGACTCCGAAAGGAGCCATGTGAACGTGGCCAGGAAGCCGAGCAGGACCGCGACACGATCCCAGCCAAATCCCGCGTGACGTAGGCCGATGGCGGCAATCACGTTGGACATGAGGACGATGGCCACCGGCGCAAGCGTGGTGGCGTTCTGTCTTAGGTTCATGGTTGGTCTCCATTTTGTGGCCTGTCTCGTCAGCGGGAAAGCGGCCAGCCTTCCCCGGACCCGGCCCGGTATGGGCTGGGTTTCGACTAGGTGTCATCCTCCTGTGTTGCGATATTGATCAATTCACGCTGTGGGCTGAGTATTGCGCCCAGCAGCAGGAACGCGCCCAGCGTGGCGGCAATGAACACCGCCAGCCCTGCCAGCCCGTGAATCTCGAATGCAGCAGGCACCATAAGGCTGCAGCAAACAAGGATCACCAGGCCGGACAGAATGCCGGTCAGGCGCATGGGGTCGTTCATGCGGTATCCTCCATTGGTTTTAGGGTGTGGCCTGTCTCATCAGTGCAAGGCGGGTTAGGCCCTTGCAGACCCCGGCGCGCGGCCGGGGTTTCGACTATCCGCGCTTTCGGCGCATCAGGTCAGTGAGGGAAACGACTTGCGGCGTCCCCTCCGGTTCGTCAAAGCCCCAAGGGGCATCGTCGTAACCAGGAAGTTTCGAGATCATGGATTTTCGCAGTTGCTGCACCCATTTTGCGGCCCAGCGTTCGTGATAATCGTTCGTTTCACATGCCTGATAGTCGTAACAATCGCAGGCTTTCAGCACGATCACGGGAGTCACGAAGGTTGGGTGAATCCGTCGAAAGGTGTAGCGTTCGATTGCTTCCATCCCTTCCAGGTCGTCACCTTGATAGCGGAACAGCACCGAGCGCGTGTTTTCACGCAACAGGGCCTTTCCGAGAGCGTCCGCATCATCCGGGTCGTCACCTTTTGGCGCGCCGGGTAATGTGGAAAAATACGAGCTGGAAAAGTGGCGATCATCCATAGCTGCTGTTACCAGCAGGCTGATATGATCGTCGCTCACAACAAAAGCGGACATAGGTATCTCCATTGTTTAGCCTGTCTCATCAGACCGCAGGCGGCTAATCCTGCGATGACGCTCCGGTTAGGGAGCGTTTCGACTATTGGAAATCTTCGAGTCGGTGGCGTACCGGCCGCCCATTGATCATGGGAACACCCCAGACCGTGGCCACACCGGCCGCATTGACCAGCGGTAGGTAAATAGGCGCAATTTCCCATGCAGCGCGCTGCTCTGACACGGTTTCCCATGTCCACCCTTTCGGCAGGTCGTAGCCAATAGGTGCAGCAAGGCACTCGCGTTCCGAGTTCGTGAGTTGCATTTCAGTCTCCATTGTATGGGTTTCGCGTGTCTCATCAGTGCCAGGCCGCGAGCCCTGACAGACGCCCCGGAGGGCGTTTCGACTATTAGATCGGTTCAAATTCCGCGCACGGTAGGCGTTCAAAGCCTGAAGGCTTGTGCACCTTCACAAACCGCCATCCGAGGCACTTCAGCACCGCGCGCATTTCATCGCAGGCTTGGTTGTCTCCCTCGGCGAAGTAGGCGAAGACTCTGCGCGTGACGCCCTCGCCAATCGTCCGAACCCCTCGGCAGGCGATGTCTTGCGCCTTAAATTGCGCCAGCGCTTCGCCCGGTTTAATTGGGTACGTCATTAGTTCAATCTCCATTGTAGGTAATTGGCCTGTCTCATCAGTGCAGCTAGGCCAGATGCTGCAGACCGGGCTTTCGCCCGGTTTCGACTAATTGGCGTCTTTCCCGTCATGCCAGTGACCTTGAACCAGGTTCACGGAAGCGATGACGGCAACGGCAACAGCAAGTGCGAATAGAGTTGCGAAGGGCCACAGGGCTAGCAGTGTAGCCATGACCTTCACGCCCATCAGCGCGGCGAGTGCCATAAGTGCAAAACGCATAATTCAATCTCCATTGAGTGTGATCTGTCTCATCAGGCCCAGCGCGATCAATCACCAGGCGACACGGCACGCGCTTAGACATGGGCTGGAGAGGCCCGGCGCGCCGTGTTTCGACTTGTCCCTAACGATGTCAAACAGCATGAGCGGAGAAATGATCCCGTCCATGCATTCGATAATATCGAACATATCGAGCAATTGCAATCGAAAATATCGAACAAAACCCCCAAGCGATAGACAAAACGCCATAGATGCTAGAGACAATGCTAGAGACAACAGAGACACAGGCGCGCCAGCGCCGCGCAGCGGGATCATGACCAATGGCCGGTAAACCCCTACAACGTGAAGCCAATGCAGCATTGCAAGAACGTGTCGAACAACTCGAGAAGGAACTAAGCCAAGCCCTGCAACAGCTTGCCATTCACGCGCCCGATGTCGTGCTAAATGCCATTCCGCCCGAATTGACTGAGTATTCAGCCGACTTGCCCGATAAGGTCGTTGCGCTTGGATCGCTCGGCATGACACAAGCCATGATGATAGCGCGGTTGGGTATTTCACGGGATACGTGGGATGAGTGGAAGGATACCTTCCCTGCACTCAAAGCCGCCGCCACTCGCGCGCGCACGTTGGCACTGGCCAAGATGGATGAGTTACAGCAGCAGGCCGTGCATCGCAAAGACAACAAGTTCCCACACCAGGCCGCGAACGAATTCAGGAAAACCCTGCAGAATGAGGGGCTTAGTGAAGGTGGCGCTGGTGATGCGTCCAAGCTGGTGCGCGTTGTTAATGGTCTGACTGCTGATAAGGCATCAGGCTAACCGGTCATGCTCAAACTGTAGTATCTATTGGGGATTGCGCCGCGCGTTCTGACTGCTGGCATAGAGTCAGAATGCAAATCGAGGGGGTGGGGGGGTCTCTTCAAAAAGCCGGGGCGGGGGGCAAAATCGCGCCGCTCCCGTGTCCGATGGGTGTCCGTCCCCCAACTTTTGCTGACCCTCAAGACGTTTCAGTGCGTAGGCTCGGGGCGGTCGTTCCCTCATTCTCTTGTCCACACAACGAGGATCTGGGCTATGGACATTTCGCTTTCGGCAACGGGTAGCAGCGACTGGACGTCAGACGTGAAGAAGTCTCTGGTGCGGTTCTGGGGCACATGGGTTGGCACGGCGGCGATCGAGTGTCGTGAGGTTGGCGACACGACTGAGATCAGTCAGGTGGCGGAGATTGCGGACACGGATGCTTCGCACCTCTTCGAGTTGCCGCATGTGCCCGGGATTGATCTGGAATGGCGTGTGACCTTCACCAGGACGAGCGGTCAGCTTGAGGGCCGGATAGGCGGGTAGGGGGCTGTCCCGTGGCGTGTGCTGAATTGGGGCTACGCGACGGCATGGGTGACGTCTCAGATACCGCTGGTATGATTTTTCGATCCAAGGCTTGATACCGGGTAATATCGATGCTACCGATGGTTCATACCCGAGAGGCCAAATTGGCCGTGAAAAAGACCGCAAGGTCGGGGGAGGGAGTTTGGCATCGCGCATGAGCGTTGGAATTCCTTCCCTTTTTCGGGGTGGTGTGGGGTGGCGCAGAGGTAGCGCGTCGGTCTCATAATCCGAAGGTCGGAGGTTCGAATCCTCTCCCTGCACCCAATTTTCTTCTTGACGTATCGAAAATATCGGATCAATGTCGATATTGAGGTTGCGACCCCCCTCAGAAGCCTCAACACCCCCACTGTGACCCCGGACGTTTTCGCGTCTGGGGTTATTTTTTGGGTTGCGCTTCCTGCAAATATCGACATTATCGAAATCCGAAAGGGAGACACGATCATGGATGATGGAACATTGCCGGAGGATGCGTTCGTGGCAGGGACGGGGCCGGCGCGGCAAGCGGTCGAAACCCAAGCCACAGTCAACGAGGATACTGCGGCGCGGTTGGGCGAACAGTTCGATGAGGACTTCCCCGAAGTCGGCGAGGAAATGCCGGCTGACGGTCAGGATGAGATCTCTGTCCAGATCGAGGGGCGCCAAGCCTATGTGAACATTCGTCAGCCGGGCGAAGAGGCGGTGCAGGTCACGTTCTTCTGTGGACTGAACCCGATGCGATCGACGGCCTTTGCATACGCTTACGCGGCGATGTTGCGAAATCCGGACCTGTCGCGCGTGCTGGAGATGCTGGACGCGCATATGGAAGGCGTAATCCATCCGGGAATGATCCTCGGCTCGGAAGACGAAACCGCACTTCACCGCGTTCTGGGCGATCCGGAGCGCAATGAGGATCGTGTCTATTCGTCGTTCTTGGCCGGTGAGCCGAAGCCGTTCGGTGAAGATCCGATCGATAAGGTCCGGACCCAGGCGATGGCCGACGCAATGCTGTGGGCGCAATCGCAACAAAACGTAAAGCCCGAAGAGATCGTTGCAGCGGCCCGCGAGTTCACGGCCTTCTATCAGTACGGAGATCAGTGATGAAGAAGGTACTGATGCATGGAATGTCGCTAAGCGCACTGGTTGCGGGCCTCGCCGCGATGAAGCCGTCACCGGACCCGAAGCCAGCGCCAGCCAAAAAGCTGCCAGAGGGAACACGCTCCCATCGGGGTGATCCGTTTCTGATTGGGATAGAGCCGGACGAAAGCCATGCTGACAGGATGATCCGGAAGAAGAAGCAGCGCATCCTGCGCCGCCACATTCACCTGAACGGCAATGCCTGATCACGCCATGTCTTCGGCCTCACCCTGCGCGTACATCACCCTGCACGCGGCCCACCGTTTCAAGGAAGCCCGGTATGGCACCCCGCCTTGCGACAAACTCCCCCTGCACGAGGTGGACGAGCTTCAGGAAGAAATGATGTCTGAGGCGCTTCTGGCCAAGATCCGGGCCGGTGCGGCGCGCCACCGGGCCTTCGGGTGCATATTCGTCATCCAGAACGGCGTGGTCGTGACGGTGATAGGTGGAAAGCGCCGCCTCAACCCCAAGACCCGCCGGCCAGTTGACCGCCCCGGCAGGAGAAAACCTCGGAGAAATGGGTGACGTAATTTCCTTCGAGTATGCGCCGGTCCTGGACGCGGCTTCTCTCTCGAAGGCGTCATGCCGAATTGTCGAAGGCCCGGTCAATAGCGGAAAATCCGTCTGGTCCGCCTCCGAAGTTTACAAGAAAATGTGCACGATCCCGCGCGGCAAGGATGGCCTGCGGCACTCCAAGTTCATCGTCGTGCGCGACACCTATCCGAACCTGAAGGGCTCCACGATCAAGACCTGGGTGCAATGGTTCCCCGAAGAAGTCTACGGCAAGATGACCGGCAGCGAGCCGGTGATCCACACGATCGAGTTTCTGGACGTGCGCTGCATCGTGGAATTCCGCGCGTTCGACTTCAACAACCCGGAAAAGGCGATCAAGGATCTCAAGTCGACCGAGTGGACCGGCGCATGGGGCAACGAGATCCAGTTCATGCCGCTCTCGATCGCCAAGGAGCTCTACTCGCGTACCGGCCGCTATCCGGCCAAGAAGGATTGTCCGGCCTACAACCGAGAAAAGTGGATGGTGGGCGACATGAACGCGCCGGCCACCCATCAGTATTGGGGCTACTACATGCGGGGCAAGACCCCGATCCCGCTGGACTGGACCGACGAGCAGAAGTTCGAAATGCAATGCCCGGATGATTGGGAGTTCTTCGAACAGCCGGCTGCGGTGATCGAGATCCGCGACGATGCGAACCGCTTTGTCGAGTTCCAGGTCAATCCCGAAGCAGAGAACCTTCCACACATTGGCGAGAAAGGTGTCCGCCAGGAACTGTCCGGCCGGACCTATAACGATGTGCGGCGGGATCTGATGAACAAGGTCGTGCCGATGCGCAAAGGTTTCCCCCGATATACGCAATTCCTGCGCGGCGTTCATGTGGTGGACCGGATCGAGGCGTTCGACCACCTGCCGATGATCGCCGGCTATGACCCGGGCGTTCATGGCTGCATCCATCTGCTGCAGCAATGGGAAGACCGCTGGCAGGCCCTCTACACGATCCAGTCGAACGGGCTGGGGGTGTCCAACCTTGCTGACAAGGTGCTGGCCATCCTCAATTCCCGGTTCGCGTTCTGGAAGGAAACCGGATTTGTCGGCTGGGGCGATCCCTACGGCCAGACCCGATTCGGTGCCCAAGGTGGCGAAGGCATGGTACGCCAGGAAGATACCGCGTTCGACATCATGGGCGCGAAGGGGCTGAAATTCCGGACGCCCGGCGGCAAGGATGATCCATCCCTGCGCCGTGAGGCGACAATCAGCCTGCTGAAAGGCCGAACCGACACCGGCGCACCGCGGCTGATCGTGGACAAGCAGAATTGTGGACCGCTGATCATGGCGCTCGATGGCGGCTGCACCATGAAATCCCAGAAAACCCCGGACGGGATGCGCGTCGAAGAGGTCGTGGACAAGAAAAATTCGCTCGCCGACGTCATGGAAGCTGCCGAGTACGCCTTCCTGGGTGGCGGCGAGGGCGAGGGAATCGTCCGGCCGAAGAACCAGACCAAACCGAAACCGAAGTCCTACACAGGGAACAGCACTGTCTGGCGTTCCCGCAGCAAAAGGAGAGCGTAATGGCTCGCTATCGCAAGAAACCCGTTGTCATCGAGGCCGTCCCGGCCGCTGACGTCATCGCACAGTCCGGCAAGCGTCAGAAGGATCTGCCAAATTGGGCGGTCGAGGCCATCGAGGCAGAGAAGATATTCTCGATCACGCCTCATGGGCTGATGATCAGCACGCTCGAGGGCGACCATTTTGCCAACTCGGACGATATGATCCTGCAGGGCGTCAATGGGGAGATCTACCCCTGCAAGCCAGACATCTTCGAGAAGACATACGAGGCCGTCTGATGGATTATGCGACCGATAGCACTCCGTTCCGGCCGACCATCTGGTATGTGGCGTTTGTCGGTCGCAAGCGCCAGGCGTGGTTTGATGTCCTGTCTCCGAATTGGGCGCGTCACGTCATGGCGTTCGGCTACATTCAGGCCAGCGACCACTGGCTCATCGTCAACCCGGTCTTGCACCTGCATGAAATCAACGCGGTTCCGGACGAGTATATCCGTCCGATCCTCACAGAGCTCTACATGCATGACGTCAAAATCCTCAAAATCCGGCAGCAGCCGGGCTCGCCCTACTCGGCGCGACTTGGCAACTGGTGCACCCAGACCATCGCCCGGACGGTCGGCATCCGGACCCGTGCGTTCCGGCCGATAGGACTTTACCGCGATCTTGTACGCGCAGGAGCAGTCCCCGCGTTTGAGGAACAAGATGAGCGTCAAAGCCAAAGCCCAGCCTATCGAGGAAGATCCGGAGACGAAGAAACTTCGGGAGCAGGCTGAGGCCCGCGCTGAAGCGACTCGTTTCGAAGAAGCGCAGGAATACACCGACAACACGACCCGCAAGCTGATCCGCCGGTTTGGCGCGAAGCCGGCGACGCCTGGCGTCAGGGGCTTCAGCTTCGCGCCGGGCGCAACCGGCGGCGGGCTGTCCTCCTTCAACCCGGCCACCGGCCAGTATTCATCCGTGGCGCCGGCCATCGCACCGCGCACAGCGGCCGGGCTTCAGCAGTCCCTGGCGACGCAATTCAAAGACTCGCGGTTCTACGCATGATCGATCGTCAGTACCACGAGGCTCATACGCCCGAAGGCAAACTGGTCCAACGGATCAAGATGGCGCGGTCAGACCGCGATACCGTCGCATCAGCCCTCAACCGATTCTACGAATTGGCGCTGCCGTTCCGTGTTCCGATCAGCAGCACCGTCTCCCGCAATACCCAAACCCGCATGGAAGAGCAGGAAGACGTCTTCGATGACACGCTGCAGGCGTGCACCCTGGATTTCGGCGCTGAAATGATGGACCGGTTCACGCCGCACTATAAGCCGTGGGCCAATCTGAAGCCGACAACACAGCTCGGTGACGCTCTGGCCAAAAAGGCCGAGGGCATGATCAGAGACCGCGAGAGGCTGATCTACGAGGCGATCAAGAATTCAGACTTCTACGAGCAGTCCCAGCAGGCGTGGCTTGACCTGGCGGGCTCGAAGGGCGGGATTATTATTCCGTATTCGAAGAGCGGCAACATCAAGTGCACGCCGATCGTGATGTCGAACCTGCTGGACGACATCGGCCCACATGGGCAACTGGATCTCCGGGCGATGGAGTTCCTGACCAAGAAGAAACACCTCCAGCACCTGTTCCCCAAAATCAAGATGGAGCCCCACCTGCGCGACATGGGCATCGGGGAAAATCAGGATGTCGTCGTCGTGCAGGGCAATTACCGCCTGTATGATGGCCCGTTCGACTGGATGTTCTTCGTCAGCATTCAGGGCAAAGTCGTCCAGATGAAAAAGCAGAAGGGTATGGGCGCTTGCGCGGTCCATACGCTCCGCTGGTCGGATGCGCCTTTCTCATCGTGGGGGCCAGGGCCAGCCATGACGGCCATGCCTTCCGCGAACGTCCTGCAAGAACTCGGATACCTGTTCCTGAAGAATCTCGGCAAGCGCGTCGATCCTCCGTTCAGCTATTACGAGGATGGGCTGTTCAATCCCGAGGGGGGAATCGATGCCGGCATGGCGCTTCCGCGCGATCGCAACTCCGGTGAAGTGCAATGGCTGATCGCAGAGCAGGATCTTGATACAGCCCTGTTCGAGCGAGAGCAGTTCCGTCTCGCGGTGAAGCGTGCGCTCTTCCAGGACAAGCCGGATCAGACCGGGAAAACCCCGCCGACGGCAACGCAGTGGATCGATGAGCGCGCCATGACCGAGCGCCGCCTGCAGCTATCCCGCCTGCGCGTCTACAAGGAATGGGTGCTGCCGATCCTCGATCGCTTCAATCACATTCTGACCATTCGCGGGGATCTGCCGCCTCTCAGCATCGATGGCGAAATCATCGATGTCTCGTTCGAAAATCCGATCACGAAAACCTCCGATGCAGAAGAGGTCAGCGCCTCGATGCAGCTTGCGCAGGCTGCGGCCGGGATCTTCGGTGAAGCGTTCCTGGCGAACACCGACGCGGTGAAAACCCTCGAAAACTGGAAGCAGAAGTCCGGCGACAAACTGCTTGAGTTCAAACCATTCGATGAACAGCCAGAGGGCCTGCAGGGCCTGCTCAGCAACATGCGCAACCTCTCTAACAAGGCATAGGTCATGAAGGAATCCACCGCTCGAAAGTTCCGCGATTTGGCGACTGGGGCGAAGAAGGCGCCCGAACTGCACAAGGTTCATGCGGCCTTCCGTTCCATCGCAACATTGCCGGCCGGGCAGATTATCGAGAATTGGCTTCTCGACCAACTGGCAGCCATCGAAAAACCCGATTGTTCCGACGGTGCGTCCAAAGAGTTGAGGGCGCGCCGCATTATGGCTCGAGAAATTATCGCCATGATGAACAAGGACCCGACCAATGACGGATCAGACGAGCGAGCAGCAGCAGGACCAGCCGACGGCAAGCGCAGACGTCACCAGTCCAGCCCCGGCCTCCGAAGCCAGCCCGACCCAGGACGTCCAGACCTTTCCGACGACGACTGACAGCCCGTTTGGCGCATATGCTCAATCTCCGTACCCGACCGAGGCCGAGATCAAAGCGGCCGAAGCCGACGCCGAACCCGCGATTGTCGACCCCTTCTTCGGCGGATCGCCCAAAACCCTCCACAACTCCGACCTGAGCGGCGCGACGATCAACGTATCTGACCTGAATGTCGTGGGTGATGGTGATGCATGGCAATTGCTCTGCAAGGCATCGTCCGAAAACGAGGGCTGGATGAAGTCGACCAAGGCGATGCCCGTACCCGGTGTGGGTTGCCTGGTCCAGATCACCACTCAGCAGCGAAACTTCGACGGCACATATGCGGTCGCCGAGGCCCTGACGATGGTTCACGGCGCCAGCATCGCCCCAGACAAAAACGGCGGACGTCGCCTTGTATTCGGTGTGCCTAGCAAATGACCGACGAAACCAAAACTCCGGAAGGTGAGGGCACGACACCAAGCGCAGTCGAAGCGGCCGCAGCCGCAGCGGCAGAAGGCGGTGCTCTCGCATCGATCGACCCGAATGCCCCCCCTGAAGGCGAGGAAGATGGCGGCAACGAGTTCGACGTCTCCACGCTTGGCGAGCAGTTCGTCACCGACGGCAAGCCCAATATGCAAGCCATCGCCGACGCGCTCGGCAAGGTCGCGGCCGATGTTCCAGCCGAAGACGGAGAATACGATCTCTCCTTCGGTGAAGACTTCGACCTGAAGGGCGAAGATGGCGAGGTCGTGAAGGTTGATCCAGCCGATCCGATCGTCGCTGACATGACGGCCTGGGCACGCGCCAACAATGTCGGTCAGGAAGCCGTATCCGGCCTGATGGGCATCTATGGCAAGATCATCAAGCAGTCCTATGACGTGAATTCGGAGGCCGTGGTCGAGCGCCAGACTGCCGAGTGGAAAAAGCTCGCCGATGACGGTGACGTCGATAAGGCCAAAGAGCGCGCGAACAAAGCTGCCAGCGGCCTATTCCAAGCGCTCGGCAAAGAGAAGTCGGCCCAATCTATGGCCTTCATCAACGCCATGAATTCGGCCCCCCTGGTCGAGTTCGCAGAAGCAATCCTTGAGCGCCTTGGCGACGAGGGCTCAGCATCGCCAACCAATGAGACCAACGGGGACGGGCGCAAGTCCGATGCATCGGTCTTTTTCGATAACCCAACGTCTAGACCTGGAGCTAAAGCCTGATGGACGCCACCCGCAACCCGACTCTCGCCGATCTTGCCAAACGGATGGATTCTAATGGCAAGCCAGCCCGCATCATTGAAATCCTGAGCACGCAGGAAGGCATTCTCGAAGACCTCGCCTTCATTGAATGTAACAACGACAAGAAGCACGTCACCACGCTGCGCACCAGCCTGCCGACGCCACAGGCTCGCCTGTTCAACCGGGGCACTGCAGCCACCAAGTCGGATGTCGGCACAATCGAAGAATCCTGCATCATGCTGGAAGATTGGGCTCAAGCCGACGCTGACCTGGTGGACAAGAATGGCGAGGGCTATCGGATGAGCGAACATGTCGCTCATATCGAAGGCTTCAACCAAGAGGTTGCGCGCCAGTGTTTCTATGGAAACTCCAACGTGAATCCGCTGGAAGAATTCATGGGCTTCGCTCCGCGCTACAACACCACGGCCGACGAACTTGAAGATTACGTCATCAAGGGTGGCGGCTCCGGCTCGAACAACACCTCGATCTGGCTGGTTGGCCACGGCGAGAATGCTGTTCACGGCATTTACCCCAAGGGTTCCGAAGCCGGGCTCAGTCACAGGGATCTCGGGCGTCGCGTCAAGACCTACACAGACAGTGGTGTCGAGCGAAATCTTGAAGTGGTCGAAGACAAATACGCCTGGGATATCGGACTTGTTGTCCGCGACTACCGCTTCATCGTCCGTATTTGCAACATCGATGTGAATGCATTGAATGCCGATCCAACCTCTGGCGGCGCTGACCTGTACGAACTGGTCGCCAGGGCACAAGAACGCATCCCCGGCGGTGCTGCGCGCCTGGCCTTTTACGGGAACCGTAAGGTCCGGGAGGCAATGCGCCTCCAGGCCCAGAACAAGAAGAATGTGAATATCTCGCCAAGCGAGGTCACGGGCAAACCGGTTCTTTCGGTCGACGGAATTCCGTTCCGGGTCTGCGACACGATCGTCAACAACGAAGCCACGATTTCGTAAGGCTGAAAGGAAACTGACATGATTGGAGACGCGCTCCTAACAGTGTTCGATGGCGAAGATGCTACCGCGGCACAAACCCTGACGTCCACGGACATCGGCCTGCCAACTGGCTTCGGTGTTCAGGGCGGCGAGCACATGGATCTCATGTTCTCGGCCGACTCTGTTCTGACCGGCGCAACGAAGGTGGATATTCGGTGGGAAACCTCCGATGCCTCCAACTTCTCGACTGTTGATACGGTTGCCCGCCAGTCCGAAGATGGCGCAGAATATCGCTCCGGAGATCTTGTTCCGCTGTTCCTGCGACCGAACCGTCGGGTCAAGCAGTACAACCGGATTGTCATCGACTTCGGTGCCATCCCTTCTGCCGGCACCGTCACGGTGGCCTTTGTCAAAGGCGCCGAACACCGCACCAACTTCCCGAAAGGGTACTCGCACTAGCCTGCACGGGGCGAGCGCATGGGGAAGGGCCTGGCCATTGTGTCAGGCCCTTTTTTGTTGGTGCGTAGTTTGGGCTGCACCTCCGCCGATAGTCTCGTCGTATCAACCAGGGAGCCCTAACCATGTCCGACACAGATGTCGAAATCCACTCAGACGATGAAATCGTCGATGTTGTCCTTCGCAGTCCCTTCGTTACGAAAGACGCGCGATATCTCAAGACCAACACGAAACTGCGTGTGACGCGCCGGCAGATGAACGAGTGCACCGCCATGAAGCTCGATCAGCCTGAGCTGAAGCCGGAGCCGATCGACCTGACCAAGACGGACCGCATCGATATCGTCTCGGTGCCAACGCTAGCGCCACAGTCCCGCCCTGAGCCTGTCAGCCTTGTCGATTCGAAGAAGACCCCCAAGCTGACGGGCCACGGCAGCGGCAAGGTCGCGCCAGCCACGGTCGAAGAGGTGGTCGCCGCCGCCAAAGCGATCGATCTCGAAACCATTCCGGACCAACTGACCGCGAAAGGCTACATCAAGCAAGCCTATCTGGAAACGGTGACGGGCAAGACCATCGATCAGAAGGTCTACTTTGCCTACATGAACCAGGCCAAAAGCGACTGATCTCTTCCTCCCGTTAGTCATTCTGGCCTGAGAGCCCCCCGCGTGAGGCGATACATGTGGGGGGCTCACTCTGTTGGGTGCGTCGCTCTGCACCCCCGCATGAAGGCATCTTGGCCTCATGACAACATACGCCGCCCCCGTAAATGTGAAGAACTCGATGCTTCTGTCGCTTGGTGCGAAGCCTCTGACGCCCGGGGTGAACACCTCGAAAGAGGCCGCAATCCTCGACCAGATTTACGAGCCGATGGTGAAGGCCGCGCTCACCCGCCATGCATGGACATGGGGTGTGAAGTCCCAATCCGTCCAGTCGTCCGGGCAGGCAGACAATGGAAATTACCTGTATCCCGTTCCATCCGCGTTTCTGAACGTTCGGTGGGTGCGCTGCGGCGGTTCAGATGTGCAGGTGGAATACCTCGAGGATGGCGAGATTGCGCTGCCGTTCAGCGGCACGATCGAGGTGCACGGAAACTGGCGTGTCCCAGAGGCACGCTGGCCAGCCGACTTTGCCGAAGCCATCGTGAAGAAGGGGTATGCGGCCCTGATCCGATCGCTGATGAACGACTTCACCGAAGCTGGCCGCGCCGAGCAAGAGGCGGAAATGATGCTGCGTAGTTCCATCGCGCGTGACAAGCGGCAGATCCGCGGCCGGGACATCAACCAAAACCCAATTCTTGTGCGGGCATGGAGAGGACGGCGACGCAATGGCTCGAAGACGGTCCTACCGGAATAGTTTTACGGCAGGCGAGGTCGGCCCTGAATTTCTTCAGCGAACCGAAGATGAGCTTCTGAACGAAGCGGCCAGTCGCCTACTCAACACACTCATCAGCAATGGCGGCGGCGCCCATCGGAGACCGGCAAGCCGTCCTGTTGCATCCACGTCTGGCACGAAGCGCCAACTCGAGGTCTTTGACCTGGACGATTCCGATTATCGCCGGATCGTCTTCTCTGCCGGCAAGGTGGAGATCTTCGACGCGAGCTCATTGCTGCAAACCCTGAGCGGTCCGTGGGTGGAAGCCGATATTGAGAAGATCACGGTCGCCAATGGCGATGACAAGTTCTTCATCTTCGGCGATTTCGAGACGCAGGAGCTCGCATATTCTGCCGGCGTATTCTCGATCGGCGCGATCACGTTTGATGACGGCATCGGAAGCGCCGTTCGCCAGCCTTATTGGCGGTATGCAGCCAAGGGAGTGACGCTGCAGCCATCGGCCACCACCGGCTCGATCACACTTGTTGCGTCAGAGAATGTTTTCGTTTCAGGCCATGTCGGTACGAGGTTCCGGTATCTCAACAACGAGATCGAGATCGACACAGTTGTAGACGGCAAAAACGCGACGGGGACGGTCATCACGACGCTGTACCCGACGATCACCCTGACGGTGAACAGCACCGCCCCCTTCAAGGTTGGGCATATCGTACTCGGCGACACGACCAGCATCGAAGGCCAGGTGGCCGCGGTTGGCTCAGGCACGATCGATGTGACCCTTCGCGCCGGCTATACGTCCTTCGATTCGTCAGAAGACATTTCCTCACCAGAGGGCACGGCGACAATCACGGCCGTCGGATCAACATCGCCCGCTTCAACGACGATCTGGGACGAGCAGATGATCAGTGCGGTGCGCGGATACCCCAGCACGGGCGCGCTGCACCGCAACCGCCTGATCATGGGCGGGTTCCCGGGCGCGCGTAACGCTGTCGCCGCTTCTGCGGTTGGGTTCCTCACGGACTTTGATGTCGGCACCGGGGATGACAACGACGCCTTCATTGAGGCCCTGGGTGATGATCCGAATGCAGCGATCCGCCATATCATCGGCGCCGAGCAGCTTATCCTCCTGACTGACCGGAGTTGCTACTACGTGCCGGAAAGTGAGCAGGCACCGCTGTCTCCGAGCCGCGTGCAATTCCTGCGGATCTCACCTGATGGCTCCAAGACCGTGCGGCCGGTGCTGACGCCAGAGGGTGTCGTGTTCACTGACAATGCGAACCGCCTGTTGATCATTGGGGCGACCGGAAGCGTCCGGGCTTCATGGTCTGTCTCCGAACTGTCGCTGCTGGCAAGACACCGGATCACTGATCCGGTTCAGCTTGTCTATGTCGACGGGCTTGGCGCGAGGTCCGAGCGATACCTGATCATCCGGAATTCGGACGGATCTGTGGTGGTCATGAATTACCGTCGCGGCGCGGACCAGATGGGCGCAACCCCCTGGGAGCCAGCGCCGGGGACTGAATGGCAATCCTTCGCCGCGTGGAAGACCGAACTGTTCTGCGTCCAGGATGGCTTTCTCTGCGACGTGGATATGGACGCGATCATGGATGTGCAGTGTGACTACTCGGCATCCTGCCCACTGCTGGCCGGCCGGAGCGTGTACGTCATGCGAGGGCAGCATGTGTGGCAAGGCCCTCTGATCGTGGACGGATCAGGCAACGTTCCGGGGATTGACCCGGCTGAGGGACTGGCGATTGGGAGTGACTTCGAGGTGGAGATCACGCCTGCGCCGCCGGTTCACAAACATATCGGGCAAGAGCGCCGACGCATTACGCGCGTGATGGTCGATGTTCTGGATACGGGCATGTTCCGCGTTGATGGTGAATTGCGCGTGGGTGGGGACGGGGCGACCGACATGGGCGCGGAACCACCCCTCATGACCGGTGGTCTCGAGCCCTTTTACATCTGGGGATATGATTTCAATCACATCCCCTCGATCACGCAATCCGTCGGGGAGGGCGCGCCGCTCTTCCTGAGATCCCAGACACTTGAGGTGAGTTACTGATGGCCGATCCGTTTACATGGACAATGATTGCGGCTGGCGCTGGTGCGGCGGGGTCTCTGGCGGGCGGCTTCATGGAAGCGAAGGGACTCGATGCGCAGGCCAACGCTGCCGATTACAAGGCCCGGAACCTGGCGTTGCAGGCAAATCAGACCAAGGCCACGCGCGCGGTCGAACTGAACGATACGATGGCCACGATCGATGCGATCCGAGGCTCACGGAACGTCTCTCTGGACAGCCCGACCGCAATGGTGATCGAGCGCGCCCGGAAGCAGAAGAGCGATGACGTCACCAATGCCGAAGTCCTTGGCATTCGGCAGGGCATCACCGAAGCGAACTATGAAGCGAAGAATGCCCGTAGCGGCAAGAAGTGGGCGCTCGCCAGTGGAGTGCTCGGCGCCACCGGGTCGCTCGCGCAAGGCTTCGCACAAGGAGGCGGATAATGCCAGACGGCTTGCCAGACATCAGTGGAAACGCTCTCACGCCGGCCGGAACCATCCGGTCGGCGGGTCAGCATGAGGCCCGGGTTGCATCGGTATTCGACCGGGTGGCCAACGTCGCCAACCAGATTGCGGTCCTGACCGGGCAGGCTGACGCGAAAAAGGGTGAAAAGGAAGCCCTGCGCGACTTCAACGAGCGCGCGCAGTTCGCGGACGATATTGGCGCTCCCGGCCTTGGCAATTTCACCAAGCGCGAACGGGCGCTCGGTCTTCAGACGGCTGGGGACCGGGCATACAATAACATGCTCGAGACCCTTTACCTGCAGCGCACCAAGGGATCGATCGAACAGGAGGCCGCGCGCCTTCGTGCTGATCCGAACACGTTTGGCAATGTCGAGCAGTTCGACGTCCAGATGGAGGAAGTGAAGAAGAGCATCGGCGGCAATACAGATCCGGACTTCGCCGATGAAGTCTTCTTCATGATGGACACCGTGCAGCAGGACGTTCGCGGCAAGGTCGCGGCCGATCGTCAGGCGGCAGACATGAAGGAAGCCCGCGAGGCGATGGATGCCACGATCCAGGGCATGTCCGACGATCTCGATGCAATCCTGCGCAGCCGGGGGCA
>Ga0181374_1000161_pt1 | contig 17219 bp, 11 predicted proteins | sample LowvirmetaG_2_FD_130086 | JGI IMG/M metagenome (GOLD analysis project Ga0181374, IMG submission 130086) | Marine viral communities from the Subarctic Pacific Ocean - Lowphox_10 viral metaG | ecosystem: Environmental > Aquatic > Marine > Oceanic | place: Subarctic Pacific Ocean | collected...
CTCGACTGGAACACATTTTCCGACGCAGAGTGGAATACATTCACAGTTGCGGAGTGGGACACATTCATCATTGATGCCGTGGCCGCTAGTGCCATACTCCCGAATTACTACAATGTGCACATAGCCAGGATGGGATGAAATGGGATTAGAAAAAAACACCGCAGGCAAATGGGTTGTGTTCGCATACGGAGCACCTGACCACGCATCGGCAGGGCTTGCGATTACCGGCGATGCTGCGAACATTACAGCCAACGTACGCATAGACGGTGGTGCAGTTAATGCTGTTGACGATACGAATCCGACTGAACTAGAAGATGGATTCTATGTGTTCGACATCACTGCAGCGGAAGCCAATGGTGATGTCATTTTGATTTGCCCAGTCTCATCAACATCTGATGTGATTGTGATCGGTGCCCCGGCTGTGGCGCATACAGTGCCAGCCAATTTCAATGCCTTGGGTATTGAGTCAGATGGTAACCTAACAAAGGTCAACACACTCCACGGCCACACAGCCCAGACTGGTGACACATATGCCTTGGCAAATGGGTCTGCTGGCTTTGTGGCAATTGATACAGTCGTTGACTCAATCCTGACAGATACAGGAACTACACTACCGGCAACGCTCACGACCATCGAAGGCAAGGTTGATACGGTTGACACTGTTGTCGATACGATTCTCGTTGACACCGCCGACATACAGCCTAAGTTCGTTGGTATCACGTTACTGAATGAGTGGCTTGGTGCGTTGATGGGATCGCAGGCGGCAGACGCTACAGCACTGTCTGAGATTGCAGCGACCGGGGCTGGGTCTGGGACGTACGACGAGGCTAACGAATCACTTGAAGCGTTGCGTGCCCGAGGTGATGCTGCCTGGACAACGGGTGGTGCCACTGGCAATGAATGGCAGTTGGTGGATACGACTATCGCTACTCTTGCTTCGCAGACCTCATTTACCCTCACAGCAGGATCGGCTGACGACGACGCATATAACAAGTTGACGATTGTGGTGGAAGACGCGAGCACATCTACCCAGAAGTGTACTGGGCGAATCGCTGACTACACTGGTGCCACAAAGACGGTGACCCTCGTAGAAGACCCTGGCATCTTCACAATGGCGGCTACGGACAAGGTATACATCTTTGCCGAGAAGGATTCGACCGTCGCTGGTGTCGGTGCGATTGAGTGGGATATTGAGGTAGAGGATACCGGGAATAATGTGCTAGAAGGCGTGTCTGTCTGGATCACGACCGACGCTGCTGGAGCGAACGTGGTTGCTGGAACGCTTGTCACGGACGCACTTGGCATAGTCACGTTCTACCTCAACGCTGGCACTTACTATGTATGGCGGTACTCTGCCAATTACACCTTCGCTACTAATCCAACTACAACAACGGTGGCATAATGGCTGACTTGACGATTAGTGACGGTACTGGCGTATCACCGGGATCAGTAGCACCTGCCTCCGGTACAATACTACGCTATACCTACCAAGACCTCATGTACTACCTCATGTCCAATAACAGGGCGGGGTTTGGTTCAGGGGACAAGATAGACTTCAAGACGGCATGTACTAGTGCCCTGGAGAATCTTACGCAGATACACTCATGGAGCTACTACCGTCCTAGCCACAGGATACAGCTATCGGCGTCGTACAGCACGGGGACGGTGACGTACGCTGACTCGTCCCAGCAACTAACCCTTGCCTCTGGTACATGGCCCTCGTGGGCTGCGTACGGTCGGGTTGTGATCGACGACGTTGTGTACGAGGTCAGCACACGGACATCAGACACGGTGATCGTTCTTGACGATGTAATTAAGCCGTCAGACGACATCTCTACTGCGAGCACGTATGTCCTGTACCGCTCAAAGTATCAGCTACCTATTGACCTGCGTGCCATTGAAGAGGTGTTGATTGAGGACGGTTCGTGGTCTACATACCAAGTGGATATGCGGGACATATTCTCTCGCGAGCGTTGGGCATCGAACTCTGGTCAACCTTGGGCCTGGGCTATCGCACCTGACCCTGATCGTGACGGCATGTACGCAATTTGGATCGAACCATATCCCGACACCGCCGAGCCTCTGGGGTTTCTATATCGTCGTGAGCCTCGCGCTTTGCGGTGGTCGGGTACTGAACCATTATCGCAATTCACTGGCGTTACAGCATCACAGTCTGCCACCGATATCACCATCAGTTCGGACTTGAAGCAGAGCATGGTTGGTTCTATTCTTCGCTTCGGTGATGACAGTTTGAGCACCAAGTATCCGGGTCCATTGACGAGCGATAACCCGTACGTCGAGGAGCACAAGATCACCGCAATCGCCGGGTCTGTTGCAACGATTGAGACTGGGCTGACTCAGGCGTACACATCAACTCGGGTAGTGGTTACCGACCCTTGTGACATCACACCGACAATGAAACTAGCACTACAGGATCTCGCTACTTACTACCTGTACAAGATGCACGGCAAGGCGGCTGAGTATCCCGTCGCTTCGGTGCGGTTAGCTAGGGAGAATGACTCCAAGGTTCATTCAGCGTTGCCGTCCCGTAAGTACCATCGCTGGGATCACTGGCTGCAAGTCGGGGAGGTTGACTACTCATGACCAAACCTCTGAGCAAGATTGAAGTACAGTCGTGGAAGGGCATCATATCCGATGCTGACACTCTAGATATACCATCCGGTGCCGCACAGACCGCCGAGAACGTGAGCACCCTGGTTATAGGTACGCTCAAGGGGCGTGATGGTATACGAGAAGTCACTTTCGGTAGTACCGCTGCAGCAACGACCGGAACCAACCACGTCATTGGAATCACCACATACGTCCATCCTCACAGTGATATGATTGTCTTCCAGTTGGATGATGGTTCTGTCCGAGTGGGGCGTGACGTAGGAGTAATTACGTGAGCAGTACCGAGATAGACACAGGGTTAAACCCCCTCCAGCCAATCTGCTGGTTTCAGGACCGCAAGCAGGTTCTATACGGCGTCAATGGTATCGACCGTGGTGTCAGATGGGACGGGTTCGCAGCGGCAACGGGACTGATGGGCGTTACTGCCCCTGTCACTGCACCGACTATCACGCCAGACACGGGTGGAGCCGCTACCGCCGGGGACTACGTCACCGCATACCGCTATGTCGCAAGAGACCTAGAAGGCGATGTGTTCTCTAGCTTATCCGGCTTGGCTACCACGACGATGACTGCGAATCAGGAATTCAACTGGTCTGCGATGGACGCTCCGACCGAGGATCGTGTCACGCACGTTCAGTTCTGGCGCACCACCGTGGATGAGACGAATGTGTTCTATCTGATCGAGGAGGTTGCTGAAGGCAGTCTCGGTAGCCACGTTGATCAGAAGTCTGACGCTACGCTACTTGCACAAGACGAAGACGAGCGGTTGGTGTACGAGTGGGGTAACGGCCAAGCCAATGCGATGCGGTTCACGCCTCCACCCGAGGATAGACCGTACGCTGTGATCTTTCAGGACAGAGCGTTCTACTTTGGTTCGCTACGCCTGAGGGGTACATGCACCACTGACGGCACAACGACCATCGCTATCGCTGAGACGTACTTTCCCACGACAGCCAACATCGCCGGTTGGCAACTGAGTATTGAAGGAGAGGCTATCACGTACGTTGTACAGACCGTAGGAGGTTCAACGGGTGCCTGGACTGTCGTGCTAGACACAGCACCGGCATCGAGTACAGCGGGCCTTGACTATACACTCTACCCGCTAGTATCGAATCATCGGCAGTTGGAATACTCCGAGGTGGATGAGATCGAGTCAGTGCCGGTAGCGAATACAATCACAATCCAAGACAACATTGGAGATGATCAACACATTACAGCGGGACGGCAATGGGGTTCTGCTTTGTATGTGTTCACACCTCAGAGCAAGTACGCTATCACGTTTGTCAAGCAGGCGAATATCGACTCCACGATTAGGCTGATCGACGACCGGGGAGCGTTCAATAACAACTGCGTCGAGGCGTTTGAGGATGCTTTTTACGCAATGGATAATATGGGGTGCTACAAGTATTCGATGTACCAGGGCGGTGGGAACTCAATGCCTATCTCTGCAGCGATACAGAACGAATGGCGTGATGGTGGGATTGACTTCTCTGCCTCCGACAACTTCTTCGTTGAGGTGGATCGAACGACTGCTCAGGTACGGTTCTGGGTGCAATTCGGAGACGGCGTAACAGATCGCTGTTTTGTGTGGAACGTACGCACAAAGACGTGGGACCACGAGAATTATCCTGCCCCAGGAAACAACGGGATTCGGTGCTCGACACCTGCAGTCCTCGACCAACAGTCAGCTATCAGTGAAAAGCCTAGAAGTATTTTAGGCGGCAGTAATGGACGGTGTTTTGTTCGCGAAGGGACGACAGACATCGTATCACAAGTAGAGTCGGGAACCTGCGAGGCATCGTCGGGTACAGGCTGTACGATTACTGACGCTTCAGGCTGGCAGGGCTGGGGAGTTCGCAGTTTTGTGGGTGCCACGCTTCTCTTTGAGGAGACTGGTCAAACAGCGGTAATCGCGTCCTATACGCAATCGACGAATAAACTCATCATTGTGTATACAGCGACCATCTCTCCAGTGCCTGCAGCTACAGCTACGGTCAAGGCTGGTGTAGTGCCTTGGTCTTGGAAATCACGTAAGTTATCCGTTGTGGATGAGAACGATACAGATGCCTCAGCGGTTCAGAACCGGAGGGAATGTCAGGTGGGATACGAACCCTTCGATGGTGACATTGCCACATTAAAACTTAAACTGTTCCAAAACTATGAAACTACTCCGGTTCAGTTTCAGAGGGGAGCAGACTTTATATCTGGTATCACTGTGAGCAACGACACGCTTGATAACCATGCAGATCAGGCACAGTATAGTGATGCAATAAACTTTGATCTTTCCGTTGACCGTTTCGACAGTGATATCGACGCCAATGGCTTCCTGAACCTGGACCTCTCCGGTCGATTATACCCTCTAGGTGAGGGACTTCGCTACCTGACCGTAGAGTTGTCCGGGTATCAGGGAGATGATCGTATAGTGGTAAACGAACTCAATCTCATAGGGTTCACTAAATGACATCTACGCTACAGACACAGATACTTGAAGAACTACGCCAATTCCTCCCTGGGAAGGCTGTGGATGTATTGCAGGGTGCGTTCGGCAACTGTCAGGCACCAGTGGAGCACCGAGCGCAGTTCACCTTGTCGCCAGCAGGGGAGTACAACGACACTTGGCACGAGGGCGTGCCGATCACTGACAGCGTGGTGGATGGAATACTTCATGTACAGAACAACGCTGCCTGGGAACTCGACGCCAACAACGTACTACATGGTGGTGCAGCGGCTAAATTCATTGGTGCTGTAATCATGGAGGGCCCCGCAATCGTACAGGACTTGTTCGTGATGAACTCATCTGGCGTGCTTGTTGAGGTCACCGGCACGGGTAGCGGGCTGAATAACATTGTCGAGGACGCAACACCGCAATTCGGCGGCAACCTCGACATGAACAGCTACAACATCGAAGGGGTGACACCTACAGAAGTGGGTTATGTCTCCGGCGTGACCTCTTCGATACAGACACAGCTTAATTCCAAGCTAACGGACATCGTAGGCGATACGTCCCCACAACTTGGTGCTAATCTCGACGTGAACGGTTACAACGTCGGTGGTATGACGCCTACAGAGATGGGTTATGTCTCCGGCGTGACCTCTTCGATACAGACACAGATCAACGCTAAGCAAGCTACGATAAGTGGAGCGACACTAACGAGTGTAGCGGTTGCCGACACTGACAAGGTGCTGATTCAGGACACCAGTGACAGCGACAACCTCAAGACAGTAACCGCATTGTCGATTGCTCAACTCACTCCGTATAGCGTAGACGATCACCACATAAAAATTAGCGGTAGTTGCTTTGTTATGTCGATACCGAATAACAATGGGACAGCGAGCACGAGCACCACGCACAACGTAGCTCTATCTGCTGCGTGTCATATTACATTCGACGATTCAGGTAGGATATTGGGGGTGCATGATGGTACAACATGGCAAAATGGAAACTCTGGATTCTCTGACCCTGGAACCCCTTAAATGAAGATCAAGACTTACGTTTTCGCAAAGCGAACATCCCCCAACAGGCACCTTACTAGGTGGCTAACAAACAATCAAGTTGACTGGGAGTATGGTTCGGAGGAATGGGGCATCGACGTGGCGCGTAACCAAACGTGCATACGGTTCATGCGAGAGTGCCCTGATTACACGCACATGATAATGCTGGATTGCGATATTGTTCCCGATGCGTCAATGTCTGACTTCCTGCTAGATCCAGACGAAGATATTATGTGGGCCTCGTATGTAGGGCGTGGGTCTGAGGGACACGTTGACACATTCGGGGCGGGGGCTTGCCGTATATCAGCAGGCGTGCTCAGGAAGTTAAGCGAGTCGTATCGTATGCCGTTCCGATTCACGTACAACGAAACAGCCGACAGGTTACTCGACTGTGAGTGTAATCACTTTGCACGCGAAGCCACTGCGTTGGGTTATGTACCAAAGCAAGTCGGGTGCGTCGGTCACATTTTACCTGTGGTATGGTATCCCAAGGACGGTGGGCGTGTCCATGTAATGCCGCATGAACTAGACGCAGGGCAGTTAGTAGAATCACAGTAAGAGAACCAGGGACGACGAGATTTCCGCATAAACCCCCTACTATTGGGATAAAACCACATATAAAACGTAGAGTATAACGAGGAGAAGCGATATGAGCATACCTGGATACGCTGCTGGTAATAATTATCAAGGCCCTGGGTCGGTCCCTGGTGTTAGCGCGTTCATGCAAGAGAACCCATGGATGCCGGGCACCAGCACAGCCGATTTCGTGACAGGTCGAGGTGCCCCCAGTATGGCAGATATCATGAATCCGTATCTAGGCGGTAGTCTCCCGAGGACATCTACGCTGCCGGGCGCTAATGCGTTTAAGCCACAGAATCCATGGATGCCGGGCACCAGCACAGCCGATTTCGTGACAGGTCGAGGTGCCCCCAGTATGGCAGATATTACATCTCAGTATCTCGGCGGGACTCAGCCAGCAACGTCTCATTTCTCCCAGGCACCTGCCGTGTCTAACCCCGTGGCGTCTGTTGCCCCAATAGGTCCGACCCACACAGGCGCGGTGCAGGAGTCAAATCACGACCGGCTAATGAAGAACCAAGACCCTGGCAACGTCGCTAACTTTGGCGTGCAGATGCCCTACGCTGGTGGTGGATCATTCCATAACACAGCACAGAATGTAGCACGTAACTTCGCTGCCATGGCTGGGCAGAACCAGAACCGACGCCCTATCATCGGCAAAGATAAGGACGGCAATCAGGTCATCCTTGGGTATGAGACGGTGAACCCAGCGCAGCAAACCACCGACGCCTGGGCCGACCAAATGAAACTCAACCAGATGGCGTCACAGCGGAACAGCGATCGTGCATCCAAGGAACGCATGATGGACAAGATGCTCGCCGCTTTCGATGGCAACCGATCTCTGGCCCCCGCTCCGGCTCCGGTGCCAGTGGGTTCTAGTGGCAGGTTCAACGCACCGCAGCTAAGCAGTCTGCCTGTTGCAGTGCAGAACATCCGTGGTCCCGGTGCTCACCTCACTGGCGACCCTATTGCAGACAAACGTAACATCGCACTAGCCAACGCTCGCAATCGTGCTGCACAGGCGTATCGACACGGGGCTATTCCTGGTATCGCTCAGAGCGACCAATCCAACGCCGCTGCCGCTGCACAACAGCAGACACGGGATCTACTCGCTGCGGTTGGGGATCGACGACTTGCTTTAGGGCAGGAAGCTAATGACAACTCGACACTCATGCGACTGATGGGTCTGCTCTCATAAGGAACGAACGATGAACTCATTTGGCGACTTTGGTGGTCGATATCAAGGCCCGATTAAGCCTCCGAACCTGCCTGTTGGTAGTGGATTCGGTGCTAAGACGCAAGCAGCTAACCTTGGTGCGCATCAGACGTGGTTGCAGGGTGGGTCTCAGGGTCCACAACCGCAGTGGAATTACACAACCCCGGTAGCTGGTGGTTTCAGGGGCGGTGCTCAACATGCCGACTACATTAACAAAGTCAAGGCATGGGAAGGAGGCAAGCAAAGCCCAAGTAATCAGATGCACGCTCGTGCCACCGGTGACTTTGGTGTCCAGCCTCTAGCCTGGGGTAACGGCGATGGTGGCGAGGGGTTTGCCTGGAACACTGACCAGGGTGGTGCAGCACCCGCACCGAACACATCTGTCTGGGGTCAGAACGCTGGCAACGCACCCTCTCATGCTGCACAAGTAGCACAATCCCAAGCAGCGGAACAAGGCTTCACCGCAGCAGGTAATCCACTCAAGCAGTATCAGTCTCCGGGTCGTTCGCTCGACCCGGGTTCACAGGTACTCGCAGACCAGCGGAACCTTGGGCAGTTCGCAGACACGTACGCCCAGATTGGTGCTATCCCTCACCAAATGAGCCTACAGGATGCGATGTATAATCGTGCAGGGCAGGAGATCAACAACTCCGCTGCGTACACACAAGCCAATGCATTACGACAACTACAGGGTGCAGAGTATACCGCACAGAACCAGCGACAGAATGACGTACTCACTCTGTTACAAAGCATCTTAGGATAATAAATAATGGTAAATCCATTCGCTGAATCTATCAACGCTATCGTTGCAGCTAAGAGGCAGGAAGATGCTGAATACGCAGCAGCGGAACAAGCAAAGGCGAAGGCAAAGAGTGATGCACTGGCGAGGCAGCGAGTTGATGATGCGGCGTGGTTTAATGCGGAACACGCACGACACGTAGCACGGACACAGCAAACAGGAAACAACAACATGGTAGACCCACGACGACAATGGGAACTCAGTCTCGCTAACCCTAACGGCGCTCGGGCTAGAGCAGAGGAGTTCATGCGGAACAACCCAGGCGTCATGCCGGGTGTACCAGCGAACGCATCGTCTGGAGTACAGCAGGCGACAGATGAATACAACGCAGCGCAGATTGCTCAAGCCCGAGCGGAAAGGGAACAGGCTGACTACGAAGCGGCACAGCGATTTAATCAAGGTTTCGGCGTCAACGGCAGGCCGGTTGATGCAGCGGCAGGGGGCGTCTCTAGTCTGTACGGAGGCAATCAGCACCGCAACGCTTTTACTGCTGGGATGAGTGACCTTGGGCACGGGATTAAGTACGGAGTACAGGACTTCTTTGGCGGCAGTAACAGCGGTGGAATTCGACGGGGTGCAGATCCAGGGCAGGTTGTAGACCCAGCAGTGGCAGCGTTTATCCCGCCTCCCTCTGGACCCGGTATCGACAGGAGCGTGATGCCAAACCAAGGTGCGGTCCCCCAAGGTGCAGCTCCCATGGAAGCGTACAACTTTGACGCACCGTACCAGATTCCACCGACACTGACTCCAATCTCAAGAGATCCTGCTCCTGGCTACAACGGCCCAGCAGTACCTCCAGCCCCTGCAGGTAGCCCCTTCGCTGGCAATATCCCCTTTCCAGCCAGCGAAGCGTCTCCCGCTCCCGTATCGCAGCCACAGGAGATACGCGCCACTCCTCCGCCAGCACAGTGGGCGCAGCTAGGCTCTAGCCTCACTGCACCTCAAGCCTGGAATACGGACGAGGGCTCGCCAATGATAAGTGCCATCTCCCGTGACCAAGCATTAGATGCCGCACGCAACGCTCCGAACATGGCCCGCTGGAATGCAGGGATGGACGCGATCCGAGCCCGGTCGGCTGAGATGGAAGCAAGTCTTCCTGACCGCAAGGCCGCTGATGAGGCTGAGTACATTCGCCAAGAGGAGGAGCGGCTGCATGGTCCTAACCTGCACACCGAACGAGAATTAAACCTCCGCTCAAGGCAAGCCGCTCAGAATCAAGGACTCCTAGAGGCTGGTCGTCAGTTCGCTGGTGAAGGCCTTGACCGGTCGCGACTTGCCGATGCGATGGCGAGAATCCCTGGTCGCCCTGCAATACAGCCAGTGGAAACGGAAGCAGATGCACGGATTCGGCGTGGTGCTGAACTCGATGCAAAGCTAGCTGACTCTCCTCTAGAAGAGCGAATGGCTGCGGCACATGCTAAAGCCGTTGCTAGAAAGGCAGCACAAGACGAGGCAAGGGCATTACTAAATCCTGACCAACTGGCAGCACGACAACAGAACCAAGACGTGATGCGTCAGATGGGTCAAGACCGACAAGCGGAGAAGGACCAGTTCTACAAGGACCGGGCTGGACGCATCGCACGAGGTCAGCAGATGGCGGCGATGCGGAGTCAAGCGATGTATGGTGACCCCGAGACGCAGCGTGAACGCATGAAGTTGCAGTCGGAGGAACGGCGAGCGAAGTACCTCGCTGACACTCAAGAGCGTATTTCAGGGGCCAAGCACACAGGTGAAACAGAGGACCGCAAGTTACGAGAGAAACTGGGAATGGGTGAACTTGAGGCGAAGAGAGAGGGGGTTGCAGCGACAAAAGAATACACCACTCTCGCCAAGCAGCACCAAGCCGAAAAAGACGCTCGTGACTCGCAATACCGGGCAGATGAATCGAAACGCCGGGGTGACTCTGAGTCGCAGCAAGCTGAGTATCGCGCTGAGGCCAAAAAGGACGCTAACTTCCTCGCTGAACTCCAGCTAACAAACACCCACAACCTTGCCCTCAACGCCCGTGCCGAACTACTGGGTAAACGGGATGTCTTAGGAAGCGAAGGCGTAGAACTGACTCCGATAACACCGCTTTCCCCCCTTCCTACTCGCGATGGAGCGCCTCGCCCTGTGTCGCCAACCGCCTCGCCCACTGCATCACAGCGGGCTACCAATGAAGGGTGGACAAAACCTGGGGCCCTCTTACGCCAGATAGCAGACTACGGACCCGAAGAGTTTGACCGCCGACGCGCCGCTGCTTATGCAAAGCTGCATACACCAGAAGCCAAGGCTAGGCACCTTAAACAAACAAACACGACGCTCCAAGAAGCCGCACTGACCCCTACTGCACACGCCGGTAAACCTGCGGGTCGTAGCTGGAAAGAGTATGGTGCAGAGGGCTTTATGGTAGGCACACCAACCGCTGGTCTTGGGGTGCTTCCTTGGGCGCTTGCTGACTTTGGGTGGAAGAACGCATTTGGTGGCGGTTCTCTCATGGAGGACACCCTTGAGGGTGGGTTGGGGTTTGAGCAGACGCCGCCTGAATACCTACTACGGAAGGCGGGGTTAATAGACTAAATGGGATACCGAGATAGTATCTTAAAGGGCTACGGCCTAGGGGCTACGCACGCCGCCTCGCACTTGCCTGTACAAAGCGAGGAGGATCACCTTCTTGCTAGTCTCGGTGGTGCGTCTATGTCTGCACTGCAATACATTGGTGGTTCGCTAGACAAACCCGGCTCCGCTGTACGTGGGCTACTCGCTGGTCGTCCCGACGAACTCCTAAACCTCATTCCCTTCTCGGATACGCTCGGTATCACAAGTATGGACGACCGTGTGTCTGGGCGTGATCTCTTGCGTATGGGCGGGATGATTGGAAAGAAGGATAACTGGTCTAATTTCGCAGGCGGTTTAGCACTTGAGATCGCGACCGACCCGTTAACATTCCTTGGTCCCATGACTTCCGCATCGAAGACGCTTGCCGGTAAAGCTGCGGCGAAGGCTGGGCATCTACCAACCACTGCTGCTGGTCGTATTGGCGGTAGTATCAACAGCGTGATGGACGACCTTGTAAAGCATGGAGAGAAGTTCGGGGATCTCAATCCACTCAATGCGTTTAAGCAGAACATCGCCCATACGGTAGAGAAGATGGGACTTGACTCAGCGGGTGAAGCTGCGTTTCGTGCCGAACCACTCTCCGGCATTATGAGCTTCGGTGTTCCCGGTGTGCCTAGTATGCAGAAGGTATTCGGTGCTGGTGCCAAAGAAGGTAGCCTCGCCATGAAGACAGCCGAGGGTGTGGACGCACTGTCGAAGGGACTCAGAGAGAGTCGTGTCGGTACACTGGCGTCGGAGATGTTTGACAACAGCGTGCTAGGTCGGAAGATGGCATCGTCGCAGGCTGCTGTTCGTGCTACATCGCCGTTGATGGAAGAGACAATGAGTGGGTTCCAGTCTGCTCACCAAGAGGTGTTCGATGTATTACAGAAGCAAGGCATTGACGACGAGGTAGCGATCGGAATGCTGGAGCGTGTCGGGCCTGCTGGTGATGTCACCACACTTGGTAAGCGGATCGAGGGCATGGAGGGCGACTTCGTTAGGCAAGCGGATCTATTCACCGACCTCTGGGGATTGAACGCTGCACAGAAGGCTGACGTTGCTCCTGGGTTGGCGAAGATGTTCGGCATGTACGATGAGATGCACAAGCTACAGGTCAACGCTGGTATCGAACCGTCGTTCTACTTCGGCAAGTACGGTGCGTACAGCCCACTGCGAAGTAAGCTGCTCGACAACACCGAGAACGTGACACGCCACATCGGTCAGAACGATGAACTACAACGTGCGGTGCAAGCGAGTCGGCATGAGGTTCTCGACATGCCCGGTGGTTTGTACGGTATCGAACGTGCGATGCAGGACGACGCACTTCGGGCACTCAACGACGCCGCACCTAAAACGCCGCTCAGAGAACTAGCCGACGAGGACACGCTAGACGCCCTTGTCACATACGCCAATATCAACGGCATCGATTCAACTCCGCTCACGACAATGGGTCGGTGGGTTGATCGCGGTCAGAAGGGGCCGCTGTTTGAGCAGGGTTCGTACAACGCATCTGGTAAGTTTGTGGCAGAGGAAGGGATCAAGGCTGAACCACTGTCGTTAGCACAAGTCAAGTCAGCGAAGGAGGCTATCCGTAAGGGCGAGCAGTTAAGCACAGACACGCTCCCGATTCACCGCAAGACAATCGACGCACCACAGGACGCTATCGACCTCGCACACGATAAGTACCTAAGTGAGTCCATTGAAGCAGGTGCTGCGGCACGGGCAGTTGAGGGCGAGTTCCTTGACGAGGCGAAGAGGTTACTTGGCCCTGCGGTAGGCGATGCGGCTGATGCTGTTTCTGGACTAGCCGATGACGCTGCCGGACTTGGTTTGGTGGATGATGTTCCCAGCCTAGACGACCTTGCATCAACATTCTATGAGCGATACCCCCATGCCCGTGACAAGGCTGCAACCGACGCTGCGGCTAAAGCTGCACGCGAAGCAGCACCGACCAAAGAGGCAGGCAAGGCTGCGGCGAAGCAAGTAAGGGAAGAGGCGAAGGCTGCACGGGCTGCTCACAAGGAAGCAGTGAAGGGGGCGAAGGCTACCGAGAAGGCTGTGAGGGATGCGGCTAAACAACAAGCAAAGGACGCAAAACTAGCGGAGAAGGTGGGTGACCTCGACGCTGACGGTGCGATACGGATGATACGCGAGGCGATGGAAGGGGACGGTTTACCCGGCGCTGCCGCTCTAGCAAGTGACGCCCCGGCATGGCAGATTGCAAGGGCAGCGCGTGATGCACTTAAAGAGCACGAGGCTTGGATAGACAACCCTCGTGGAGACTGGTTAGAGGGGCACATAGAAAGAGCGATTAAAGCAAAGGCTGAAGATGGGAGTATTATCGGGTCAACAACTGCGGGGGTTAAGGATGTACCGATGTCTGTTGACGACCTTTTAGGGGTTAAAGGGTTAAACGCAGAGCACACCAGGATGGGTAGCCCCCTCTCCCAAAAGAAAATCCAAGATCTAGCTGACAGTATCGCAAAGGATGGACTTGAAAATCCCCCGCTGATTGTTGTTGATGTCGATGGCATCCCCTGGGTAAGTGAGGGTAATCATCGTATACGAGCGGCGAAGGCTGCTGGACTAACTGACATCCCAGTGGAGGTTCGATGGCACGCTGGAGCGGAGGAGAGCGTTCGGGGTTGGTCCCTTGATGATATTGCCCAGAAGGTGTCTCCTGGTGGTGGCGGCGGTTTGCCTCCGTCCCTAGCGAAGTTCGGTGGTAGCATAGACGAGATCGACGCTGTTATCAGAACCACTCGTGCGAACATGGAACACGCCAAGGGCATCGCCACGATGAATGGTTCGATCCCCGCCAAGCATGCAGCTAAGGCAGAGCCGTTCTTCAATCACGAGTTCCGCACCATCGCCAACGCTAAGATTGCACACTCGGCGTACATGACCCGCAACGCTAGAGCAACGACCATGGCGTTCGCTAAAGACGCCGGACTTGCGGGCGAGCAGTTGCCTGGACACATGCCCCTAGCACAAGCGATGAAGGATGCTGGGATCACTGGCATGAACGCTAACAAGCGCATCGCAGAGGATCTATTGGCTGCGGGTAAGATTAGCGAAGAGGTACACCACCGTATCATCAATAGCATCGCTGAAGATGGAGTCAATGTCCTCGACGACTTCACTGTACCGATCAGGACCAAGGACGACTTCAAACTACTGGGCGATACAGGCAAGACAGCCTCTGCACTGTTCCCGATCATCAACGCAACGGACATAGCAACCAACGTAGCGAAGGCACACTTCACAATCACACGCCCTGCGTTCCATGGGCGTAATGCACTCACGCTCGCATGGCAAGACTTCCTCGCTGGTGGTCACAAGAACATCACTGGGATGTACCGTGCAGCGAAGAATAAGAACACGCTATTCACTGACGGTGGTGTCATCCCTGGCTCCGGCAAGTGGGCTGTATTCCATGGGATGAAACTCACGGACGAAGCTGCCACCAACATCATACGCAACCGCCATGTGATAGATGAGATCTCGCCCCCACACTCAGGTGGAATCGTAGAGAAGGTGGGTCAAGCTGCTGATGATGTCGCTGATACGTTCCAGTCGCAAGTGCCGGGGACCGCTCGTCAGTCGTCAGCTATGGATGTACTCAGAGCACTCAAGCCAGAACTAGATCGCAGTCAGTCGCTACTCGGACAGGCGAAGCAGTTAGCACAGCAGGCCAATCCCCTTGCGATGCGAGGTGGTATGGGTGATGCTGATAAGTTCATCCCAGTGAAGGCAGGTGCTGCTGCTGCAGACTTCGGTGAAACCACTGGTCGTACCATGACGTGGCTGCGGAAGCTAGAAGAAGGGTCTGGCTGGGCACCGGCGAAACTGGAAACCAACGCTGCACATGTGGACTATAAGTCCCTCACACGGGTGGAGAGGGAATACCTCAAGCGATGGATGCCTTGGTACACATTTAATCGTAAGATGATTCCGTATCAACTGTCAGAACTAGCCCGCAATCCGGGGGGTATAGTGGCGCAGACGATTCGCAGTTCTAGCCAATCATCTGACTTCACCCCTGAGCAAGTCGTGGGGAGCATCCCAGTTGGGGAAGAAGTCGATGGTATGCAGAAATACTTGACCCCCGACTTGCCACACGAGAGCATTAATGCCCTGTTCAAAGTGGAACCCACCGCACTCGGAACTGTACAACAGACCCTCATGGGGCACGCCGCACAACTCCATCCCGTACCGAAGTTCCTTGGGGAGACGATGTCGGGGCAGAGTTTCCACCGTGGAGGTCAAGATCTCACTAGCATGAGGGGTCCGCTAACCCCACTCAACCCATCTAATGAGGATGTTCGCCTGGGTGGAACGCTAGCCAGTAATGCCATTAGCAACTCACCACTCGCTCCGTACTTGTCGCAACTGAAGTCGATACGGGATACCCGCAAATCAGTGCCTGAGCGATTAATGAATTTACTCACCGGATTACGGACTCATGACGTTGATGTTTCCGCAGCAAAAGCCAGGGCACAATCCGACGCTATTAGAGATCAGCTAACCGAACGAGGCTGGAGGGAGTTTAGTAGGTTATACAAACCCGGCGATGCAGAAATGACCGACAAAGAGGCAAACCTCGACGCCCTGCTTAAGGGTATAGCGAAGGAGCGGAGAAAACCTTAAACTTTCCCAGATATTCTCAATAATGGGGTTGTGAACCGCTTCTTACTTATGGTAAACTACACCCATTAATCAAAAGACCGGGCGCAGCGAACACTGCCCCGGCACGATCAACCCCAAAACACCTGAGGCCGATATGTCTAATCTACCTGATCCTGCCGTCTCTGGCAAGGATATTCCCGTAATATTATGTCCTGAAGTTCGTGTCCCGTTGGATTGGCTCAGGAGACGGTGCTATCACATGAAGCACCGGTGTGAGAATACGTCCAATAAGTCATATAAGAACTACGGTGGGCGGGGGATACAGTTCCTTTTCGAGTCAACCTCAGATGCTGCGATATGGATAGAGGATAATCTTGGGGCTTGTCGAGAACTTGAGATAGACCGCATCGACAACGACGGGCACTACGAACCGGGCAACCTTCGTTGGTCTACCCACAGCGAAAACAACAACAATAAGCGGAACACAACGGGAGTGGTGGAGAGGGCTAGGGTTTTCTTAGGGTCGAACCCCAGCATCTCCTATTCCTTAAAAACCATTCGCCGCCTTTTTAGTCGAGGGTTTAGTGAAGACCAGATCGCCAGTCGATGGAGAGAAAGGCTGTCTCGTGGGTGGGCTAATGACGCTAGGTTGTTTGCGGTCGAAAACCCCAACGTCTCGTACTCCTTTGATTACGTTAGAGTCCTCCTAAGCAAGGGTTTCACTCACGCCGACATCACCGAGCGATGGAACAATAGGGGTGGCAGCGATGGGCGATGGAGTAACAACGGTGGCAGCGATGGGTCTTGGGTCGGTAAAGCTAGAACCTTCCTGCGGACCAACCCAAGTGTCGGCTATACAGCTAAAACAATTGGCTCCCTATTCTCACAAGGAGCCACCGACTCGCAGGTTATTGCCAAGTGGAACAACAGGGGGGTGCAGGGGAGCGGGGTAACCAAGGAGGCTAGGTTGTTTCTGTCCGCACACCCAGGTGTTTCCTATTCCCTAAGCCATGTTAAATTCCTGCTTACGAAGGGGCTGACTTGGGACGAAATCAATACGCGGCAAGTGGTGGCGAAGCGGACAGGTGGGTCTGGGAAGGCGAGGGCACTCCTAGCGGATAACCCCGGCGTCAACTACACTTTTGGGACAGTCAAAGTCTACCTATCCACGGGCCTCACCCCTGACCAGATCATCGCACGATGGGAGAAACGCCATGGCAGGAAGTAAATCTCCAGACGACACTCACGAACGCATCGCCTCGCTATTCTGGGACACGTACGAAGCATGTACTA
>Ga0181374_1000178_pt1 | contig 16305 bp, 19 predicted proteins | sample LowvirmetaG_2_FD_130086 | JGI IMG/M metagenome (GOLD analysis project Ga0181374, IMG submission 130086) | Marine viral communities from the Subarctic Pacific Ocean - Lowphox_10 viral metaG | ecosystem: Environmental > Aquatic > Marine > Oceanic | place: Subarctic Pacific Ocean | collected...
AGCGTCGTCCAGATCGCCGTCCCGCTGGAGGTTCACGCGTCGTCGGGGCCGAATTGGGGAAATCTTGAAGACGTGCCGATCCTTCGCGATTGGTGAGGCGATGACGGCGTTGACAGTGTGCCAAATCCCTGATATACTTAGGGTACGGTGGCATCCTCGCCACCAAAGCAGGAGGACCCATGTCTGAGGAAAGCAACCAATTAAAAACAGAAGCTTGGCGTGTGCTCGGTCCCGAGGTGCGCGACGAGTACATCGAGTGGCTGTCGAAGTTCTGCAAGGACAAGTTCGACAAGGGCATGGAGGAGCACGGGGTCGTCTTCACGGAGCCCGATCCCCTGCGATCCGCCTTGGAGGAGGCCGCCGACCTGATATTCTACCTGTGGCTACATTTCAGGAGGATGGAACAGGAGGAGGAGTTGAAGGACCTCGTTTTCAAGCTAAATGACGTCAACAACAAAATAGACAGGATTCAGAAGGAGCAAGAAGGATGACACCCACCAAACGCGGCCCGCATCCGCTAACCCAGCGTAGGGCGACTTTTTACGGAGACAAACGGGTCGGCACGGCCCATGTCGTCATGGGGGCACAATTCGGTTCCGAGGGCAAGGGCGAGTTCGTGGCCTACTTGGCCCGCCGCCTCTACACCGAGGGAAGGCTCGGCGGCGTCGTGAGAGTGGGAGGCCCCAACGCGGGGCACACCATGACCACCCCGGGAGTGTTCCACACCATGGACCCGAACACCGATGGGGAATGGAAGATGCGCCAGATCCCGTGCGGGTGGCACATCCCCGACGCTCCCTTGTTCATCGGTCCCGGCTCCGTCATCAGCCCCGAGGTGTTGACCCACGAACGCGACATTCTTCCCGTCAACGATCTCCAGGACAGATTGTTTATTGATGAACAGGTGCCCATCATTGACGACAGGCACCGGGTCGAGGAGGAGGGTCTGATCGCCATGGTGGGATCAACCGCCGAGGGAATAGGAGCGTGCCGGATAGACCACATTGGCCGTTCTCCACACCTGAATCTCATGAAACACCGGGACGACCTGCGGACGGGCTGGAAGGTGGTCGACACCCAAGCCATCATCAACAGGCTTTTGGACAACGGTCTGGACATCATCGTGGAGTCAACGCAGGGGTTCGGCCTCTCCGTGACCGCGTCCGGCCATTGGCCATTCTCCACCTCCCGGGACGTCACCCCGGGACAAATACTTTCGGACGCGGGCATATCCACCCGTGTGCCTCATTTGGTGTACGGAGTCTTGCGCACCTACCCGATCCGGGTGGCGGGCAACTCCGGGCCTCTTGAGAATGAAGTGGATTGGGAGTTCATAAAGACCCAGACGGAGGGGGTGGTGGATACCCCCCAGAGAACCACGGTAACAGGCAACGTGCGCAGGATTGCAGAGTTCGATCCTGAACTGGTGGAGCGCATGATTGGCATGTGCCGCCCCGACTTTTTCTGTCTGACCCACGTGGACTATCTGGACAGCTCTATATCGAACGTGCAGTTCTCGGCGAGTGCCGACGTCCCACACCCCCTCCGGGCTTTTCTCGGTGCGTGGGGGACCTCCCGGCGAAACACCGGAGCCGACGTCAAGCTGAGGTTCCTGTCCACGGGCCCCGGGATATGGTCCGACCTTTACAACAAGAGGGTGCCATACGCTCCCGTGTCCAAGACCACGGCCCCCCTCTAGCCAAATGATCGCAAAGAATGGAACATGTCCCTGTTGGGCCTGTAGGAGTGGTGAGATCGTGTATGTATACATGTTTGGTCCGATAGACGGTGCGGCGGTGGACGAGGATATATCCGATTGGAGGAGGGCCGTGGGACATTCCCTCTCCAACCACGGCGCGGTGGTATTCGATCCCCTCGGGGCTTTCCTGTGGTCCGACCCGGACGCGGTGGAGTCCCGGTACGGTCAGAACATCGTGGCGATAGACGAGTTCGCCCTACGCCGAGCCGACATGCTGGTCGGGGTGCTCACCCCCTCTTCCGTGGGCTCCTGTCGGGAGGTTCAGATGGCCTTGGATGCCCGCATCCCCGTTTTTGCCACTCTGCATCGACCCAACCGCTCCCCCTTCCTGCACGACTCCAGGATAAACACATTTGACGAGATCACGGAGATGGTGGAAGCTTCCAAGCAGTACATGACCGACAGGCGCGTCGGGTTGCCTTCGGGAGCTCCCCATCCACCCCACCAGATCGTGTTCCAAGCCCTCGATTCCGGGGCACCATGTTCACAACCGACTAGGGCCTTCTCCGGGGATGCCGGATTCGATCTCGCCGCATCCCGCGATGTCCGTGTGAATCCCGGCATCCGGGTGGACATGCTCACGAATCTTAGGATGGCCCTGCCCCCCGGCTTTTGGGGTCTCATAGTGGGGAGGTCCTCCACTTTCAAGATCAGGGGCGTTCAGGTGATACCCTCGGTCATAGATCAGGGGTACAGGGGCCCTCTCTACGTCCAACTGTGGAATCCCAGCAGGGAGGTCGCGGTGGACGTGCAGGAAGGGGAACGGGTCGCGCAGGTGATACCGTTGCCTCTCTTCCACGGCGAATCCGTTGTGGGGGAAGTGGATCTGGGCACGGAGCGGGGGCTTCGCGGATTCGGCAGTACGGGACTCGGCAACGGGGACCTCCTTCTGTGAGTGCCGAACACATATCGGAGGAGCAGTTCGAGGCGTACGAAATCGTGAGGAGATCGGGCCTGACCAACATGTTCGACACCCACATGGTCGCCCGTCTTAGCATGCGCAAACTCAATTACAAGGAGGTGATTCGCATCATTTCAAACTATAGAAAGCTTCACGAGGCATATCCCAACGTGGTGTGTGGCGCGTGCAAAGGAGAAATATATGACTGATTGGGAGAGATGGAAGTACACAATACCCGAGGACATGTCCCGGTATAGGATACCGTTCCTCGCTTGGGCATCCCCCGAGCAGACCACCGGAAAGTACACCATGGTGTGCCCCGTCTGCGACACCGTGATGCCCGAATGGAACGGGGACGCTAGACGCTGGACCAATATCGTCCCCAACTATGCGGACCTTGCCCCCGAGTTCCTTTGGCCCTGCCCTGTGTGCTCCGTGAGCCGCGGGTTGCTCGTGTGGGTGGGTTTCGTCTACGACGCCGACACCGACACCGGGGAATGTGTCTGGAGGGACACCCAACGCCTCTATTCTACCGCTTATGAGCCCTGTCTCCCGGCACCCGTTGCCTTTGGGGGCTCCCAATGAGCGAGAAGGATTGGAGTGCCACGTACCTGTTCGTTCAGTCCAAGCCCAAGGGCACCGCCCATGCCTTCGACGTTTCCGATCTGGAGGAGGTGGGGGGTCGATGGTACCCCACCACTAGGACCTTCTGCGGAAGGTATCTCCAGGAGTTTTGGGCGCACATGTCCGACGTTGGTTGGGGAAAAGTGGACACCCTGATCGATCCGGACAAGGGCATCCGGGAAGGAATGCCCTGTCAGGTGTGCCTAAACCATCCCCGATTCAAGAAATTGGCCGCCGAGGCTCTGGCTCACGCAGTCAAGGACGGCGACCTACACAACGACAAATAAGCCGCTAGGGTCAATCCAGCCGTCCCCCCTACGTTAGTTAAGGACGTTTTCATAGGGACGCAAACCCGGCGAAATGGGGCCGGGGTGCCTTAAAGCCCGAGAATCCCTTGAACTTGTTGGATGATGTTCCAGAGGGTGCGGCTTTCCCGAGGTGGGGGGGCGATTAGGACCCCCTAGGACCCCCTCCCGCCTCTTTCTCCTCTCTCCGGGCCACGGAGACCCCCTCCTTGACACGTGGACCCATCCCATGCTATCCTGATTTTTGGGTGTCCTCCCGGAATTGGACCCACCCCGAGTGTCCCGGGAGGATTCCCTCTACAGGAGGTGTGCGATGGCACGGGACGGCGAGACCCAAGAAAAGATGAACCGCGGCGTCATGAATAAGCGTTTGATCATGGCCACATTCTTGGTGGACTATGCGGACGGGCACAGCGTGACCTACTCCGCGACCCGCGCCGGGGTCAACAGGCGCACTGTTTGGAGATGGCGGCAGGAAGATCCCACTTTTGACGAGGCCTTCCAAGACGCCAGAGAACAGGGCACCGACAAATACGAAGAAAAGCTGTACGATCTGGCCATGCAGGGGAACGTGACCGCCATAACATGGGGCCTCAGGATGCGGGGACGCTTTGGGGGTCCGCAGGTCATACAGGACCCCGACGGCCCGGTGGACGCCTCAGTGGAAGAACTGGCGCAGAGAGCCCTCGATCACGGATATGTGGCGAGGGCGGATTGATACGGTTCGTGTCACATGCGATGTGCATTTGGGACTCAAATTTCCTGTGAATCGGTCACAGTCCCAAGAGGTCGTAAGTCTCGCCCTCCAATCATCCCCTTCCTTCTTTTTTGAAGAGATACTGGGGGAGCACCCATACCTCAAACAGATAGAGATAGTGGAGGCCCTAAAGGACCATTCTCGCGTGTCCGTTGTCGGTTGCAACTCAAGCGGCAAGGATTGGGCCGCGGGCAGGGCCCTCCTGTGGTGGCTCCATTCCAGACGCCCTTCCAAGGTGCTGGTGTACGGGCCGACCCACAGGCAGGTGAACGATATCGTGTTCAATGAGGTCCGAGCCGCCTTTAGATCCTCCCGCCGCATAGACGGGTTTAGCCTGGACGGCAGGGTATACGAGACTTCCCGCTTTGAGATAGACGAAAGCACATTTGGGTTGGGGTTCGCCACCAACGACGCCTTCAATCTGCTGGGTTTCCACAGCCCCCATCTTCTGGTCATAGTCACCGAGGCCCACGCGGTATCCTCCCGGGACATAGACGCTATACGCAGACTGAACCCGGAGGCCGTGCTGATGACGGGCAATCCCTTTGTCTCGTCCGGTCCCTTCTACGACTCCCACCACCAGCACAGAGCCAGATGGAAGACCATCAATATCTCCGCATACGACACCCCGAATCTGCAAGGGGGAGATATCCCCGGCATGATAACAAGGGCCGATGTCGAGGCGCGGCGGGAAGAATGGGGGGAAGACTCGGCTATGTACAGAGGGTCCATCCTTGGCGAGTTTGTGGAAGAACTGGACGACACCATACTTCCCTTGTCTGCGATCCGCCGATCCGTGGCCCGGGAAGCGCAGAAGGACGGAGAGATCATTGTTGCCTGCGACGTGGCGAGGTTTGGCAAGGACAAGACTGTGGTGGTGCACAGGCAGGGAGACCACGCAGAAATAGTAAACAGGACACAGGGACGCGATCTGATGCAGACCGCCGGGTGGCTTGGTAGGTATTGCGACGACGTGGAGGCGGACCTTCTGGTGGTGGACGACACCGGGCTTGGTGGAGGTGTGGTGGACAGGTTGAAAGAGATGCCCATGAGGGCCCACGTGGTGGGGTTCATAGCGGGGGCCAGAGCGGACAGGGATGATCGATTCTCCAACCAGACGGCCGAAGCTTGGTGGAACATGCGGGATTGGGTGCTCAACACGGGCCGGGTGCCGGGCGACGACGAGCTGATAGGACAATTGGCGTCCCGTCGATACACTATTCGGTCCGACAAGAAAATCGCCCTTGAAAGCAAGACGACCATGGACAAATCACCGGACGAGGCCGACGCCTTGGCCATGACCTTCGCACAGAGGCCCGGGGTGGGCATCTGGTAGTTTGACACTCTGTCCTGATTGACGCGGACACCCTGATCTGATTTCCTTTAAAAAAGTATGTGGGAGCCTAGGATGAAGTAATATGGCTTTTTGGCCTTTTAATCGAAGCAAGGCATACACGGACTCAGACATCACCGGATCGGTCCCTTTGGTTACGGACCTTTCCAGCGTTTTGTATCCTGAGGACAACTATTCCAATTTCTCCAAGGAGGGATACGGCAGATCCGAATTGGTGAATGCCTGTATTCGGGAACTGGCGAGTGGGGTGGCGTCTGCCCGGTTCTTCCTCGGGGTGGAGGAAGAAAGTGGCGTGGCGGAGGTGGAAAGCAGCCCTATTGCCTACATCCTGAAACGCCCCAATCCCAATCAGAATTTTCCTTTTTTTATAGAGAACCTGATCACGTACCTCCAAGTCGCTGGCAACGCGTACGTACTGAAGGAAAGAGCCCGATCCAACGAGATCTCGGCCATTTGGTTGTTGCGCCCTGACCGGGTCGCGGTACAGCCCGAGGAGCGAGGCACTAACCACTACACCTACACCATAGACGGCAAGGAATACGTACTGCCTCCTGAGGATGTGGCACACCTTGCCCTTCCCAATCCGTCGGGGGACATCTACGGCCTGTCCCCCTTACACGTTCTGTCCCGAACCATCAATTTGGACATGGCCATGACGGACTTCGCCAAGGTGTTCTTTCAGAACGCGGGGGTGCCGTCCGGATTGCTCAAGGTCAAGCGGCGGCTTACGAGCCAAGAGGAAGCTTCCCGAATCCGGGCCCGATGGAGGTCCACATTCGGAGGAGTCAACAACGCCCACTCGGTGGCCATACTGGACGAGGACGCCGAATATCAACAGATGTCGTCGGCACCCAAGGACATGGCCTTAACCGACCTTAGGAATATCACCGAAAGCCGGATATGTTCCGTCTTTGGGGTTCCTCCCATACTTATCGGTGCCAACGTGGGGCTCCAGCGGTCCACATTCGCCAATTATAGAGAGGCCCGGTTTTCCTTTCACTCTGAGACGTTGGAGCCCCTAATCCACCGGATAGCCAGATTCCTGGAATACTGCTTGGTGGACAATCCCGCCGAAAAGATAATGATCGATCTGACCGACATGCGCGGGTTCTTGGACGACAAGGATTCCATAGCCTCCCGTACCACGCAATTGTTCGGGTCTGGGATCATCACCCTGAACGAGGCCAGAGCCTTGGTAGGTCAAGACGCGGTGGACGGTGGGGAAGTTCGGCGGGTTCCTTCAACGGTTATCGAGACATCGTTTACCGAGGATTCCCCGTTGGCCATAGAAGAAGGACGCCCCACACAATCCCTGAAAGCCGCTCCTCTGGTTGCCTCCGGAGCCGTCAGGCTAAAGAGGTCCTTGCTGGAGAGCCGGGAGGGACTGACCGACAACGCCGAGGCGCGTATCCGAAAGTATTTGAAAAGGATACAGAACAGGGCGGACGGGGTCCTTGGCAGACACATGGAGAGAAACACGGAGGAGTCCAAACAGTTCGACTTCGGTTGGACCGATTTGGTGCCAGCCGCCGAGGAGGGAGAATTGGCCGATTCCTTGCTTCGCATATTTACCGACGTGGCCAAGAACACCTTTGACAACGTCAACGAATCCAACATCGCCGGGTTCTTAGCCTTCAGTGAGAAGTTGCCAGCGGTGCAACGCATACTGACCACGGCAGGAACACGCGCCAAGATGATACACAAGACCACCAGCAAGGTGGTACAGAACTCCGTCGAGACAGCCCTCCGCCGGGGCTATTCCATCGAACAGTTGGCGCGGGGGGTGCCCGCGGAGAACTTCCCCGGAATACGGGCCACTTTGAGCGAGACCCAAGTAAGGGCCAGACTTATCGCCCGCACCGAGGTCATGCGTTCTCAGAACCTATCATCACTCGCCCATTTCAACACTCAAGGTTTCGAATACATGAGGGCGGACGACCTCGATGGGGATGAGGGGGACACCTACGTGGACCCCGGTGATCCCTATGGGCGAACCTGCATCGAGAGAAACGGGCAAGTGTATCATGTAGAAGACGCAAGAAACATCAACGACCATCCGAACGGGACCCTGAACTGGAGCCCGATGCCCCGGAGTTACCAACCCGAAGGAGTGACGGTATGACGACGGAGACAAAATACTTCGAAGCCGAGGTTAAAGTGATTGACGAGGCGCAGGGCGTGGTGACCGCTTTCGTCAACACGATGGGATTGAAGGACGCGGACGGCGACATCATCGTCCCCACGGCCTTCGACAGATCCATCGAAAGCAACCTCCCGATCCCGGTGTTGGCCGGACACGACCAATCACAGGTTGTGGGAAAGGTCATCACCGCCTACCCTATAGAAATAGGCGAAGAGGAGCACAGGCTCCACGCCACCATGCAAATGAACTTGGATACCGAATCGGGGCGTGACGCCTTCTCTAATATTGCCGGACAATTCGTCAGACAATGGAGCGTCGGCTTCAACGTACCCGAGGGAGCCGTGTCCATGGAGAGAAGCGGCACCGACATGACCCGCGTCATCAACGATCTTGATTGGGTGGAGGTTTCCACGGTCATCAGGGGGGCATCTCCCGACACCGGGACTCTGTCCGCCAAGGCCGAGGAGATCGTGTCGTGGGAGATCACCAAGACGGTGGAACACATAGAGCCGGACCCTGAGGGCTCCCTGTTCAAGACCGACGCCAAGCCCTTCCCCAACTTCCACGCTTGTCGGGTGCACGACCCGGGAAGCTTCGATCAGTTCCGGACGACAACGGAGACGATAGAGGAGGGGGAATACGACGGCAAACAGATCGAGTTGGTATGGGGCCGCGGTAAAGAATCGGGTGATTGGGAGATCGCATCCTACCATCTGCCACGAGAAGAATGGAGTGAGAGCGAGGGGCGCAGTTTTTGCAGGTCCCATCGCGGTATACTATTTGAACCAGCAACGCGGGAGGAAACCGCCCCGGACACGGACGCTACCGCCTCTGATACGGAACTGGCCCGCGCTCGTCTGTCCCTAACTAGGGTACAGATGGAGATAAAAGCCAAGAAACCAAAAAAGAAGCCGAAGTATTAAGGAGGACGTTATGTCCCGGCAACTTAGAGAAGAGGCCAACGCTCTCGTCGAGCGAGCCGAACATGCCCTAGAAGAGGGTAAAATCGACGAAATGGACAGAATCATTGAGGACGCAAAGTCCAAGATGGAAACCGCCGACGCTATGGACAAGGCCGCGTCGGATTTGCAAGTCTTGAAAGGCGAATTTAGCCGCCCCATGAACACGGTGCCCGTGGCATCGAGGGACGTGGAGAACTACAACCCCGCGGACACCACCGCCACGATGAAGGCTGACTACAAGCCAGCGACGTGGGTGAAAGGGTTACCAGCCATGTCTCAGCCGATGTGGGTGCAGGACCAAATGGGACCAAACATCAAAGAACAGGCTAGATTCCAAAAGGACACATTCGTCAAGTGGATGAAAGCACCGTCTGAGCAGGCGTTCTGGAAGAATGCAACGCCCGATGAAACGAAAGCAATGCAAGAAGAGACTGACGCCGAGGGCGGGTTTTTCGTTCCGGAAGAATTTATCAACCAAGTGATACACGATCCGGGAGTGCCCGGAAGTGTGTTGCGTCCTCTCTGCAACGTTATCAGGGTAGCCAGCAAGGACGGCTACGTCCCCACGCTTGCCTCGGCAACTTGGGCGGCGATAGCGGAAGAGGCGGCCTATAGCGACCAGACTCCAACGGTTGGTCAGGTTCCGTTCTCCCTTGAGAAATCCGGGGGTCTTATCAAGGTAACGCGAGAACTCCTGGACGACAGTGCCATCAACCTCCCCACCATGCTCTCGCAGATATTCCAGGAAGCCGCGGGCAGGTTCGAGGATGTTGGCATAATCAGCGGAAACGGCACGACTCAATACGCTGGGATAATGGGTGCGAGTCCTTCCGATTACACGATGGCAAACGCCACTTCTGTGGTAGCCGCCGACCTCATCGGGATTTACTACACCCTTGAGGCCCAGCACCGTGCAAATGCAACGTGGATTATGAAGTCCGCAATTGCCGCTCTGATCACGAGCATAGCCGTGACAGCGGCAGGGGTTCACCAGATCCCCAGCCTCACGGCCGCACCAACAGACTTCATCTTGGGGAAAGCCAATGCAATGGTTGACTCTGCCAGCGGTCTTGGTGCAACTATTACTGCAACCGAGAGAATCGCCCTTTTCGGCGACCTCAAGCAGTATTATATTTTCGACAGAGTCGGCTTCACTCTCCGGCGTAACGATTCGTTGTATATGGAGAATGATCAGGTGGGATTCTTTGCGAGCAGAAGGGGTGACGGACAATTGACCCTCGCCGCCGCTTTCAAGATGTGCAGAGCCGCCGCAAGCTAGAGATAGACGACAGAACGGGGCTAGGGGGAGTTTTAATGGACTTCTCCCCCTAGCTCCCCAAAGGTGACACATGAAAGTTCGATGTATCAAGACATTCACGCTAAAAGGCGTTCTGCACGGTTTGGGTGATGAGTACGACGTACCCGCAAAGGACGCGACGGACTATGCCGAGTATTTTGAGAAGGTAGAGACCAAGCAAGCCTCCAAGCCCAAGAACAAAGCCAAGAAGACCGAGGAAAACAAATAGATGGCAACCCGGCACACCTACGCAAGCACAGACGACCTAAGGGACTACTTGGCGGGCACAACCTACGCCTCCGGATGGACCTCCGACGCCGGGGTGCTAAGGAGAATAGTGGAAGCCGCATCGGCACGTATCGACCACCACGTCGGCATGCAATCCTTCGGTCCTAGGACGGAGACTCGGTACTTCGACATGGGGTTGGGTTCCCTCAGGGACACCCCACAGTTGCTGTACCCGATGAAAAACTACAGCACCATTGGGGTGGGAGAAGTCCTGAAAGCCGCCGTTCCGCTGGATGCTTGGCTTATATCCGCCACGACGATCACGTCCTACGACGCCACCGACAGGAGCACCAGCGAGACCCTCACGGAGGGATATGCGAACGACTATTTCCTGGAGCCCTACAACACGAATCCCAAGGTGAGAATCAAGCTGAACGAGGACACCTCCAAGGCCTTTAATGCGGGGCAGCAGACCTTGTCCATCCTTGGCGAGTGGGGATATGGAAACGACACCCTCATAGTAACAACCGCTGATGCCGTTGGATCTACGACGGCGACATCGGTGAGCGTTTCGAGTGCATCGGATCTCGGGCCCGCTGAGACGATATTGGTAGACTCCGAGCAGTTGTACATAACGTCAATCAGTGGCAACACACTAACAGTTGAACGAGGAGTCAACGGGACGACAGCGGCAACCCACAGCGGCGGCGTAAATGTCAGCACCTACGAATATCCTCCTCTCGTTGTCTCGGCTTGCCTCGATCTCGGCCGGGTCTTCTTTCGGGACCGGGACTCCGCGAACACGCCCTTACAGTATCCGTACTCGGCAAACACTCCTCCAAGTGATTTTGATTCGGTCGCCATCCTTTCAAGTCTGGATAGATACCGCTCCATTTCTGTCACATCGGAGGTTTATTTCTGATGGCGGGAGAGACGATCACAATGAAAGGCAAGGTCTTCACGAATCCGGGAGCCCGGCTAGTGAAAGCGGCCAACCGCGCCCTTCTGGATGTCGCCGTCATGGGGGCGGTGAGAGTGCAGATGCAAATGACAGGGGTGGGTCGTGGGCGAGTGTCGGGTCATCTCCGAGGAAGGGTTGCCGGACACATCGTGTCGAGCCTGCACGCACAGATCGACGCCGGGGAGGCGCGGTTTGGTCGCAACGAGGTGTACGCCCGGTGGGTAGAGGGGGTGGACAAGAGGAACAAAACGTCCCGGTTCAAGGGACACTTCTTCTTCAGGAATGTTCGCCAATGGTTGCTCAGGGGACCCAAGGAGGTCAAGGAGCTGATGCAGGACGCCATATATGAGGCCTTCGCATGAGCCGAAGCGGTGCCATGGACAGGATCGATGCCCTGCTGAGCACCGTGTCAGACCCTTCTTTTGTGTCCGTCGTGAGAGGGGAACCCCTCGGTGTAGCCGCCACCCCTGTGCTGGCGTTTTGGATAACATCAAGAGACGTTAACTACATGACCCTAACAGACGTGACCACCAACACGGAGTTCCTGATACGCGCATTTTTTAGAATGCAGACATCCGCGGATGTCCGGGAGTCCTTGGAGTTGGACGTTTGGGACGCCATGGTCAACATCGCCCAAGCACTACGTGGGGATGCAGATCTGGCCGGAAATGTCACCGATTCCAACGTGGGATCGTCCTCTACGGGATACACCGAAATGAATGGCGTGTCCTACCGGACGGTGGATATCCCCTTTACTGTAGAAATAGCTGGGGAGGTAACAATTACCCCATGATAGGAGTGTCTTATGGCTAAAGAATCAGGACTAAATGTCAGGCTCTATGTGATGGGCAACGATCTCTCCGGGGATGCCAACGCGTTGAGTGGGGCTGGCTATTCACAAGCGACTCTTGAGACCACGGCTTTGAGTAGTGCGGCGGCTAGTCGTATCACCGGGCTGGTTGATGGATCGCTGTCTGTGAACGGCTACTTTGACAACGCCTCCGACAAAATCCATGACACGTTCACCAGCAATTCGGGGAAAATACCAACAGCGGATCAGGTCGTGTTGATCCCCCTTGGCTCTGACGTGGGCGACGGGGCGGTGGGCATATCCGCAAAGGAAGCGGACTACAACGTGAGCCGCTCAAGTGGGAGTGCCATAGCGGTAACCAGCACATTCAACGGAAACGGTATGGGGGGTGAGTTCGGCGTCATGCTGACTGCCCATGATGACACTCATTCATCTGCTAGCAGTGGGACATCAGTTGATAATTCTGCATCTTCATCCAGTGGCGGGTCAGGTTATCTGCAAGCAATTTCTCTTGGTAGTGGTAGCGTAATCGTCAAAATTCAAGAAAGTACAAACGATTCGTCATGGACGGATTTGATGACATTTTCAACTGTTGGAACTTCTGATGTTTCGACAGCCGAAAGGCTTACGATGAGTGGAACTGTTGCCAGATATCTTCGGGTCACCTCAACGGGAACATTTTCCAATGCAAAAATAGCAGTCGGATTTTCAAGATTTTAGGAATTTTTTAGGAGGATTTTATGGCGAAGCAGTCGGGTTTAGGCGATTACATAGCGGTGGACGATAGCGGGGGGACCGCCAGAGATATATCGGATAACATCACGGGCTACGAGATTGGGAACACCCAGAACCTTCTGGACTCCACAACCATCTCCAAGTCTGCGATGGAGAGATTGATCGGTCTCGGCGACCTTTCCATTTCCTTGTCCGGTGTTTTCGACAAGGCAAGCAACAAGAGCCACGACGTGTTCAAAACCAAGTCAGGGATAAGAACATTTACCTTGGCAATAGGTGGGGACACCACAGGTTATCCAGAGTTGGAAGCCGAGTGCCTTGTTGCCGATTACAACCTCTCCAGAGGTAATGACGGCAGTCTCACATGGGCGGCCACGCTGAACCTTCAGAGCGGCACGGTTCCCACTTGGGGTACTGCATCGTAATGGTGGTAGCAAAAGCAACAGCTCCCTTTGTTCTGGAACGGAGAGAGGCCACACTCCAGTTCCCGGAGGACTCCGACTATCACGGCCTGGAAATCCGGGCCAAGCTGGATATAGACATCAACACGTTTTTGCAGTTTCAAAAACTCGGGGACTCGCCGGGTGCAGAGGAAAGCAGATCTCTATTTGAAAAATTTGGGGGTGACATAATCCTCGAGTGGAATCTCCACGACGAGGACGCAAAGCCAGTGCCCGCAACGGCGGACGGGTTTATGACGTTACCCCCCAATATCTGCATAGCAATGATCACGGCGTGGGCGGAGAATGTCGGCTCCGTGGGGGAAGCCTAGAGGCTGACATCCTCAAATGGAAATCTGTGGGGGGCGGCACCGACAGGGACGGCAATCCCGTCGAGAAGCCGCTCCAACTGGCATCGGCGGAATTGGTAGACGGTATCTGTCAGAGATATGGATGCCTGCCTTCTCAGCTTATGGAAGAGGATGTTAGCCTGATAAGAATATTGGAAATAGTTTCGTTGGGAAACAAGGAAAACAAGTGACGACGGGCAACTCAGTCAACATACTTGTGAATGCCGACACCAAGGGTGCCGAAGGCGGCTTTGGTAGAATACGCAAGGCAGTAATGGCAGTCAGCCTAGCGGTGGCGGGGATGTCGGCCGCCCTTGTAAAAATAGGCGACGAGATAAAAACATCACAGCGGACCATCCAAGCAACAACCGGGGCAACGGGTGCCGAACTGGAGGCCTTGAACAAAGAGTTCCGCGACATCGCGGGTAGTGTTCCGCAGGATTGGGATGTGGTCGCAAAAGCTATGAGCGACGTCCATGTTGAACTTGGCATAACCGGAGATTCCCTTGAGGACGCCACGAAAAAGTTCCTGGATTTAGCCCGTGTCACTGGCTCTGACGTGGGACCGATCATCGATTCCGTTACCGATTCAATGGGTCTGTTCGGAATGAGTGGCGATCAGGCCAGTTTTGCTATGGACAAGTTTGCGAAAGCGGCCCAGACAACGGGGGTTCCCATAGCAGACCTTTCGTCCCGCGTGGTTGAGTTTGGTCCTGTGTTGCGCAATATGGGGTTCGGTTTGGACGATTCCATATCCCTTTTGGGTCAGCTTGAGGGAGCAGGTATTGACGCATCCAGAGTAATGCCCGGTTTGAATGCTTCAATGAGAAAGATGGCGTCATCCGGCACCCAAGACCTTGGGGAAGGCCTGTACGAGGCCATGAGAGCGATCCGAGGCGCAACAGGCGAGACCGAGGCTCTCAATATGGCCACCGACCTGTTTGGTGCTGAAGGCGCGCAGAGGATGAAGGTGGCGATTCAGGACGGAATTGTTGATATTGAGGCACTATCTGAGACCTTGGCAAACTCCGCTGGCACCGTTGACGAGATGACCGAGGGGACGCTAACAGCCGGAGAGACTTGGGCTATCTGGACAAGTAAGATGAAACTGGCGGTAGGTCCACTTGCCGAGGTCATGGCGGGTATTGGTCCGCTAGTGATTATTCTTCCTTCTCTTTTCGCAGGGATAGCGGCGGTCTCGGGAGCCATTAGGGGGATGAGCCTTGCGGCAATTGGAGCCAGCCTAAAGACGGCTGCTTTAACAGTGGTTACAGGATTACAGACAGCCGCCAGTTGGCTTGGAGCGGCGGGGGCCACAGCCCTTAACTTGGCCCTTTCTCCCATAGGGTTGATTATCATCGGGATTGCAGTAGCCGTGGGGGCGGCGATTCTTATATGGAAGAACTGGGACAAGATTGTTGCGGTGCTCACAGAGACTTGGGAGAAACTGGATTCTTTCCTTTCGGACAAGTTTCCCGCGACATGGGCGTTCATCAAGGATTACATAAGCACTGTCATCGAGTTCTGGAAAGAGATATTCCAGGGTTTCGTGGCACTGTTCAAGGGTGATTGGGACGGCGCAATAGAGCACTTCAAGGGCGCGTTCTCTGTGGTGTTCGACTTCTTCAAGGAAATCTTTGACAAGATTTGGGGGTTCTTTGACGATTGGATGACAAGCAAGTTCGGTGCAGGATGGGAAACATTAAAGGGTATTGTTTCGGGAGTGGTTGATTCCGTTGGAGAGATTTTTGGAGGATTATGGGAGGTTATCAAGGGAATCTGGGATTTGATTGTCGGCATATTCAGCGGGGATCAGGACAAGATCAAGGAGGGATTCAAGGGGATGGTCAACGGGATCATTGAGATGTTCAACGCCATGATCCGCATGGTGAATAAGATCGGTTTCAGCCTCCCCGATTGGCTCGGTGGAAAATCCTTCAACCTTGATGTTCCAGAGATACCAAAACTTGCAGAGGGCGGCATCGTTAAGAATCCTACGCTCGCCATGATAGGTGAAGGGGGGCCTGAGGCCGTCGTGCCTCTCTCCGGGGCTTCGGGAGGCCTTGGTGGGGTTACGGTCAATGTGATGATGCCTGAGGGCGGCACTGTCATCATGGACGATGAGCAGACCATGCAGAGGTTCAGTGACTTTATTACCAGAGAGATCAGGCAAGTTCTCAGAACACAGGCGGGCTTTTAATGGCAAAGCCCTATGTTCGGGTAATGGTGGATTGGGATAATAACGGTAATTTCACCGGAACGTATGACGACATCACAGACAACACCCGTTCGATGTCATTTAGCCATACCAGACAAGAATCCACCGACTATATGAACGGCTCAGTTCTCAACGTCCAGTTGAACAACAATGACAACCTGTATTCCCCGCCAAGAGAGGCGGGCGCGTTGTATGGCAACCTGACCTCTGGCAAGCCTATGGTTGCTAGGATGTGGTATCCCTACGACAATTTCACCGATAGCACCGGAACCAACCTCACAAGCCACACGGTTCCATATGACGCCGACTTCAGTTGGACGGTTCCGACAGGAGCATTCAAATGTCACGCTGATGGATACGCAGAACTGACAACCGGGGCAACTTCATACGGTGTTCTGGATCTGACTCTTTACGATGTGGAACTCTCAGCGGAAATAACCACCTCGGCAGGGTCTACAGC
>Ga0181374_1000184_pt1 | contig 15979 bp, 15 predicted proteins | sample LowvirmetaG_2_FD_130086 | JGI IMG/M metagenome (GOLD analysis project Ga0181374, IMG submission 130086) | Marine viral communities from the Subarctic Pacific Ocean - Lowphox_10 viral metaG | ecosystem: Environmental > Aquatic > Marine > Oceanic | place: Subarctic Pacific Ocean | collected...
CGTCGCCCGGGTGGGCGCGGGCGTCGTCGCCGAGCATTTCGGCTGGCGCGCGGTCTATTGGGCCGCGACCGGGCTGATGCTTGCAGTCACTCTCGCCCTGCCCCGACTGATGGAAGGCGGCGAGCGGCCGGCCAGCGGAAGGCAGTCCTATACCGGGCTCATCCTCTCGGTGTTTCCGCTGCTATCGCGCCACCGCGAAATCCTCATTGCCGGCGCCATTCAGGGCTTGAACTTCGCACAATTCATCGCGCTCTGGCTCGGGTTGGCGCTTTATCTCACCTCACCGCCGATGGGGTATGGCACCGACACGGTCGGCTACCTTGCAGGCTTGGCGGCGGTAAGCATCGCCTCCACGCCATGGCTAGGCCGCTGGTCCGATGCGATCGGCCCGCGCACTGCGCGAATGGTCTTCGCCTCGATACAGCTCGTCGGGATCCTGCTGCTGTGGCCGCTGGGCGGGACGCTGTGGGGGCTGCTGGTGCCGCTGTTCATCGCCAATCTCGTCGGACCGGGAATCGACGTCACCGGCCGGATGACCTTCCTCTCGCTCGATCCCGCGATCCGCACTCGGCTGACCACGATCTATGTCGTGATCATGTTCATCGGCGGCGGAATCGGCAGCTATGCCGGGACGCTGGCCTATGACATCCACGGCTGGGCCGGGACCTGTGCGCTGCTGGCGGGATGTTCGCTCGCTCTGACTGCGCTATCCTTCGCAGCGCGGCGGTATGGCCGCTGACGCTCAGACCGCGGAACTGAACTGCCGAGCGCAAGGCTGCCGATACGCATCGAACGCGGCGGCGATCGTTCGCGCATAGGGGAGCCCTTCCGGACAGATGGTAAGCCATTGCCCGTCGATCGACGCCAACCCTCGTTCTAGAAACGGGCGGAGCGTCTCGTTCGCTTCCCGCATGAGGCACGCCCCTAACTGCGCGCGGCCCTGGCACAGCAGCCGTTCGATCACCGCTGCGCGGTAACGGTCGTCGGGATTGCGGACGATGCCGCGACCGGCCGCGAGGTGTCCCTGCGAGCTGAGCATGCGATAGCGGCCACTGTTCTTCTCGTTCTGCGCGAGCAATTGCGGGAAGCTGCTGATTGCCGACGCGCCCAGCCCGATCAGGATGTCGCTGGGATCGTCGGTGAACCCCTGGAAGTTGCGCCGCAACGTCCCGTCCAGCGCCGCACGCGCGAGCGGGTCTCCCCCCGGCTTGGCGAAATGGTCGAAGCCGATCGGCGTGTAGCCATGCGTGGCGAAATAGGCGTATCCCATCTGAGCCATGGCAAAGCGTTCGCGCTGGTCTGGCAGGTTGCTGCCATCGATCACCCGCTGCCGCGGTACCATGTGCGGCACATGAGCATAGCCGAACAGCGCGACCCGGTCGGCGCCGAGCACACGGGTGCGCTGCAAACTGTCTTCCAGGTCATGCATCGTCTGGCCCGGCAGACCGTACATCAGATCGAAGTTGAGCGACGTCACCCCCGCCCCACGCAGCCAGTCGACGGTCTGGACGATGCAATCCTCCGATTGCACGCGGCCGATCGCCTCCTGACACTGGGCCGAGAAGGTCTGTACGCCGAGGCTGGCGCGTTCGATACCGACCTGTCCGATCACATCGGCCCATTCCCGCGTCATGGTCCGCGGGTCGAGCTCGATCGAGAAGGTCGGATTGGACACATGAAGGTTCGCAAGCAGGCGGTCGACCAGACGATCGAAGTCGGCAGGCTCGATGGCATTCGGGCTGCCCCCACCGAAGGCGATTCGTGCGATCCGGGCAGATGCCGGCAGCAGCGCAGCGACCAGCTCGATCTCGCGGTGGAGGGCGGCCAGATAGGTCTCGAGCCGCTGACGCCGGCCCGATGCAGCCGTGTTGCATCCACAATAGAAGCATATCTTCTCGCAAAACGGGATGTGGACGTAGAGCGAGATATCGCCCCCGGCTCCGCTCAGAGCTTGCCGGTAGAGGCCGGTGTCGATGTCGCCGAATTCAGCGGCGGTGGGATAGCTCGTGTAACGCGGCACGGGCCTGGCGAGCAGATCGGGGTAATATGTCCACATGCGGGCCTGCTTGAAGGGCCGCACCACGCGCGTCATTGCGCCAGATCAAATCTCTTGCGACATGAACCTGCGTGGCACGCCTTCACGGCGCAGGGCTCCTCACGCGCCGGGTTGCGATCGACGGGAATTTCCACCGATCCGCCGTTGCACAGATCGGCGGTGATGGTCCGTGCGGGCTGCGGCAGCGGACCGACCGCCAGTGGCAGCAACACGAGGATGCCCGGTAGCACGGATCCGGTCATCGCTCGTCTTCCTCATCGTCAATCAGGATACGCTGCGCAGCGCCATCGAGATCCTCGAACTGGCCCCGCTTCATGGCCCAGAAGAACGCGGCGAGACCGAGCATCCCAAGGCCCAGCGCAATCGGGATCAGGAAGGCGAGGCCGCTCATTGCGCCGCCCTGGCAAGCCTGAGCGAATTGCCCACCACGACGAGCGAGCTGAGCGACATCGCCACCGCTGCGATCAAGGGCGTTACAAGACCGGCCAGCGCCAGCGGCACGGCAAAGACATTGTAGACGATCGCGAAAGTGAAGTTCTGGCGCACGATCCGCATGGTCCGGCGGGCGACCCGTACCGCCAGCACGACGGGACGCAGCGACCGTCCGAGGAAGACCGCATCGGCTGCCTGCTGGCTCACATCGCTGGCGCTGCCCGGCGCTATCGAGGCATGCGCCGCGGCCAGCGCCGGGCCGTCATTGATGCCATCCCCCACCATGAGCGGGAGATGCCCGGCCGATTTGAGTTTTTCGATATGTGCAAGCTTGGCGTCGGGGTGAAGTTCGGCCTTCCACTCCAGCCCCAGGTCGCCGGCGACCGCGCTCACCGGCCCCGCCCTGTCACCCGAGACCACCGTACTTTCAATGCCCGCAGCGGCAAGCTCGTCCAATGTCGCTTGGGCATCGTGCCGAACGGGGTCGTCGAACGCGATATTCGTGACCTCGTCGCCGATGCGCAGTCCGGTAGCGATACGGAACCCGTCGGTATCGGGGCGGGTGAGCGCGACTGCGATACCCCCGAAGACAGCGGAGACACCGTTGCCGCCCGTTTCTTGCACACTCGACAAGTCGACGGGTTGCACGCCGCGCCCTTCGAGCGCGCGGGTGATGCTCTTGCTCAGCGGATGGCGGCTGGTGCGGGCAAGTGCCAGGGCGATCGCTGCCTGCCGGTCGGTAAGATGGCCCAAGGCGGGCACCGGCTCGCCCACGGTCAGCGTGCCCGTCTTGTCGAACAGCGCGGTATCGATTTCGGCAAGCCGTTCTAGCGCGCTGCCATCCTTGACCAGCAGGCCGTTCCTGGCGAGCGCCCCTGACGCCACGACCTGCGCTGCCGGAACCGCGAGCCCCATTGCGCACGGGCAGGTGATGATCAGCACCGCAATCGCGATCACCAGCGACTGGTACCAACCCGCCCCGGCGATCATCCACCCGGCAAAGGCCAGCAGCGCGAGCGAGTGCACCGCCGGGGCGTAAAGCCGGGATGCGCGATCCGCAATGCGGACATAGTGGCTGCGTGATTGGCCCGCCTCGTCCATGAGCCGCGCGATCCCCGCGAGCGCCGTATCCGAAGCGGCCTCTGTCACCCGCACGCGCACTGCATTCCCAAGATTGATCGCCCCGGCATAAACCGTATCGCCGACCCGTGCCGCCTGCGGTGCGCTTTCCCCGGTCAGCATGGCATTGTCGAGCGTCGTCTCGCCTTCCTCGATCACGCCATCGGCTGCGAGCGCCTCGCCCGCCGCAACGATCATCAGCATGCCCCGCTCGAGATCCTCCGCAGCGACGGTGCGATGCGCCCCGCTTTCATCGAGGACCATCGCGCTGCGACCCATCCGCGATAGCAGGGCCCCGATTCCTGCGCGCGTCCGGTTGCGCATCGTCGCGTCGAGCGCGCGCCCGGCAAGCAGGAAGAACAGCAGCATGACCGCGCTGTCGAAATAGGCATGGCCCGTGCCCGCGATGGTCTCGTAGAGGCTCAAGCCCGTCGCCAGCAGGACCCCGATGGAGATCGGCACATCCATGTTGGTGCGTCGGTGGCGCAGTGCCATTGCAGCGCTCGCGAAGAAAGGCCGGCCGGCATAGGCCACCACCGGCAAGGCAATCATCGCCGACAGCCAGTGGAACAGGTCGCGCGTAACCCCTTCCGCGCCCGACCATACGCTGACCGAAAGCAGCATGATGTTCATCATGCCGAAGCCGGCCACGGCGAGCGCCCGCATCAGCGCCGCCGATTCGCGATCGTCGCGCGCCATCGGGTTGTCGGCCACGGGCTGGGCCTCGAACCCGATGGCGGCAATCGCTTCGACCAGGTCGTCCTCACCCAGCCGCGCGTGGTGGCGGACGGCGACACGCTTGGCGGAGAAGTTCACCCGCGCCGCGTCGACACCTTCGAGCTTCGCCAGCCCGCGCTCGATCTTCGATATGCACCCGGCACAGCGCATCCCCGGCACGGTGAACCGGCTGTCGCGCAAGGGCATGCTACCCTGCGTGTCTAGTGCAAGCGGGGCATTCATTGCACTTCCGCTTCATCCATCCAGCGCTGGTCACCGACGGCGATGGTAACGCGCGCGATCCAGCGGCCCGCGGGCAGGGTTTCGGCCGAGAGATAGCTGCCCGCCCCTGCCTGCTCCAGCTGCAAGGACATGTCCTGCGGCCGGCCGAGCGGTCGCCGCAAATCGGCGGAGACGCGTGCCGCCGTCGGCACACCCTGCGTCGTTACCATCAGCCTGCCGTCCGCGGCGCGAGCCACCTGCGCAGCATAGCCAAGCTTGCGCCCCTCGCGCGCCTCGTCGAGCCAGCCATTGAACTTCTGGCTCGCGACATAGGAGTTCTCGACCACCACGCCGCCGAAACCGCCGATGGCGAGCGAGGCCATGTAGAAATTCACCGCAACCACGACCCCGAAACCGGCGACCATGACCATGGCCATGTCCCGTCCTGTAAATTCACGGCGCATCATTCATCCTCCGGTGCATCGAAGCGCGTTTCCACCACATCCGTTTCGCGTTGCTCGTCGAGCGAGGTGACGCGGAATTCGAATTGCTGCGGTGCGGTGCCGACCGGCACGGCGACATAGGCGCGCACTGCCCGCACGAGATCGGCCGGCACTGTCACCCGCTGTGTGGCGGAGGCCTCGTCGCGGTTGATCGTGTCGGTCCACATGAGAGCGCCGGGCAGGCCCTCGACCGCGATCTCCATGGCGCGCGGGCGGCTTTCCATGTTGCGGATCTTGAGCGTGTAGGAATTGCGCACCGACCCGTCCGACATAAGCATGAAGGGTGGGTTGCGATCGGGGGCGACGGTCAGTTCGGTATGACTGCGCGTACCCAGCGCGAACAGCAGCGCTCCGCCGATCCCAGCCCAGAGCATCGTATAGGCGATCGTGCGCGGCCGCAGCAGCGTGCGCCAGGGCGATTTCACGGCTTCGCCGGCTGCCTCGCGCTCGCAATCTTCGAGCGTCGCATAATCGATCAGACCCCGCGGGCGTCCGATATCGTCCATGACCCGGTCGCAGGCATCGATGCACAGCCCGCAAGTGATGCAGCCGATCTGCGGTCCTTCGCGGATATCGATCCCCGTCGGGCACACTTGCACGCACTGGGTGCAATCGATGCAGTCGCCGAACCGGTCGGGGTTCTTCGCTGCCTTCTTGACGCTTCCGCGCGGCTCGCCGCGCCAGTCCTTGTAGGTCACCAGCAGCGATTTTTCGTCCATCATCGCCGTCTGGATGCGTGGCCAGGGGCACATGTAGATGCACACCTGTTCGCGCATGAAGCCGCCCAGCGTGACCGTAGTCAGTGTCAGCACCGCGACCGTTATGTAGGCAACCGATGCCGCCTCGCCGCGCCAGAAATCCTGGACCAGCGTGGGCGCATCGGCGAAATACATGATCCACGCGCCACCGGTCCAGAACCCGATGAACAGGTAGATGCTCCACTTGAAGGCGCGGCGCGCCACCTTGCTCCAGGTCCACGGTGCCGCGTCGAGCCGGATGCGCGCATTGCGATCGCCGTCGACGAAGCGGTCGACGTGCTGAAACAGGTCCGTCCACACCGTCTGCGGACAAGCATAGCCGCACCATGCGCGCCCCACGGCGCTGGTCACGAGAAACAGGCCGATCCCCGCCATGATCAGCAGCCCGGCCACGAAGTAGAATTCGTGCGGCCAGATCTCGATGCTGAACATGTAGAAGCGGCGATTGGCGAGATCTACCAGCACGGCCTGGTCGGGCGCGTAGGGGCCGCGGTCCCAGCGGATCCACGGCGTTACATAGTAGATCCCCAGGGTGACCAGCATCACCAGCCATTTGAACCGGCGGAAAGGCCCGTCGATCCGCTTGTTGTGCACAGCCTTGCGCGGCTCGTAGAGCCGTTCGGGCAAGTGCTCTCGCGCGGGTTCGTGCGGTTCGTGGCGACGCGTCGTCGCCGCAGGATCGGCAATCGCACTCGAGACCGGCTGGTTGCTCTTGGCGATGCCGTCCTCGACGACTACCGACCAGTCGCGTTCACCCGGTGGCCTGTTGTCTTCAGGGTTGTTCATCGACCGCTACCTCGGGATCCTCGGCAACTTCCACGAAGTCTTCGCCTCCCCCGAGCGAGTGTACATAGGCCGCCAGCATCTTCAGCGTCACCGGATCGAGCCGGCCCTCCCACTTGGGCATCATGCCCATGCGCGGATTGAGGATCTGCTGCTTGATCGCCTCGCGGCTGCTGCCCCGCAGCCAGATCGCATCGTTGAGCGTGGGTGCGCCCTGCGCCCGGTCCCCTTCCCCGCGGATGCCGTGGCAGGCAGCGCAATTGTCGGCATAGATCTGTGCACCCACCGGATTGCTCTCGGCCTTGCCGCTGAAGGCGAGAACGTGATCGGTCAGGGCATTGAGCTGGTCGGTATCGAACGCGCCCGCGAAGGGCGGCATGACGCTGCTGCGGGTCTCGTCGTCGCCAGCCTGCCGAATGCCATGCGCAAGCGTGTATTCGATCGCCTTGAGATCGCCGCCCCATAGCCAGTCGTCGTCATTGAGGTTAGGATAGCCAAGTTCCTGGCTGCCCGCCGCGCCCGAACCATGACACTGCACGCAATTGACGCGGAACGCAGCTGCGCCACCGGCAACCGCCTGCTGCATCAGCGGGCCGTCTTCGGGCAGGCGTTCGATCGGAATGCGGGCGAGCTGCTCGCGCACGGTAGCGCGGGCCTGGTCGGCAGCGCTCATTTCCTCTGCCAGTTCCCCCCGGCTCGACCAGCCCAGCACGCCCTCGGTCGCCCGGTCGATCATCGGCCAGGCTGGATAGGCAATCACATAGCCCACCGCGAAGGCAATCGTCAGATAAAAGGTCCACAGCCACCAGCGCGGCAGCGGCGTATCGAGTTCCTCGATGCCATCCCATTCATGGCCGACGGTGGGCGTGCCGGTCGGTTGGTCGATGCGCTTATTCGCCATCGGCTTTTCCTTCGAAGATCAGGTTTGCTGCGTCGCGGTTACGTTCTTTCGCGCCGGGTCGGAACGGCCAGGCGCACAGCCCGACGAACAGCGCCAGCATCAGCACCAGCGCATAGCTGTCGGCGAAGTGGCGCAGGGTTTCGTAGATGCTCATCGGCCCTTCTCCTCGGCCAGTTCCTCGAGCGGTGCGGCGCTATCGAAATCGACGAGCGTGCCTAGCATCTGCAGATAGGCGATGAGCGCATCCATCTCGGTCAGCTTGTCAGGATTGCCATCGAAATCGCGGATCTGCGCCTTGGGATAGCGCGCCGCGAGATCGCCGGGATCGCGATCGGGATCCGCCTGCGCGAGCATATCGGCCTCGGCATTCGCGAGGTCTTCCTCGGTATAGGGCACGCCCACCCGCATGAGCGCGACCATGGTCGCTTCGGGATCGCCGATTTCGAGTTCGGTCTCCTTGAGGAAGCCGTATTGCGGCATGACGCTTTCGGGCACCACGCTTTGCGGGTCCTCGAGGTGCTGGACGTGCCATTCATCGGAATAGCGGCCACCCACGCGCGCCAGGTCGGGACCGGTGCGCTTGGAGCCCCACTGGAACGGATGGTCGTACATGCTCTCGGCAGCAAGGCTGTAGTGGCCGTAGCGCTCCACCTCGTCACGGAACGGGCGGACCATCTGGCTATGGCACACGTAGCAACCCTCGCGGATGTAGATGTCGCGCCCTGCCTGTTCGAGCGGGGTGTACGGGCGCACGCCCTCGACCTCCTCGATGGTATTGTCGAGATAGAACAAAGGCGTGATCTGGACGAGACCGCCAATGGCGACGGTCACGAAAGTGCCGATGGCCAGCAGGGTGATGTTGCGCTCGAGCCGTTTGTGGCCCTTGACGGTTTCTTCGACGACGGGATCGGTCATGGCTTGGGTGATCCTATTCGGCCGGAACGGCGCTGGGCTGGTTGACGATCGGACGATCCGCTTCGGGATCGTAGGCAGCGTCGTTGAGCGGAGCTTCGACACGCTGCTTCCCGGCCAGCGTCATCCAGATGTTGTAGGACATGATGAGGGCACCGCCGAGGTACATCAGGCCGCCCGCGGCGCGCATGACATACATCGGGTGCAGCGCGGCAACGGTGTCGGCGAAGCTGTTCACCAGGTATCCGTCCGGCCCATATTCGCGCCACATCAGGCCCTGGGTGACACCGGCAACCCACATGCTCGCGGCGTAGAAAACGATGCCGATCGTCGCGAGCCAGAAGTGCCAGTTGATCATGCGCAGCGAATACATCCGTTCGCGCTTCCACAAGCGCGGTACGAGGAAATAGACGCAGGCGAAGGTGATCATCCCGTTCCAGCCGAGCGCGCCCGAATGCACGTGGCCGATGGTCCAGTCGGTGTAGTGCGACAGGCTGTTGACGCTCTTGATCGACAGCATCGGTCCTTCGAAGGTGCTCATGCCGTAGAAAGCGAGTGCCATTACCATCATGCGGATGATCGGGTCGGTGCGAACCTTGTCCCAGGCCCCGTTGAGGGTCATCAGCCCGTTGATCATGCCACCCCAGCTCGGCATCCACAGCATGATCGAGAAGACCATGCCCAGCGTCTGCGCCCAGTCGGGCAGCGCTGTGTAGTGCAGGTGGTGCGGGCCCGCCCAGATGTAGAGGAAGATCAGCGACCAGAAGTGGATGATCGACAGCCGGTAGGAATAGACCGGGCGTTCAGCCTGCTTGGGGACGAAGTAATACATCATCGCCAGAAAGCCCGCAGTGAGGAAGAAGCCGACCGCATTGTGGCCGTACCACCACTGCGTCAGCGCATCCTGCACCCCGGCAAACGCGCTGTAGCTCTTGGCGCCCAGCAGGCTCACCGGCATCGCCAGGTTGTTGACGATGTGCAGCATCGCAACCGTCACGATGAAGGCGAGATAGAACCAGTTGGCGACGTAGATATGCGGTTCCTTGCGGCGCGCCAGCGTGCCGACGAAGACCACGAAATAGGCAACCCAGACGATCGTCAGCCACAAGTCGACGTACCATTCGGGCTCGGCATATTCCTTCGACTGGGTAATGCCGAGCAGGTAGCCGGTCGCTGCCAGCACGATGAACAGCTGGTAGCCCCAGAAGACGAACCGCGCGAGATTGGGAAAAGCCAGCTGTGTGCGGCAGGTGCGCTGCACGACGTAGAAGCTCGTCGCCAGCAGGGCGTTGCCGCCGAAGGCGAAGATCACCGCGCTGGTATGCAGCGGACGCAGGCGTCCGAAATTGAGATAGGGTTCGAAATTCAGCTGCGGATAAGCCAGCTGGGCAGCGATGAAAACGCCCGCCAGAAGGCCCGCGAGGCCCCAGAACATGGTGGCGATGACGCCCCAGCGAATGGGATCGTCGTCATACCGCGAAGGTCCGTCAGGAAGCTTGAAGAAGCCCCGCGCCTTGCCCAGCGGGTCGAACCGCGAGGCGCTGACCCAGATCATCACGAAACCAAGGGCCGCAATGATCCAGGCGTGCGCCGCGAAGCCGCTATCCGCCGCCCCGAGCGCTGCCGCCATCGCGACCAGCATGACCAGGAACCACAGGCCCACCCGGCCCAGCGCCGTTTCCGCTTGCATAGAATTCTCCGTCCTTTTGCAGGGGGTTAAGCGGGTATCCCGCGAAGGGCATTGACCCAGATCAAATTCGGAAAAGATTTCACGCGGCCTCGCGCAGGAAACCCGCGCGGTCCCGGAGGCTCTCCAGGGCGTTCAAAATCACGCCTGAACGGCCCACCGTCTCGATCACCCCGTCGTCCCTCAGCTTCGATAGTTGACGGCTGACAGTCTCGATCGTGAGCCCGAGACTGTCCGAGATATCACGGCGGGACATCGGCAATTCGAGAACCAGCCGGCCGTCCTGCTCGACCCCGATCCGCTCGGCCATCCCGACCAGGAACACGGCAATGCGTTCGCCCGCCGTCTTGCGGCCCAGCGCGATCGTCTTCTCGCGGCACCGGCGCAGCGAAAGCGTGGTGTTTTCCAGCAAATGGTGGAGGACCCCCGCTTCGCTCGATGCCAGCCGGAGGAATTCGGCCGAGTCGAAAGCCAGGATGTCGCAGTCCTTGAGCGCGCTGACGGAGTAGGAATAGTTGTCGGGACCGGGGACAGTGAAGACCTCGCTAGCGAACTGGAAAGCGACGATCTGGTCGCGCGACTCTGACGCGTGCGCCACCAGCTTGGTAGCCCCGTCGACGACGAAGACGATCTGCTGGCCCGCCCCCGCGAAATCCAGCGAATGCGCCTTGGCAAGCCGGCTTGCCCGGGCGAGCGCCTGGAACCGGAAGTATACGGTATCCGACAGATTTGCGGGAAGTATCCGGTTGGCAAATCGCTGGAAGGGTTCGGCTGGTGTGATCATGAAGCCGCCCTCGCCCCGATAAGCCGGCGCTTCCTTGACCCAGATCAATGCCGGCAAGAAATTTTCGCGCCACAGCCATCCCAGCGCTGCAACATCCCTGGGCCGCATGGGGCGGCCACTGCCGCGCTCGAGGACGATCGAATGAAGAAGTTTCTGGTAGCTGCGCTGGCCGGTACGGCAATGTTCGCCGCACCTGCCCAGGCCGCGGACAACGACGGCAAGCTGCAGGTAAAGCTGCTCGGCACCCTTGTCGCACCCGATGGCAAAATCACCGATATCAACACGGATATCGTGGGCCTTCCCGCCACGACGCAGACCGAGGCGAGCGACAATTTCGTACCCACGCTGGCAATCGAATATTTCGCCGCGCCGAATTTCTCGATCGAGACGATCTGCTGCGTGACACAACATGATGTCGATGCGGTGGCCGGGCTGCCGGGTGCAGAGCTGGTGTCAGACGCCAAGGTCATCCCCGCAACTTTCACGGCGAAGTACCATTTCGATCTCGGCGGCGTGAAACCCTATCTCGGTGCCGGGGCCACCTATTTCTGGTGGGTCGATGTCGAACCGGGTGCGGACACCATTCCGCTCGGTGTGACGCGCACCACGCTGTCGGACGAATTCGGCCTCGTGCTGCAGGCAGGTACCGATATCGCGCTTGGCGACAGCGGTCTCGGCCTGACGATCGACGCGAAACGCTATTTCGTCGACACGACCGCGCGCTGGTATGCCGGCGACACGCTCGCAATCGAAACCGAACACAAGCTCGACCCGTGGGTATTGAGCGCAGGCGTAAGCTATCGCTTCTGACCGAAGCCAGGCATAATCGGCCTGTAACCTGAGAGGCCTGCCCCCCGGCGATGGCCCGCCCGGGGGGCGGGACCAAGCAACGAGTATCCCGATAGCTCCTCACCTCCTGTCGAGAGGCCTTCGTCATCTTCTTAACAGCATTTGTAAATTTCCGGAGACGGCGTCCTTCGGTAATCGGATCCGACCGAACCGAGGGGAAAACCATGACGCCGAAATTTCTGATATCGCTGGCCTGTGGCACCGCGCTGCTCGCGTTCTCGCAGCCAGTCCTTGCGAAAGATCCGAGCCCGAAGAAGCTGCTCGAGATGAGCGCAGGCTGTGCATATGTCGTCTCGATCGCAGAAGGCAGCGACGTGAGCCTAAATTATGGATCGGCGGAATGGATCGGCCTAGTTAGGATCATCGAACAGCGGACCGGTCTCGACGGCGAAAAAGCGATCCAGACGGCCAAGGCCAAGTACAACAAGCGGGCGCGTGTGATGGGGGCGGACGAGGCGCGCAACCACATGTTGAAACGCGCGCGCGACTGCGATCGCGAAATGGCCGTTATCCAGTCGTGATGCCGTCCGCCCTCCCAGGACGCCGCGACACGCTCCACGCGTCCCCCGGCGTCCTCGCGCTTGGCGCGGCGGCTTGCTTGCTGGTGGCGGCGGCTCCGCTACGCGCCAATACGGAAGACGCCGAACTGATCTACGAATGCGGTCTGGCGATGCAGTTCGCCGAGAAAGAAGACATTCAACTGCCCGTTTCATCCAACCGTGCGATGGGCCATTTTGCCGAAGTGACACGGAATGATCCGAACCTTCGCAACGAGGCGGATCGGCAAGTTCGAGCCGTCTGGGACGGGATGAGAAAGAGCGACGGGCGCCCCGCGCTCGAGCGTTACGTCCTGTCCGTCGCACAGGACTGTTCCGACCTCTACGTCGAACTGGCAGAGCGCGACGCCGCAGCGGTAGAGGGCGAGCTCAATTCGCTGGGCACCCTGTCAGCCGCGGCGCTCCGGTCTTATGCGACACGAACGGGCGATCTCGGCGAAATCGCCAATTACCTCGTCTACAATTACCCATACGGCAAAGACCTGTTCAAGCCGAACGAGGATGGCGATCTGCTCGGCCAGCTGGTCGTGGAAGCGGGCGCGTCCGGGCTACGTCGATGGAGCGACGAAGCGATCTAGGCGATCGCGAACAAGCATTACTGGCAGTATAATCCGCCCGCCACCCGCTTGGTCGATGCAGAGTATAGACGCCGCATGCGGATGATGCGCCAGACCCAATCGGAAGCGCAACGCTGGGCGCAGCGCGCGGCCGACGATCGCGCGGCGCAGGCGCGGCGGGCGAATGCGCCCTACGTCGGATCGCTTGGCAGCGGAAGTTCGAGCAGACCGAAACCGGGCAGCGGTGTCGTCGTCTGCACCACCTACAAGGGCACCGGCGGCGGGCGGGTCTGCAAGGAAGACTGAGGCGCCGGTGAAACCGTGCTTGCGCTTCCATCGAGGCAGTGCGCAGAACGTGAGGGGAAAAGTGAAATGTGTGCGCGACGTAGACTCTTGGGTAGCGGCGCTCTGGCGCTAGCCCTTTCGGCAGGCGTGTCCTTTCTGCCGAATATGGCCCTTGCTCAGCCGCAACAGGTCCTCCGGGACGGGGCGGAAAGCGCTGCCATGCACAATGCAGCCTATGATCGAGGATTGGCGGAGTCCTATACCTCGCCCGAAACAATCGGTGAGATGCTGCAATGCTCCGCGCTGTGGCAGCGTTGGTCCGATATCCTGGGGAGCTCCCAGGATTCGGCATTCGTTGCGAACCTGCGCGAAGAATTGTCAGCCGCTCGTGCGGGAATCCGCCATCGCTATTGGCAGCGTCAGGCACGTCGCGACATGCGGGAAGACAGCGATCTGAGCTATTTCGACAAAATGCACGCCAGGGCTGAAAGCTGGGCGGACAGCCAAGCCGCCGGCTACGCCACCGGTGCCGACAGTAAAATCAGTTCGATGATGAGCTGGCTGGCAACCTGCTAGAACCGCTTTGCGCGCAAGCTCCGGCGGGGAATCCTGTCGCCTGTTTCGGGACTGTCGACATAGCGGACGCGACATTTATCGACCGTCGATGAGCACCATGCTTGCCCACCGGGCAGGATTGGCGGATCCGCTGTCCGTTTCGCCCTCCAGCATCGACAATTGAGCAAGACGAAGAGCTTCCGCGTGGGCGTGCCCATCGCGCAGTCGCTTCACGAATTCCATGGTAAGCTGCGACGCGGCTTCGTCCTGGACCCGCCAATGCGAGAGCATCACGCGCTCGCTTCCCGACGCGAGAAAGGCATTTGCAAGACCCGTATAGGCAGGAGCAGCATGAGTGCGTCCCGCGGCGGTGTTGCATGCGGAGAGGATCGCGATCTGGGTCGAAAGGCCAAGCTCCGCAATTTCACCGGCAAGCAGGATGCCGTCGTCGGTCGTACCGCCCGTTCCCGATCCGGGCGTCAGGACGAGCGCCGGTTCCCGTAGACCGCCCAGTTCCCCTTCCATGAGACCGTGCGTGGCGAACAGGACTACACTGTATTCTGCTTCAGCCAGCAGCCGAAGCCGGGCTTCGGTTGCGTCCCCACCGACGAGGAGGATGCGCTCGCTGGCGCCGCTGACCTCCCCCGCAAGCCGGACCTCCTCGCGGCTCGCAGGCAGCGAGGGCAGCGATCGCAAATCCACGGCGGTTGCCACGACCGCCCGCGTTTCCCCAGTGAACGCTTCGTCCGAATTTGCGGCGGCGCCTATGCCGAGAAACCGCCCGGCATTACCCCCATCTTGTCTCGAGCCCAGTACAGCGGAAGGCGAAAGAACCGTCGCGAATGCGTGATGGCGGACCAGCCATTCCATCTCGCTGAAGTCCCGCACCTGTCGGTCGGGCACGGAAGACAGCAAAGCGGAAAATGGCAGACGCGAGAGAGCATCGCTCGTAACCAAGGATACCCGGGTCTTTCCATTGAGCGCCGCTGCGATTTCGGCCGACAGGACGAGGTCGTGCAACGCCTTCGCATCGTCGAATGGAAATGCGTCTGCACCTTCGCCCGCGTCGAGTGCCAAACGCAATCGTTCCACGAACGGCCGGATGGTTGCGCGCCCCCCCGGCCCCACTTTCATCACCGCCGTTTCGGAGGTCACGGCCATCAGGAGCATCCGCCGATTGGCAGGCATTGCGATCAGCAGGGCTTCGTCCGGCCGCAATCGGGCTTGGACGGTCTCGATTGATACATCGACCGGTCGCCGCGTCGTATCGAATTCAGGAAGCGCCGTGCGCAAGGCCGCTTCGGCATCGCTCACCGATCGCTCGAGGTCGGCGATTTCCCGCTCGACTTCGCCGATCGCCTCGGATCGCCCCGCGGCCAGCATCGCCGCCCGCTCGCGCGCGAGCAACCGAAGGCGCGCGGTCCCGCTGCGGAGCCTCTCGATATCGGCAGCAAGGTCGGGCCTGTCGAACTGGCCGTGACGCAGCTTGGCCAATTGGCGCGCACGGGCGTTGACGCCCCAACTGGCCAGTTCGAATGCATTGAGCGCATCATCGGCGCGGTCGGAAATGATCGCGGCTTCGGCGATCAGCAGGATCGAGTCGAAGTAATTTTCAAGATCCGCATCGAGTTCGAAGCTGGTCGCATCCTGGATCATCTTGTCGACGATCCGCGCGCGTGCCCTTGCTACGTGCTCCCAACCCTCATCCTGTCCTGCGCGAACCTGTGACAGTCCACGTTGAATAGCTGCATCGACAGGTAGCTCGCGCCCGCTGCTGTTCACGCGCATTTCGATTTCATCGAGGATGTCGAGCGCAGCCTCGGGTTGTCCGCTCTCATCGAGACGCTGCGACAACGTGAGGAGGCCGCGCAGCGCCTTGTCGTCTTCGGCCGGCAATTCTCGTGCCAGATCCGCAGCCTTGAACGCGAAATGCATGGCGTCGTCGTCACGGCCGGCTTCGATCGCGGCGTTTGATGCGGAGAGCAACGAGTTCACCGCTTCTGCGGGGCTGATCTCCATCAATCGCTCGTGCCGCGCCAGCATGAGTGCGATGCCTTCGTCATACTGCCCGAGGCGCATCTGGACCACGCCCAGATTGTGCAGTGCGACCAAGGTATTGCGATGTGTCGGGCCAAGCCTTTCGGTCATTATATCGAGTGCAGTTCGAGCAGGTTGTTCGGCTTCCTCGTATCGTCCCGCCTGCAGCAGGACCTTGGCCAAGGTTCCTTGCGCGAAACCGTGGAACGGGTGCTCCTCCGGGAGCAGCTCGTTCGCCATCGCGATCCCCTGCCTCGCGAGACGC
>Ga0181374_1000194_pt1 | contig 15525 bp, 16 predicted proteins | sample LowvirmetaG_2_FD_130086 | JGI IMG/M metagenome (GOLD analysis project Ga0181374, IMG submission 130086) | Marine viral communities from the Subarctic Pacific Ocean - Lowphox_10 viral metaG | ecosystem: Environmental > Aquatic > Marine > Oceanic | place: Subarctic Pacific Ocean | collected...
AAGAAATACGACGCTAAGAAAATTAGAGATTTTAATAAAGAAAAGTGAAAAGAAACAAAAGAAAGAAATTATAAAAAAGCTGGATATGAAATAGAAAATAATAATAATAATCCTTTAATAGGAAAAAAAGATTCTACAAAATTAAATAAAATATTTTATGATATACAGCAGACAGGGATTTTGGAAATGGGAAAAACCGAAAATTATTCGACAGTTCTCTATACTAATTTTTATAATACTGAAGATGGGGGTATTATAATAAGTAATACCATCAATGGAGATAAATCGTTGGATGGAGAGATACCATCAGATAGTGTTTTTATAAAATTTGGGGTATTATTAACTATAATTGAAGAAAATTTTAATTTATTTTCTAAAAAAGATGGTTTTGGGGGTGAAAAAACTCCACAAATAAGATTTGATTTCAAACGGGGTTCGGGATTAAAAAATGATGATAATTATATGTCTATAATCCCCCCTAATATTTCTACAAACCCACAAATATGTTTAGTAAATTACCGAAAACCAATAATACCAGGTGTTGATAAAAAAACAGGAAAAGATGGAGTGCAAGAACAGGATTTTCCTATCTCAAACAGTACTGCCAACATCATTAATGATTACTTGGGTAATGCCCAAAATTTCCTAGTAGAAGAAAATCCATTTATAGGAAGATTATTTAATGTTTTCTTAAATTTAAGATTTACAGCTAGAGTTTTAGAAGCGGCCCCTAGAAATGATGATGGAGCTATATCAGTTTTATCTTATATAAAGGCAATATTAGAGGGCATTAATTCATCTATGGGTAGTATAAATAACTTTAAAGTTACATATGATGAGTCAAAGGGTACAATAAAAATATGGGATGAAATCCCTAAACATGGTTTAGTAAATAAAAAAGATGATGAATTTACTAAAATAAATATTTTTGGAGTTAAAAACAATCAAGGATCTTTTGTTACTAATATAGGATTAGATGCAGAAATACCCCAAGACTTTGCCGCAAATATATCAATTGGGGCCCAAGCCTCAGGAAATAATCTCCAAGGAAATTCCGTATCTTTTTCAAATTATAATAAAGGATTAATTGATAGAATAATACCTGAAAATTTAGATGCTTATACTATAAAAAATCCTGTGGAGGGGAGGGATGGAAATATTAAAACGGCAAAAGAAATATTAAAAGAAAAAATTTTTTATACAGGCCAAGATAAATTATCTCCCGTTGTTGCTATGTATACATTAGGGGGTAAAGATATTGGTGTAAAAGATATTAACTATAATTTTACCCCTGAGGTTTGTAGTGATCTTACAGAAAATTATACGAATTATATTCAATTAGTACAAGGGATGTTAGCAGAAAAAGATATTATTCCATCTCCATTTTTCCTACCTTTTAATTTAAATTTAGAAGTGGAGGGCATTTCAGGAATAAAATTATTTGAAAGATTTAAAATAACAGATGATATTCTTCCTCCATCTTACGAAAAGGATAGTGTTGATATTATTGTAAAAGCTATTAATCATGATATTGATATTAAATCCTGGAAGACTACAATAGACACTTTATCTGTCCCAAGACATATACCTAAAATAATTAATTACGGAGAAATTAAAGACCCAGAAGATAAAAAAAGTGAAGAAGAAAAATACCAAGATTACTTAGCAGAACAGAATGAGCCTAAAGAACCATCTGGTGAATGGGAAAAATTTGTAACTGATACTCCATGGAGTGCTGGCTTTATTAGTTGGGTTATGAAGGAATCTGAGATACAATTCCCATATACTTATGCACATACTATATATGCACAAAAAATAAGAAATGGAGGATATCCATGGCAAGCTTTAGATCCTGCCACAACTAAAATAAAATTGGGGGATGTAGTAATAAAAAATAGATCATCAAATAAAGGTACAGAGGAAGCGCCTAATTGGGTAATGAATACTTTAACATATAATTCATCAGTGTGGGAAGGTTCTAGCCATGGAGATATAGTAGTAGAAGTAGCAGAGGAAGAATATTCACCTGGTGTCTTTAGAAGATATACTTTGGTAATAGGAGGAAATGTTGGTAATACAGTAAAACAAAAAAAGTGGTTTTTGGAGAAAAATGGAACACTTAAAAGTAAAAAGAATGTTGTTGTAGTATTAAGACCAAATACACTAGGACAATGGATTGCTAATATAGCAAAGAAAGAATTAATTTTTATGGATGGTAGAAAAGAACTTAGTGCAAATATAAATTTTAGAGATAGATTATATGAGTATTATGAAGTTGGATTGATGAATCCAGGACAATATAGAAAAAATGGCATATATACCTAAATCACAAATAAAAGAAAATCAATTCACCCAAGGGGGAGAATGGTTCTATGTTAAGAATAAATCTTCTTATACGGGATTTTATTATATGTTATCTAATGGTACTGCTTATACAGGTAAAAATCCAAATGATCCCCCAAATGAAGAAATAGTTCAAAATATACCTATTGTTTCCTCACAATTTGATTCTTATGAGGGATACAATGACACAGTAGAGTATGAAGATATTTGGGATACTATATCTCTTGATATTTATGGGGGGTTAATGAATACAGATTATAATCTAATAAGATCTATACCTCAATTTATACCAACTTTCCCCACACCTGAAGATTATGAAAATACTTTTTTTATAAGGTATTTTCTTTGTAAAATAAATCAATTAGAATATTTAGAAGTTAATAAAGAAACCTATGATAATATAGATTCTCAAAATCCTGTTTGGATGTGGGAAAATTATATACCTTTTACTCTAAATTGGTCTATAAAAGGAGATATAGATAGAGTATTTAATAATAATAAAGGATCTATTTTTATAGCAGAAAAAAATATAAAAAGAAAAGGATTAGGGGAGTATTTAGGAAAAAAATATTTAAAATATTTTGAGTATCCTGAAGCCAATAATCTCACAACTACAGGAGGAAAATTAATTTACCCATCAGGAGGGGATTATATAGGTTCCTATCATATCCATAAAACACAGGGACCAATGGAAGGTCCAATTCATTCACCAACAGCTCATAGTAAATTATTTTATAAAAGATTTTATGTAGGAAAAATAGTTGATGTTCTAAATCAAAAAGGAGTAATAGAAACGGGAGAGACTCAAAACATTGAGTATAGATCCACAACTAAGGGTGGATATTAGATAGAAATTTCTTATATTGGGGAAAAAAGTTATGTTTTGGTTAGTTGAAAGTAAAGTTCAATTCGAACAGTTTACAAATGCTAATTGGAAAGAAGTTTTTATAGAAGTAATTCCAAATAGTTATTTAATACATCCCGCACAAAATAGTATTTGTGCCTTGTATATTAGACCGTTATTATCAACTAAGGGGTTTGTTGTACCACTATCGCATAGTGAAACTTTAAATGTAAATATAACGGAGATAAACGCGATGTTACAAACATTTAGTAGCATATATGTAAGGGATAAGAAAGAATCATTACATTATTTACCACTAAAAGGCCTCTTTGACATCAACCAAACCAATCCTCCGTATATACCAGAGTTAACACAAACCCACCATATCTTTAATGAAAGACATCCAAATAAAAAGGATGTAAATAAGATAATACCTATAGTAAAGCACTATGAGTACTGTGAAGAAATATATAATAACCTTAAAGAAAAAATAAATGGAAAAATCAATGAATTCTACAATGATAAAGTTTCAATGGTATTCAACGCCATTGAAAGAAGTGGTATACGAGTTGATAAGCAAAAATTTGAATCATATTTTCACGCTATCGATGGAGAATACGTCCACACTCAATACAACTTTAAAACCCTTACAGGAAGACCAAGTAACAAATTCAAAGGAGTAAATTATGCCGCACTTAATAAAGAAAATAATTGTAGAGAAAGTTTTATCCCCCGTAATCATATTTTTGTGGAGTTTGATGTTAGTGCCTACCATCCTACTTTGTTATCTAAGTTGGTGGATTTTGATTTTGGTGATGAGGATATTCATTCTACCTTCGCGGAAATGTACGGAGTGGATTACAAAAAATCTAAAGAATTAACATTTAAACAACTATACGGAGGAGTTTTCGATAAATATAAAGATTTAGAATTTTTTAAGAAAGTTCAAGTATATACTGATAATTTATGGGAAGAATTTAATGAAAAAGGCTGGATAGAATGTCCTATTTCAAAACATAGATTTGAAAAAGATAAGTTAAATGATATGAAACCCCAAAAGTTGTTAAATTATTTGTTACAAAATTTGGAGACAGCAATGAATGTTCATATATTGTGGGAAATAACAAAGTTATTACGAAATAAGAAAACTAAAATAGTTTTATATACCTATGATTCGTTTTTATTGGATTTAAGTAAAGAGGATGAGGATATTTTGCAAATAGTTAAAGAAATATTTAATAAACACAAATTACAAACAAAAATCACACATGGAAATACTTACAACTTTAAATAAAACCTCTAATATGTATACAATGGACGATTTTTCGGACATTACTAACCAAAATTTGGGGGATTTGAATAATAAATTATTTTGCACATTTACTACTTTAGAAAATTTAGAAAATCTTCTAAACTCCATCACAGGTAAATATAATATTATGTATAATAAAGTATTTGTTTTATATGTGAAGGAAAATGACGAATACGTTTGTACTTATAATATAGATCAGGATAATATATCAAATTTACCCGAAAATACAATTTTAGTCCACAGAAAAAAAGAAACCAATACTCTTTATACAATTAATGCCCTAAATGAATTAATTAAAAAATTAAATGGGGGAGTAGTTGATACTAAGTTTCCTATAACTTGGGAACATTATAAAAATTCCGTATTATTAACTCAACATGATGAGTTAAAACAATTAAAAACAAAAATACATAAAATAATTGAACTATAGTTTGGTTATTTTAAGTATTGGTCGTATATTATCAACAGTTATATAATTAAAATCAAAAAGTTATAAATTATGGATTTAAATCAAATCAAACAGAAGTTAGAGTCACTTCAAAAACAACAAAACTCAAACAAAACAGGGGGAAAATCATTATTCTGGAAACCCTCGGTAGGTAAACAACAAATTAGAATTGTGCCTAATAAGTACAATAAATCATTCCCTTTTACTGAAATGATGTTTTATTATGGTATTGGTCAAAGAGTAATGGCATCTCCTACAAATTGGGGTGAAAAAGACCCCATTCAGGAATTTACTAAAAAATTACGTGCTAGTGGGGATAAAGAAAATTGGTATTTAGCTAAAAAATTAGATGCTAAAATCCGTATTTTTGCTCCTGTAATCGTAAGAGGTGAAGAAGAAGAAGGTGTTAGACTATGGCAATTTGGTAAAGAAGTTTATCAAGCATTTTTAAATTTAGCATCTGATGATGAAATTGGTGATTATACTGAACCATCAGGGGGTAGAGATATTAAATTAACCACTGTAGGTCCTGAAGTAACAGGAACTCCTTACAATAAGACAACAATATCTCCATCAATGAAACAATCACCTATTAGTGATAAGGCTAATGTAGTTGAAAGAGCTTTAGATAATCAACCAAACCCAATAGAAGTATTTAAAAGACTTACCTTTGATGAGGTTAAAGCTAATTTAGAATCATTCCTAACACCAGAAGGTGAGAGTGAAGGTGAAATTTCTTCAGAACCATCAGTTGCGTTCGATGGTGAATCTAGTAAAAATTATACACTTGAAGGAAAAGATACAACCTCAAAATCAGATAAATTTAATTCTTTATTTGATGATAAAAAATCTGAAGAATCAGGTGTAATTACAGATGCTAAAAATGATGATGATGGTTTGCCATTTTAATGTACAATAAATGGCTAGAAAGAAAAAATCACTTACAGAAGCAGCATCCAGAGAAATTAGATCTAAATTTGACTTGAATGCCTTTAAAGAAAAAAAAGGTTTAAAGCAAAATATTAAATTTAAGGACCAAGAATGGATTCCTTTATCCCAGGCATTCCAAGATGTAACATCTATTCCTGGGATTCCCAAAGGACATATTGTTTTACTTAGAGGACATTCTGATACAGGAAAAACTACAGCTCTACTAGAAACAGCAGTTTCGGCCCAAAAAAGAAAAATTCTTCCAGTTTTTATTATTACTGAAATGAAATGGAATTGGGAATTTGCTAAACAATTAGGATTAGATATTAAAGAAGTTATAGATAAGAAAACTGGAGAAATCATAGATTATAAAGGTAACTTTATTTATGTTGATAGAGAAACTATTAATACTATTGAAGATGTAGCTGTTTTTATTTTAGATCTAATTGATGAACAAAAGAAAGGTAATTTACCTTATGATTTATTATTTTTATGGGATTCTATAGGTTCAGTACCTTGTGAAATGTCTATTAAATCTAATAAAAATAATAATGAATGGAATGCTGGAGCTATGGCTACTCAATTTGGTAATAACGTAAATCAACGTATTACATTGTCACGTAAGGAAAGTAACCCATATACCAATACACTTGTATGCATTAATAAAGTATGGACTTTAAAACCGGAATCTCCAATGGGTCAACCTAAATTAATGAATAAAGGGGGTTACGCAATGTGGTTTGATTCTACCTTTGTTGTTACATTTGGTAATATTATGTCTGCTGGTACCTCTAAAATTAAAGCTATTAAAGATGGTAAACAAGTTGAATTTGCTAAAAGGGTAAATATTCAAATTGATAAAAATCATATTAATGGTATTACTACTAGGGGTAAAATTGTTATGACCCCTCATGGGTTTATAAATGATAATGATAGAGAATTAAAATCCTATAAAGAAGATAGAAAAGAAGATTGGGCGGCAATTTTAGGTGGTGGTGATTTTAGAGTAGTTGAAGAAGATCAATCATACTCAGATGTAACCCATTTCAATAAGGAACCCGAATAAATACTTGGCTTTTTAAGAGATTTTTCGTATACTATCGCGATTAAAATAATTATATGAAAAAAGAAGAACTATTTAATCTTTTAAATAATATTAAGGAAGATGGGGAAGATATACAAACCGGAGAAAGAGTATTATTAATCGATGGTTTAAATTTATTCTTTAGAAATTTTGCAATACTTAATATGGTTAACCCAAAGGGGGTCCATATTGGGGGTTTAGGAGGATTTTTTAGATCCTTAGGAGCACTAATTAGACAAATTAACCCCACCCAAGTTTATGTAGTATTTGATGGAGCAGGATCGGCTACTAATAGAAAAAACATAATCCCAGAATATAAATCAGGAAGAGATTTACAACGTATTACTAATTGGGAGGTATTTGATGATATCGATGATGAGAATGATGCAAAAGTAGACCAAATGGTCAGAATCATTCAGTATCTAAAGACTCTCCCAGTTAAAACCATTAGTATAAATAAAGTAGAAGCTGATGATATAATTGCATATTTAAGCAAAGTTATACCTACTGATCCTAAAGATAAATGTTTTATTGTTTCTTCTGATAAGGATTTTATTCAATTAGTTAATGATAATGTTATTGTATACCGTCCAATTGAAAAAAATTATTATACAAAAGAAACAGTAGTTAAAAAATTTAACATTTCTCCTTCTAATTTTATTTTACATAAAACCTTATTAGGTGATAATTCTGATAAAATTAAAGGGGTTAAAGGATTGGGGGAAAAAGGGTTATTGAAAAAATTTCCTGAATTGTCAAAAAAAGATATGATATGGGATGATATTTTAGACATTTGTGAGAAAAAATTAAAAGAACACGTAGTATATGCTAGAATAATCCAAGGAAGAGATGAGTTGGAAAAAAATTATAAAGTGATGGATTTAAGCAATCCAATGTTAAGCAATAAAGATAAAGAATGGTTGGATGAGGTTGTATCCACCAATAATCTTTCGTATTATCCATCCCAATTTATAACAATGTATAATGAAGACCAAATGGGGGGATTAATTAGAAATATTGAATTTTGGATTAAAGATTGTTTTCAAAATTTAGTTGTAAAAAAATAGTTATATGACACTTACAAATTTAAACCAATATGGAACAGGTTTTCAAATAAAGGTAATTTCATCATTATTAACTCATAAAGAGTTTTTAGTTAACATAAATGATATGTTAAGTGAAGAATATTTTGATAATCAAGCCCATAAATGGATTATAAAAGAAATATTAAAGTATTATGATAAATATCATACTACACCCTCAATGGAGATATTAGCAGTTGAATTACAAAAATGTGGTAATGATGTGCTACAAATATCTATAAAGGAACAACTTAAAGAAGCATATAATACTCCCAATGATGATTTAAAATACATTCAAGAAGAATTTTCTGCATTTTGCAAAAATCAACAACTAAAAGGAGCTCTACTACAGAGTGTTGATTTGTTAAAAGGAGGGGATTATGAATCTATACGAAGTTTGATAAATAATGCTATTAAAGCTGGACAAGATAAAAATATAGGACATGAATATATTAAAGATGTTGAGTCAAGATATAGAAAAGATAGTAGAAAAGTTGTATCTACACCATGGGAAAAAATTAATCAATTACTCCAAGGAGGTCTCGGAAATGGAGATTTTGGCCTTATATTTGGTAATCCAGGAGGTGGTAAATCTTGGTCATTAGTAGCTTTAGGGGGACATGCAGTTAAATTAGGATATAATGTTCTCCATTATACTTTAGAATTAGGAGAACAATATGTAGGAAGAAGGTATGATGCTTTCTTTTCTAATATAGGGGTAGATAAAATACAAAAACATAAGGGTAAAATAGAAGAATTAATGGGGGAAATTGAAGGAAATTTAATTATAAAAGAATTACCTACAGGGAAAGCAACAATTACAACAATAGAATCACACATCCAAAAAGCAAAAGATACAGGGATTGAACCTGATTTAATTCTTATAGATTATGTTGATCTTCTTGCATCAAAAAGAAAGACTATCGATCGTAAGGGAGAAATTGACGATATTTATACCAGTACGAAGGGATTAGCTCGTGAGTTAGATATTCCTATTTGGAGTGTATCACAAGTAAACAGAGCTGGTGCTAAAGATAGTATTGTTGAGGGAGATAAAGCGGCTGGTTCATACGATAAAATTATGATAACAGATGTTTGCATTTCTCTCTCCAGGCAACGCAGAGACAAAGTAGAAGGGACAGGAAGATTCCATATTATGAAAAATAGATATGGTATGGATGGGTTAACATTTGGTGTAAGAGCAGATACATCAACAGGTCATTTTGATGTATCAAATGAACTTTATCAAGAAAATGAAGATAATAATGATAATGCTCCAATTTCCCAACCTACTAGTTTTAGTGGAATAGATAAATTTGATAGATCCGAGTTACAAAAGAAATTTTTCGAACTTAATTCATAATTTTAGTTATGAATTTTTAATAAAAATACTTAATGAATATTACACAAGAAATTTTATCCGATATCGTAGTTTATAACAAATATGCAAAATATGTTCCTAAAAAACAAAGAAGAGAAACTTGGAGGGAATTGGTTACTAGAAATAAAAAAATGCACCTCGCTAAATTTCCGGATTTAAAAGAAGAAATAAAAGAAGTTTATAAATTAGTATATGATAAAAAAGTATTACCCTCAATGCGTAGTTTACAATTTGCGGGAAAACCAATAGATATAAATAATTCAAGAATTTTCAATTGTTCTTTTTTACCTATAGACCATTGGAGATCTTTTAGTGAAGTAATGTTCCTATTACTCTCAGGGTGTGGGGTGGGATATAGTGTCCAAAACCATCATGTAGAAAAATTACCAGAAATTAGAATCCCAAAAAAAACAAGAAGATTCTTAGTAGGGGATTCAATTGAGGGTTGGGCAGATGCAGTTAAGGTTTTAATGAAAGCATATTTTGGAATATCAACTTCTAGACCTATTTTTGACTTCCGTGATATTAGACCAAAAGGAGCAGAACTAATTACAGTAGGGGGCAAAGCACCAGGACCTGAACCATTAAAAGAATGTTTATTCCAAATTCAAAAAGTACTCGATAGAAAAGAAGATGGAGACCAATTAAACCCAATAGAAGCCCACGATATTATATGTCATATAGCTGATGCAGTATTATCTGGGGGTATTCGTAGAGCTGCTCTAATTTCTTTATTTGATTTACACGATAATGAAATGTTAATGTGTAAACATAATTCTTGGTGGGAATTAAATCCCCAAAGAGGAAGAGCTAATAATTCGGCAGTAGTTATTCGCCATAAAGTTAGAAAAAAAGACTTTTTTACATTATGGGAAAAAATAGTCGCAAGTAATTCTGGTGAACCTGGAATATATTTCTCAAATGATAAAGATTGGGGAACAAATCCCTGTTGTGAAATAGCACTAAGACCATTCCAATTTTGTAATTTAACAGAAGTTAATGTTTCTAATGTAGAATCACAAGAAGACTTAAATATTCGTGTGAAAGCTGCTGCATTTTTGGGAACTTTACAAGCAAGCTATACAGATTTTCATTATCTTCGTGATATTTGGAAAAGAACAACAGAAAAAGATGCACTTATTGGTGTGGGGATGACAGGAATTGCAAGTGGTGAAGTTTTAAAATATAATTTAGAAGAAGCTGCCAAAGAAGCTAAAAAAACAAACGAAGAAATTGCAAAACTTATTGGAGTAAAAAAAGCTGCTCGTGTAACAACAGTAAAACCTTCAGGAACTAGTTCATTAGTTTTAGGAACTTCATCAGGAATTCATGCTTGGCATAATGATTATTATATAAGACGTATAAGATTAGGAAAAAATGAATCTCTTTACCAACATTTAGCATCTACCCACCCAGAATTAGTAGAAGATGACTTTTTTAAACCAGAAATCCAAGCAATCATATCAGTTCCCCAAAAATCCCCAGAAGGAGCAATATATAGAACAGAATCTGCACTAGACTTATTAGAAAGAACAAAAAGACTTAATTTAGAATGGGTAAAAGCAGGTCATAGAAAAGGAGCTAATACAAATAATGTATCAACCACAGTTTCTGTAAGATCAGATGAATGGGATGATGTAGGGAAATGGATGTGGAAAAATAAAAATACATTCAATGGCTTAGCTGTTTTACCCCACGATAATGGAACATATACACAAGCCCCCTTTGAAGACATATCAGAAGAAGTATTTGAAGAAATGGTTAGTCATCTCCATTCTATAGATTTAAGACAAATAGTAGAGATAACCGACGAAACAGATTTAAAAGATCAAGCAGCTTGCGCTGGGGGCGCATGTGAGATAGTTTAATAGTAGTAATACACTTCTGGTAAATTTCTATATATTTATGATAAAATGCTTATATGAGAAGGATCAAACAATTTTGGAATTGGTTATTAAATAAAACCATTCTAGATGAAAACTTAACTTCAGTAACTCAAGAAGCTTATGAGGAAGTCAAAGAAAGAGCCAAAAAATCAAAAAAAGATGTTATAAAAGCCAAAAAAGGCAAAAAAAGGAGAGGAAGACCCAAAAAATCAAAAAGAAGAAAATAAGATGGCAAAAGAATTAAATGAGTACACAGCATTTAACGTAAGTATAAAAACATTAATAGGAATTGGTGCCCTTATGGCAACTGTTATTAGTATGTGGTTTGTACTCCAATCAGAGATTGAAGAAGCAAAAAAACTACCAGAACCCCCAGCTCCCGTAATTACAAGAATGGAATTTGATATGAAAGACCAATTAGTTCGTCAAACTATTATGACGACTCAAGAGGATGTTAAAGAAATAAAAGCAGCATTAGAAAAATTAGAAAATAAGATTGATGCATTAAGGTAATATTATGGAACAAAAATGTAATATATTCAAAGGAATATGTATATGCAATAGAAAAAAGAAATGTGTTATAGGTAAATGCATTACATTAACAAACAAAAATATATTAACAATAGCGATGGTATGCATATTCAGTACTGTGTTAATAGGGAGTGTAATAAATGTATCAAATTCTGAGATAGATATATGCAAAACAGATGAAAATATGTGGATACCAACCCAAGAGGATATCCGATATCAAGATAGCATGTATCAAATAATACATCAAACTCAATTAGAAGTAGACACTATTAAAGATCAAATGTTAATTATTATTGATAAATTAGATAGAATGGGGTTTGCTGATGGTTCCAAGGATAGTACTAAAGTAAAATTATAGTTATGAAAAATTCAATATTAAAAATATTCTTCACTTATTTACTGTTAACAACAATTTTTTTTGCTAAAGCACAATCCCCTTGCAATGATACGTTATGTGTGATAGAGTTTAACGCAAGTTTTAACCAACAAAATAGTGTTGACTGGTTAGAAAATTTAACAGATTGTAAAATTGATAGGATAAACATTGATGCAAATATAGCTACCCAACAACAACAAATGGATTATGGCATAGTTATAGTACCAACTATAATCATATTTAATGGGGGAGAAGAAGTTAAAAGATATCAAGCCAATATTATGATGGAGATGGAAACAGAACAAATGGAAATACAAAAAGAAATAAATAAAATATTATTAAATAATTTTTAAATAAAAATGAAACGTTATGAACATATTAAGTACAATATTTAGCGGAGGAGCTAAAGAGTTAGTAGAAGGTGTAGGTGGTGTAATAGATAATTTACATACTTCCAAAGAAGAAAAATTAGCAGCAGAACAAAAAATAAAAGAACTAATAGCTTCATATCAAAGCACATTAGAAAAAGAAATCACATCTAGGTGGGAAGCAGATATGCAATCTGATTCTTGGCTAGCAAAGAATATAAGACCAATGACTTTAGCATTTTTGGTTATATCTACGATTCTTATGATATTTATAGACGCGGGCACAATTAATTTTGTAGTTGAAGAAAAATGGACAGACTTATTACAAATAGTATTAATAACTGTAATTGGCGCCTATTTTGGTGGTAGATCATTAGAAAAAGTAAAAAAATAAATAAAATGGATAAATTTAATTTAAAAAAATATTTAGCTGAAGGTAAGCTATTAAAAGAAAATGTTTCTGATCAAGAATACTATTCATACTTAAACGATTTAAGAGATTCAGGTGCAACAAATATGTTTGGTGCTGGAGAATATTTGGAAAGAGATTTTAATCTAGAAAAAAGAGAAGCTAGAGAAATTTTAGCTAGATGGATGTCAGATTTTAAAGATGAACAACCAGATGCTTATGATTTTTATATGAAAGAAGGTACTTGTGGTTATAGTGTAGATGGTGAAGGTATAAGTTTGAGAGAATGGGTAGGGGGGCAATTAGAAAAGAAAAATAATGCATTTGTAGACGAATTAGTCCCAGGACAGGGTAAAGCAGACACAGTTCAAGGTGAAATGTTAAGAGCTATTAATAAAATTGCTTACCGCTGGTATAATGATGGAGATGAGTATTTGAGGGGATATGGTACCGAAACAGCAGGCCCAGCTCACTCATATTTAATAAATTCCGATAATCCTCTAAGACAAGAATTAGCATTAATATTTAGGAAAGGAACTAATTATGAAGATACAATTAAATTAGCATTAAAAACTATCGTGGATTATATAGATTTTTTAGATATTGATGAATATATTCCAAATACTGAAGATATGTTGGATTATGAGCCTGAATTTGAAAATGAGGAAGATGGTGAATATGATCATGAGGATTATTATGATGACTATGATGATTATGATGAGGAGGGAGAATGGAATTATTAATGATGATACAAAGTAATGGATTGCTACACAACAAAACAAATAGAAAATGCTCTTATAGCCAAAGGATATAGATGGTTTACAACGGGAGATCACAATCTAAATATTGTTGGAATTAGGAATTCAGAAACAGCAAATAAAGTTACAAATTCATTTGATGATTGTATGACTTTATCTTATAGATTAAACAATGAATGGAAATCTCATTGTTTTGATTGTACAACGGATCCTGGTACTCATTGGGTAGAAAATATAATGTATAAAAAAGGAGTAGCAATTTTAAAACCTGGACAATATAGAGGATCACATAGAATCAAAAAACACCAAGGTAGGTATGAAGCTCTATGCCAACAAAAACCCCTAAAAGTTTATAGAGATAATAATCGTGATGACAAATATGATCTCTTAGAAGAAAGTGTACAAGAAGGAATATTTGGTATTAATATTCATAGAGCCACCAGGTACGCAGGAAATAAATCAACACAAGTTGATAAATGGTCAGCAGGTTGCCAAGTAATTGCGGCAAATGATGATTTTGCTGTATTTATGAAAATTTGTCGTCAAGCTAGAGACCTTTGGGGAAATAGCTTTACTTATACTCTTATTGAGTCTAAGGATATTATCTAAATAAAAAGTTATGTGGAAAAAAATCCAAAAAAGAATATTTCCTTTAATAGTGGCGCTTTCAGCATTATCCGTAGCGGGTAGTGCAGCTTTTTATTCAGTCTTTGGATTGAGTAAATTATTTGCTGGAGCAGCAACACAAGTTATTATAATGGCAGGTTCATTAGAATTTGCTAAATTAGTTACTGCTTCTTTACTTTATCAATATTGGGATACAATTAATAAGGCACTTAAAGGTTATTTAATGGTAGCAGTATTTACATTAATGGTAATTACATCAGGAGGCATTTATGGTTTTTTATCTGCTGCTTACCAATCAACAGCAACTCAATCTGAATTACTAGACAAATCATTAGCTATATTAAACCAGAAGCAGATCAGGTTTGAAGAAACAAAGGAAGATTTGAATATCGAAAAAATCCAATTAAATCAATCAATTTCAGATTTAAGAATCTCCCTTTCAAATCCTACTCAAGTACAATATTATGATACCGAAGCTGAACAAGTAATCACAACATCATCAAGTTCAGCAAGAAGGGCATTACAAAAAGAATTATCAATATCAATAGAAGATAGAAATGCAATTAATTTAAAATTAGAAGCAGTAATAGATTCTATTACATTAACTGATATGGCTTTATTAGATAAGGAAATATCTAACGAAAGTGAAAGAGAATTAGGACCTCTTAGATATCTTGCTAGTATAACAGGGTGGTCAATGGATAGAGTAGTTAATTGGTTTTTGTTAATTATTATATTTGTGTTTGATCCATTAGCAATAGCGTTAGTAATAGCAGCTAATTTTGCTTTTGCTCAACTTAAATTATCAACTTCAACTTTTATCCCAAAACCCATAAAAGTAACACAGGCAAATTACCCAATTGAACCCCCACCGGAAACAAAAAAATCAGTTGATTGGAATATTGTAGGGAAAGAAGGAAAAGAACTTAGTAAAAAAACACTTCAATTAAAAAAAGAAAATGAACCAACAAAAGATTTAAAAGCAAGAATAAAAAAAAACCAAAAAAGACTCAAAAAAAAAAAAAAAAAAAAAACAAAAAAAAAAAAAAAAAAAAAAAAAAAAAAAAAAAAAAAAAAAAAAAAAAAAAAAAAAAAAAAAAAAAAACGACGTGTAACAAAGCAAACCAAAGATCGGACGAGTACACG
>Ga0181374_1000196_pt1 | contig 15391 bp, 18 predicted proteins | sample LowvirmetaG_2_FD_130086 | JGI IMG/M metagenome (GOLD analysis project Ga0181374, IMG submission 130086) | Marine viral communities from the Subarctic Pacific Ocean - Lowphox_10 viral metaG | ecosystem: Environmental > Aquatic > Marine > Oceanic | place: Subarctic Pacific Ocean | collected...
ACCACGCTTGAGCTCCCTCACGATCAAAATCACGCCTGACCCACCAGTGCGACTTGGAATCGCCTCATAGGCGAAGTTCCATCTTTGTTGGGCGTCCGTCAATTCTTCTTTCCAGCGTTCGCCCTTTAGAAAAACCCCTGTTGCACCGTTTTCCATCCAGGGAGCGGCGTAATCGAGCAGTTTTGGAAGGGGCGCAAACGCCCGCGCAGTGATAATATCCGCGGTGGAATTCGGCGCAGCCTCAATCCGGCCCTGATAAACCGACGCACTGAGACCAGCATCGCCGATAGCGGCGCGGAGAAAGGCGCATTTCTTCCCGACGCTTTCCATCATGGTCACATGACTGTGTGGTCGGGCCGCAGAAATGATCAATCCGGGAAATCCCGCACCCGAACCGAGATCGACGATCCGCGTTGATTCCGGAATAAACGGCAGAATCTGGTAGGAATCAGCCACATGCCGACCCCATATCTGCGGCCACTCACGCGGTCCAATCAGATTGGAGCGTTGCCGCCACGCGTCGAGAGTTAAGATCACGGCGTCCAATCTTTCCAATGTTTCACGTGAAACATCGAATTCGGCCAGAAAGGCCGCGCGATCTTCGGAATTCATCATGAGTGTTAACCAGCTTTCTTCCGGCGCTTAACATATCCCAAAAGGGCCGTTAGAGCGCCGGGCGTCACGCCTTCAATACGACCGGCCTGTCCCAACGTAGAAGGACGGACCGATTCCAGTTTCTGGCGAACCTCATTCGAGAGACCGCCAATTCCCGAATAATCGAGATCTGCCGGGATCATCAGATCTTCGTCGCGACGCAAAGCGGCGACATCTTCTGCCTGGCGTTCCAAATAGGAAGAGTAAAGGGCTTCAATCTCGACCTGCGTCCCGATCTCCTCGGAGATGTCTGATACTTCCGGCCAAATGGCGGACAGTGCATTGAGACCTATCTCCTTGTAGGAGAGATATTCCCATGCCGTCCTGACGCGGCCATCCTGATTGACCGCCCATCCGGCTTGAGCCGCTTTTGCGGGCGACAAGGTCAATGTTTTCAGAAGTTGGCGGGCAGATTCAAGCGCTCGGTGTTTCACGTGAAACACGTCTGCCCGGTCTGACCCGACGCATCCGGCGGCAATACCCTTTTCGGTGAGACGCTGGTCGGCATTATCGGCGCGTAGTGCCAACCGATATTCGGCGCGCGATGTAAACATCCGATAGGGTTCCGTCACGCCGCGCGTCACGAGGTCATCGATGAGGACGCCAATATATGCCTCCGCGCGATCAAATATAATCGGATCTTTTCCGCCCGTGGCGCGTGCCGCATTCAAGCCCGCAACGAGACCTTGCGCGCCGGCTTCTTCATATCCGGTTGTGCCATTGATCTGCCCGGCGAGATAAAGGCCTGGAAGCGCATGCACCTCAAGTGCGGACGAAAGCGCACGTGGATCGACGTAATCGTACTCGATTGCATAGGCATGTTGGATGATCTTGGCATCTTCGAGCCCGGGAATGGTCCGAAGAAAACGCTCCTGAATATCCTCTGGAAGCGATGTCGAAATGCCATTTGGATAAACAGTGTGATCGTCGAGACCTTCCGGTTCCAGGAAGATCTGATGGCGGTCCTTGTCGGCGAACCGGTGAACCTTGTCCTCGATAGACGGGCAATAACGCGGACCTCGGCCAGCAATCGCGCCGGAATAGACGGCCGATTGCTCGATATTCTCGGCAATGATCGCGTGGGTTTCCGGCGTCGTCCATGTAATGCCGCATTTGACCTGCGGCACCGTAATCTCATCGGTCAGATACGAAAACGGAATCGGCTGCTCATCGGCGGGCTGCATTTCAAGACGATCCCAGGCGATCGTCCGGCCATCCAGCCGTGCCGGCGTACCCGTCTTCAAACGCCCCATCGGGAGACCAAGCCCATAGAGCCGGTCCGACAGGCCAATCGCAGGGGCCTCGCCGACACGCCCGGCAGGGATACGTTTCGCACCTATATGGATGATGCCTTTCAGGAAGGTGCCTGTGGTGATCACGACAGAAGCCGCACGATAGATCTCGCCCTTCAGACCAATCACGCCCGCGACGTGATTGTCCTCCACGATCAGGTCTTCGGCGCCATCCTCAATGATGGCCAGGTTTGGATAGTCCGCGAGTTCCGCCTGCATGGCGTCGCGGTAAAGCTTTCGGTCGATCTGGGAGCGGGGGCCCCAGACAGCCGGACCCTTGGACCGGTTGAGCATACGGAACTGGATACCGGCCTTGTCCGCCAGCCGTCCCATGAGGCCGTCCAGCGCATCGATCTCTCTCACGAGGTGACCCTTGCCGAGGCCGCCAATTGCCGGATTACAGCTCATCTCTCCGATGGTTGCGCGCTTGTGTGTGACCAGAGCAGTGCGTGCGCCCGTCCGCGCCGCGGCCGCGGCCGCTTCGCAGCCGGCATGACCGCCGCCTACCACTATCACATCAAACTGTTTCATCTCGCTCATGGCGCTACTTCGGATCCGGATTTCAGAAAGCCGCTATATAGCGGCTCGTTGCCTCAAACCCTAGGGGTCATTTGCCGATGCAGAACTGGGAGAACACCGCACCGAGCACATCTTCTACGCCGACTGAGCCGACAACCGCTCCAAGATGCCGGATAGCCAGGCGCACGTCTTCCGCTGCGAGTTCCGGACCGGTGCCAAGCTCCAGCGCATCCCGCGCAGCAATGAGGCAAGCGAGTCCATCGACCAATCGGGCGCGATGCCGGGCGCGTGTTATGACCGGCGCTTCAACAGATGCAGCCTTGTTGGAAATGAAGTCCGCCAGTGCGGCTTCGAGTTCGGGCACGCCATCGCCATCTTTCGCGGAAATCTTGTAGTCGTATTCTGGGAGCCCGGCGGCCAGCTCGGTATCAGCCTTGTTTACCACGACTATATCTGTCGTTTGGCGAAACAACGAGTTCAACACACCCAGCTCAGATGTGCCCCCGTCAACCATAAACAGGCGCAAGTCGGCCTCAGCAGCCACGCGTTCTGCCCGCCGAACGCCCTCGGCTTCAATCTCATCTTGGGTCTCACGCAAACCGGCCGTGTCGGATAGCCAGACTACCTGTCCGCCCATCACGCGCCGTACTTCAATCACATCGCGGGTTGTGCCTGGGGTTGATGTCACAATCGCCGCGTCGCGTCCGGCAAGGCGGTTGAGCAAGGTCGACTTGCCCGCATTCGGCGCGCCGATAATGGCGATGCGAAATCCATCCCGGATCTTCTCTCCGATCCCCCGGTCGCCAAGCGCTTCCTCGATTTCGTGAATCAATCGGGTCAGCTTCCGGATGACCGGGGCCGTGGTTTCCTCGGGTGCATCTTCTTCGTCCGGAAAGTCCACAACCACTTCAATCAAGGCAAGTATGCCCGTCAGGTCAGCCCGCCATTGGTCGTACTGCTCGGTCAGACCGCCCGTCAGTTGCCGAAGAGCCTGGGCTTTCTGTGCATTGGTCTCTGCTTCGATAATGTCAGCGACGCCTTCGGCCTCGGTCAAATCGATCTTGCCCGCTTCAAAGGCGCGTCGCGTGAACTCACCCGGCTCAGCCAAGCGCACTCCAGGCTCACTCGTCAGTGTACTGATTGCATGGGTTATAACGGCTGGACCGCCATGCAGGTAAAGCTCCAGCGTATCTTCACCGGTATAGGAATGCGGCCCGGGCATGAAGACGACGAGTCCCTCATCAATGAGATTTCCATCCTCGTCGCGAAATTTCGTCAGAGTGGCATGACGGGGTTCCGGCAGGCCGCAATCGAGCAGGGCACCTGCCAGTTTCCAGATCCGGTCTCCTGATAACCGGATAATACAGATAGCTGCTGGGGGCTGGCCCGAGGCGAGGGCGCAGATCGTGTCGCGCTCGCTCATGGCCAGGCTCGCTCCGCTAGTTCTTCATGGCTTCGAAGAACTCATCATTGTTCTTCGTCTGGCGCAATTTATCCAGAAGGAAGTCAATTGCATCATTCGTGCCCATTGGGCCAAGGATGCGACGCAGAATGTAGATCTTGGACAGCTGGGCAGCTGGCGTGATCAGTTCTTCTTTTCGCGTGCCAGATTTCATGATGTCGATGGCCGGGAAGGTCCGCTTGTCGGCGATCTTGCGATCCAGCACGACTTCGGAGTTACCCGTACCTTTGAATTCCTCGAAGATGACTTCATCCATGCGGCTACCGGTATCGATCAGGGCAGTGGCAACAATGGTCAGCGAGCCACCATTCTCGACATTCCGCGCCGCACCGAAGAAACGTTTGGGGCGCTGCAACGCGTTGGCATCCACACCACCGGTCAACACTTTACCAGAGCTTGGAACGGTCGTGTTGTAAGCACGGCCAAGACGCGTGATCGAATCGAGCAGGATGACGACGTCACGCTTGTGCTCAACGAGGCGCTTGGCTTTTTCGATTACCATTTCGGCGACCTGGACGTGACGTGTGGACGGCTCATCAAATGTCGAAGCCACGACTTCGCCCTTCACCGTACGTCGCATGTCAGTAACTTCTTCGGGACGCTCATCGATCAACAAGACGATCAAATAGCATTCAGGATGGTTTTCCTCGATGGCGGAGGCGATGTTCTGGAGCAACACCGTCTTACCGGTCCGCGGAGGCGCAACGATCAGCGCGCGCTGACCCTTACCGATGGGCGCGACAATGTCGATGACACGTCCTGAACGATCCTTGCGAGTTGGATCCTGGCTTTCCATGCGCAGACGCTCTTCGGGATAAAGCGGAGTGAGGTTGTCGAAGTGAACCTTCTTGTTGGCCTTGTCCGGTTCCTCGAAATTGATGCGCGAAACATCCGTCAGCGCGAAGTAGCGTTCATTGTTCTGCGGCGCGACGATCGGCCCTTCGACAGTATCACCAGTCCGGATGTTACCCTTCTTCAGAACTTCCGGACTGACATAGATATCGTCTGGTCCGGGCAAATAGTTGGATTCCGGTGAGCGCAGGAAGCCGAAGCCATCAGTCAGAACTTCCAGCACGCCCTGGCCCGTGATTTCTACTTCGCTATCCGCCAATTCCTTGAGGATTGCGAACAGCATGTCCTGTGTCCGCATGGACGAGGCATTCTCGACCTCCAGCTCTTCAGCATAGGAGAGCAATTCCTCTGGCGATTTTGCCTTGAGATCGCTGAGTTTTACACTGGTGATGTCGTCGAGCATGGAAGAGGCCATGGATGAATTCCGGATGAGGGGCCGCCGTCATGTGTGTCGGCAACCGGATTTTGGTAAATTGGGAGTTCTTCGCCCGCGCAAGGACTGCGCAGCGGTTTTGCCGCTTATGGGGCCAGAATGGTCAAATCGTCAAGGGGTTGGGCACGGAGCCTGCCTAAAACGGCCTGACGATCACCATGATAACGACGCCGATCATCAGCAGGAAGGGCACTTCATTCAACATCCGTAGGCGCTTGGCGGGAATCCCGTCGCCTCCTCGGTCAATCTTCCTTCCGACACCGATGAAATAACCGTGCAGACCGGACAGGATCAGCACGAGCAGGAGCTTTACATGCATCCAAGGCATGCTCAGCAAGCCTTGATTCATAACAAGCATGGCAACGCCAAGCACCCAGACGAGGATAAGGCTGGGATTCAGGATGATCATGCGCAACTTGTTCGATGCTTCTTTCATCGTCTCGAAAAGAGGCTCGCCCGGCTGGCTGGAAAGTTGATGAATTTTGTAGCGGGGATAAACGAGCAAGCCGCCCATCAGCGCAATCACGAACACAACATGCGCTGCCTTCACCCAGAGATACAGCATCAGGCGATGTCCTTGCGAACGGGATTGGCGCGTTGGCCGACTTTCGGATGGGCTGTGCGGTTCGGGCAATTCTTCCAGTCGCCAGGGCAAAGCCGGGAGTCTGCGCATGATCGGATCGGCAAGTCTTGTCCCATTGTCTTCAGCACTTCATCGCGCAGCATGGAGATAAACTCCTCATGCACGCCCAGCGCTTCCACGCGGGTATAGCTCGCGGCGCCGTGCTCTTCAGCCACAAGTCGGTACTCTTCGCCAAGTTCCACCAGTGTCTCGATATGCTCGGAGACAAAGGCAATGGGTGCAATCAGGATGTTCTTGCCTTCCTTGGCCGCTTTTTCGATTTCATCCTCGGTCGGCGGGCCAATCCATTTCAGCGGTCCGACGCGCGACTGGTAGCATGGCACAATCTCCCAGTCGGTCGGCACCCGCCCGGCGATCATCTCTGCCATGGCCTCGCACTGCCACTGGTAGGGATCTCCATCCTTCACGATTTTTTCCGGCAAACCGTGCGCTGACAGGAGAAGACGAACATTGCCGGGTTCACCCGCAGCTTTGTGTGCCTTCATGATCTGGTCGACATGCGAGGAGATCAGGCCTTCGGCGAAGGGATAGCAGCAGATTGTCTTGGCAATACCCTTGTAAGCCTTGTTCCAGGCCGTGAGGGACGAGCCTGTCGTCGTTGTGGAAAACTGCGGATAGAGCGGCAACAAGATGACTTCGTCTGCGCCCCAGGCTTTTACATCAGTCGCGGCTTCTTCGGTGAAAGGGTGCCAATAGCGCATCGCAATAAAACACCTGACCTCATCCTCAGGCAATTTTTCCTGCAGCGATGCCGTAAGCGCATCCGCCTGTTTTTGAGTCTCAGGCAAAAGCGGTGACCCACCGCCAGCATCCATCATGGCGTAATTCTTGATCACTGATGGCGCACGGGTCGTGGAGATCAGCCGAGCGAGAAACCAGCGAATGGGCAACGGCGCACCAATAATGGCTGGATCTCGGAACAGGTTTTTCAAAAAGGGTTTCACGGTCTTGTCCGAATCCGGTCCTCCCAGATTGAACAGAACTACGGCGATCTTTCGGCCCATAATTTCCTAGCCCTTCCGAATGATTTCCAGCACGCGCTCAACATGCGCGATCGGGGTTTCCGGCCGGATTCCGTGTCCAAGGTTGAAGACATGCGGCCGACCTTCATAGGCAGAGATAAGCTCGCGCACCCGATCGTCGAGTCGCTGCCCCCCTTCAATCAGCAGGAGTGGGTCAAGATGTCCCTGTACCGGAAATCCGGCGGGCAGGGCGGCGTTCACAAAGGCTGGCACTGCTGCCGTATCGAGACCGACGGCCGTGATACCCGTCTCCTGAACATATTCCGGCAGCATGGCAGAGGCGCCGCGCGGAAATCCGATGATGGGAACCGTGACACCCATTTCCCTCAGCCGTGCGACCAGTTTTTTCGTTGGCGCGATAATGACTTCTCGGAAGATGTTATTGGGCAGACCCTCGGCCCAGCTGTCGAACAACATCAATGCATCCGCGCCGGCTTCCACCTGCGCGGCCATATAGTGCGCTGTTGCTTCGCTGATGAGATCCAACATGTTCGCCAATTCGTCTGGCTTGCCATGTGCCCATCGCCAGGCGAGCGACTTGTCTGTCTTGCCGCGACCTTCGATAGCGTAGAGCCCGACCGTCCAGGGTGATCCGGCAAAACCAATCAGGGCTGTGTCGTCGGGCAAGGCAGATTTCACACGAGCAACCGTCTCATAAACCGGAGACAATCGATCAGCCGCTTTCTGGGGTGTGACTTTTGCCAAATCAGCTGCTGTATCGATTTGCTGAACAATAGGTCCAACACCTTTTTCGAACCGCACACTCAGACCCATCGTATCGAGGATCAGCAAAATGTCAGCAAACAGGATGGCGGCATCCATGCCATAACGACGTACTGGCTGAAGCGTCGCTTCCGCCGCCATTGAAGGCGTGTAGCAGAAATCGAGAAAGTTCTTCGCGCGCGCCCTCAGCTCGAGATACTCAGGAAGGTGACGACCAGCCTGTCGCATCATCCATACCGGAGGCGGCGAGACCACCTGTCCCTCAAGTACCTGAATCAGCTTAGGCTTGGTGTTCATGCCTCAGGCCCCCTTCCATCCCAAAATCAAACAAAGCCCGTCAGGGCGTTTATAACTATTAGACCGTGTAATTCGTGGAGAAAGGCCACACACAGGAATTGTCCAGCTAAATCCACAGGCGAGTCACAGGGTGTCGCACCCCGGTAAGGTTTCGTTAACTGTCGATTTTACCGAGGTTAACGATGGGTTAACACCCCAGTTGGAGTCACAGGTGCGAACGAAAGGGGATTCTGCCGGAGTCGAATTCGCTGGCTGTGACTCGATTGTGAATCCATTTGGGGAAGATCCTCTATCCACAGAGGACTCACAGGTCTTGTGTGTTTTGCCAACCTCGGCAACACAGGGGCGATGAACAAGCCACTCGCCCGCCTAAGCATATACTTCAACGTTCACCTGGTCTCTGATAGTACCGGTGAAACCCTGAATGCCATCCAGCGCGCTGCCTGTGCGCAGTTCAAGAATGTTCAGCCCCTCGAGCACAACTATTATCTGGTCCGCTCAGAACGCCAGCTAGAGCGCGTGATGAGGGAGATCGAAGCTGCACCGGGTGTGGTCTGGTACACAATCTCCGACGAGACACTGCGATCAAAACTCGAAGCGTTTTGTCGCGAAAAGGGCGTATCCACTTTGCCCGTACTGGATGCCTCCGTTGCCATGCTGGGCCGACATCTCGGTGTGTCGGCGAATCGGATCGTCGCGGGACAGCACGCATTGGATGATGACTATTTCGAGCGGATGGAAGCGATCAATTTCACGCTCGCGCATGATGATGGCCAGAATGTCGATGGGCTACGGAATGCTGATGTGATCCTGCTTGGTGTCAGTCGTACGTCCAAGACGCCGACCAGTGTCTATCTTGCGAACCGCAAGGTAAAGGCTGGTAATATTCCGCTGGTTCCCGGTGTTCCGCTTCCAGGATTCGTGGAAGAACTTGGTCCGAAAGGCCCACTGATCGTCGGCCTGAAAATCAGCGCTGAGCGGCTCGTCCAGATTCGGCGCCAGAGATTGATTTCCCTGCAGGAAGACGAACACACAATCTATGCGGATGAAGCGGCCGTGCGTGACGAGGTGACCCAAGCCAACCGCCTGTTCCAGCGCAACAAGTGGAAGACAATCGATGTGTCCCGCCGGTCTGTCGAGGAAACTGCTGCCGCTATCCTGAATCTGCTGAATGAGCGGAACGCCCAACTATGAGCCAGCGCATCATTCTAGCATCCGGCAGTCAAAGTCGGCGAGCCGTGCTGACCGCTGCCGGCATCGAGGCAGACACGATCAAGCCGAATGTGGACGAAGACGCAGCCAAAGCCTCTTTCCGCGCGAGCGACATGAAAGTGCGCGACCAGGCGATGCAACTTGCCGAACTGAAATCGGTGAAGATTTCGATGCGCGAACCGGGCCTGGTGATCGGTTGTGACCAGATGCTCTCACTCGATGGAGAGGCGTTCGACAAGCCGGTTGACCTTGCCGATGCCCGGAACCATCTGGTGAAGCTGTCCGGCAAGGCGCACACATTGGAAACGGCGATTGTTATCAGCGAAGAAGGGAAACCTGTCTGGCGTTATCTGGCGAGGCCGAAATTGACTGTTCGCCCACTGAGTGATGCCTTCATCGACACCTATGTTGAAGCGGTCGGAGAACCGCTCTTGTCGACGGTCGGTGCCTACCAGCTTGAAGGGCTTGGCGCGCAATTGTTCACACGGATCGACGGAGATTACTTCTCAATCCTGGGATTGCCTCTTCTCCCGTTGCTGGACTATTTGAGGACACGTGGAGTGTTGTTGTCATGACCAAACTCTATGGAGTCGTCGGCGACCCAGTCAGTCATTCCCTGTCACCTGTGATTCATAATGCGTGGATACGCGAGCACGGTATCGATGCGACCTATGAGGCGATGCATATTCCGAAGGGTGAGTTTACGGATGGCCTGTCGTCTCTGGAAGAACGGATGGCGATGGGTCTGAACGTGACCTCTCCTCACAAGGAAGATGCCATAGCGCGGGCAGAAGGCACAAGCGACGTTGCGCGCCGCATTGGAGCAGCGAACACTCTGGTCCGGCTGAAGTCTGGCGGCTGGCTAGCGGAAAATACCGATGCCCCTGGTTTTACTGAATCCCTCGCCCAGGCGAACATTGAAATAGCTGATCAGAATGTCTGCCTGCTGGGAGCAGGGGGGGCCGCTCGAGCGGTTGCGCTGGCACTATCAGACATGCGGGCAACTCTGACGATCTGTAATCGAACGCGATCCCGCGCAGAGGATCTTGTGAAACATTTGAACATTGATGCTGATATCCGAGACTTGGAGCATGCCGAAGCAGAGATGGGCAAGGCAGACGTGGTGATCAACACGCTGAGTCTTGGCCAGACGGGCCAGTCTCTTGACCTACCGGAAGGTAAGCTTCGGACGTTTTACGATATTTCTTATGGCAAGCCTGCCAAGGCGATATTGGCGCAGGCGGATACGGCCGGGTGGAAGCCAATGGATGGGCTGAGCATGCTGGTCGCGCAAGCGGCATTCAGTTTCGAACTCTGGTTCGGAGTTCTGCCGGATATGGAGTCTGCGATGGCTCGCTGTCGTAAACTGGTGGAGGCAACCACATGATCGTCCTTGGGCTGACAGGGTCTATCGGCATGGGTAAGTCTGCAACAGCGGATTTGTTTCGTGAGGAGGGTGTTCCGGTCTACGATGCCGACGCGGCTGTTCACGCACTTTATGCCAAGGGTGGGGCTGCCGTTGCACCGGTCGAGGCGGCTTTTCCGGGGGTGATGGTCGACGGTGCGATCGACCGGATGGCTTTGCGCACGCATGTGCTGGATGATGCCGAGGCGATGCGGAAGCTTGAGGCCATTGTGCACCCCCTTGCTGGTGATGCCCAGAAGCAATTTCGGGACAAGGCGCGCGAGGATGGCGCACGTTTCGTCGTGCTGGATATTCCTCTTCTGTATGAGGCTGGCGGCTATGCGTATTGCGACTATGTTGCGGTGGTGACTGCGCCTGCGGAAGTCCAGCGCGAAAGGGTATTGTCGCGACCGGGCATGACGGAGGAAACATTCGAGTCCATCCTGGCACGTCAGATGCCCGATGCAGAAAAGCGTGCAAAGGCGGATTTCATCATCTCCACAGCGCATGGTTTCGAATTTGCTGCCGATTGTGTTCGCGCCATAGTATCCCTGATGAATCGTTTGGTTGAAGAGGCAAATTCATGAGTGAAGACATTCGCGAACTGGCATTCGATACTGAGACGACCGGCTTGCACCACCTTGAAGGGGACAGGGTGATCGAGATCGGGGCAGTCGAGATGATCAATCACATCCCGACAGGTCGCACGTTCCGGACCCTGATCAATCCAAAACGTTCTGTATCAGAGGATACGGTGCGCATTACAGGCATCACGGATGACGATCTGAGAGATGCCCCATTCTTTGAGCATCCGTCGGTTGTAGACGCGTTCCTTGAATTCTTGGGCGACGCCACGCTAGTGGCGCACAATGCCGGATTTGACCGGAACTTCCTGAACATGGAACTGGAAAAATGCGGACGTCCACCAATCCCTGAACCTCGCTGGATCGATACGGCGCAGATGGCCAGGAAAAAGTATCCGGGCGCGCCGGCAAATCTGGATGCGCTATGTCGCCGGTTTGAAATCTCGCTGGAAAGCCGGACCTTTCATGGCGCGCTGTTGGATAGCCAATTGCTGGCCAGTGTCTACCTGGAGCTGCTTGGCGGGCGGGCGCATGCCTTCACGTTCGAGAGCGAAGAAGAACTCACCCGCGGTGAGCGCAAACGTTCCGCCCGGCAACGGCCAGTGCCACTGGAATCTTTGATTTCCGACGACGAGCGCGCCGCCCATTCTGCCTTTGTCGACAGTCTGGGCGAAGACTCAATCTGGAAAAAGTTTGGCTGATCAGGCCTGGCCGGTCGGCGCAGCAGGCGGCGTCTGATCGCCTTCGGCTGCGGCCCGCTGGTATTGCGACTGGTAGAGTTGCACAAAGTCGACCGGATCGATCAGGAGCGGTGGGAAACCACCTTCGCGGGTGATTTCAGCAATGATGCGCCGCGCGAATGGGAAGAGCAGGCGTGGGCACTCGATCAGCAGCATCGGTTCCATCTGGCCCTGTTGGGCGTTCTGGATCTGGAAGAGGCCGGCATAATCGAGTTCGCAAATGAACAGGACAGCCTGTTCAGCGGTCGCCTTGGCAGAGAGCTTCAGCGAGACTTCGTAAAGGCCATTGCCGTCGGCGTGCGGGGTCGCGCCGACATCAATGCCGAGGTCTATATTCGGCTGGGCTTGCACCGGGCCGACGCCGGGATTCTCGAATGACAGGTCCTTGATATACTGTCCAAGAACGCGCATGGCGGGCGCCTGAGGCGGCGTGCCCTGCGGTTGGGGGTTTTGCGGTGCGCTGGCATCTGTCATGCTGATCCTCCCTGAATCTGAAGCCGCGCGCCTAGCATGTGGCCCCCTAAGGCGCAACGTATCACTGGCATCATTGGGCTGTTCGCCCTATTTATGGTGTTACGCAATCCATCGGAGGAAGTTACGCGTCCATGTTTGATCCTGTGATCCAAGTTGTGATCCTTGCGGCCATCGCGCTGTTTGTCCTGTTCCGCCTCTATACGGTGCTCGGACGCGGTGAGGACAATTCTCCTGTGCAACGCACTCAGCCGGCCAAGCCACGCCAGGTTGATCCTGGCGCAAATGACTTGCCATTGCCCAATGCCGACAATGACCGTCCGATCTTTACCGGCCCGGCAGCAGGCGGGTTGGAAGACATCTACAATGCTGACAACAGCTTCAATGAGGCAACGTTCATGCGTGGCGCGAAGGCGGCCTACACGATGATCGTGACCGCTTTTGCGGCAGGTGACCGAGATACGCTGCGGCCTCTGCTGGATGATGACGTCTATGAGGCCTGGGACCACGCGATTGCGGAACGCGAAAAGACCGGCGCCTCGGCGTTTGACCTCCTGCGCATTCGTCGAGCTGAAATCGAAAGCGCCGAGATGGACGGTAGTATGGCGCGCATCTGGGTGCGCTATGAAGCCGAACTGGGCGATGGTGAGACGACCCGCACGGCGCGTGAGCTGTGGGCTTACATGCATGATGTGACCGCAAACGATCCCAATTGGATCCTCGATGATGTCGAAGAAGCCAAATAGGCAGTCTTCCACCACAAAGCGCGCATCCGGGGCGTGACAGCCCGCCCGAAAGCATTCCATAAATGGCGCCATGCTTCGCCGTATCCTTCTGTTTGCCAGCGCGCTTGTTCTGGCCTCGTGCCAGTCTGCGCCGCCACCGCCGGCTCCGTCGCCCAAGCCGTCGCCGACCCGGCCTGTGGATGTTGGCCCGTTGCCGCCAGCTGCGATTGAGCGTCCGGCGAGCTTTCGGGAGTTGCCGAACTGGGATGTGGCACCCATCGAATTGCCGCTGAGTGCGTTCAAACGGTCGTGCGTGAAGCTGCAGGACCGGTCGGCCGGGGACTTCATGGCCAATGTCGCCCCCTGGGCCGGATACGTTGCCGAGTGGCTGCCTGCCTGTGATGCGGTGAATGATGCGCAGGATGATGAGAGTGCAAGGCGCATCCTGGAATCCCTGTTTACCCCGGTCGAAATTTCCGATCCGTCCGGCAAGAGCCGCTTCACGGGCTATTTCGAGCCGCTTTACGAGGCGCGCTACACGCCGACGCCGCCCTTTACCGAGCCTGTGCCCGCGCTGCCCGCCGATCTCGTGCCGAATGGCGCAAGTCCAAAACAGCGCCTGCGCAATGGCGCGCTGAGGCCGTATCCTTCCCGCGCTGAAATCACGACGTCGGGCGTCAGCGCGATTGCCTATGCCCACCCGGCCGATGTGTTCTTCCTGCAGATCCAGGGCTCGGGCCGGTTGCAGTTCCCTGACGGGCGTACCGTGCGCGCAGCCTATGCGGCGCATAATGGCCACCCGTTCCGGTCGACAGCCAACTGGCTGATGGAAACCGGCCGGATCACGGCGGGCGAGGCCAGCATGCAGGGCATACGTGCCTGGATGGACCGGGCCGGGCCGGTTGAGACACGTATGGCGATGAACCAGAATCCGCGCTTCGTGTTCTTCCGCGCCCTGCCGGAAGGGGATGCGGCGCTCGGACCGGAAGGGGCGCAAGCCGTGCCGCTGACGCCTTTGTCGTCGATGGCTGTGGATACCGATATCCATCCGCTGGGCGTGCCGATGTATGTGCAGACAACCGCGCCGGGCCTTGGCGGAGACTGGGCAGGCATGCTGGTTGCGCAGGATACGGGCGGCGCGATCAAGGGTGCAGTGCGCGGCGACCTCTATTTCGGCACGGGCCCGGAGGCGGGCGAGCGCGCCGGCACGATGAATGCGCCGGGCCGGTTGTGGGTGTTCCTGCCCAAAGGCGTGGCAGCGCGAATCCACACGTCTGACATGGCAACGCTTGGGTTCCATGCGGGCGCGCCGTAAGAGTGCGGTCATGACGAAACGCCGCCTGTCCCCGGAAGAATCCCGTGCATGGTCGCGCGTGGCCAGCACGATCAAGCCGATCGGCCCGGCAAAAGACAATCTTGAAGAGTTCGAGCGCGCGCTGGAAGCCGGCGAGCCGGTATCGCCAAACCGCGCCCGCAAGTCTTCCGCTGCCGGATTGATCGCTGCGGCGGGCCGGGCCCCCGAGAACCCCAAGGTCACGGCGCGGGCCGCCGACCGAAAAGGCGAGAAACGCGTCAAACGCGGGCGGCTGGAACTTGCCGGAAAGATCGACCTGCACGGCCATACTCAGGCGTCTGCCGAAGCGATGCTGGGAAGTTTCCTGCAGCGCAGCCGGGCTGAGGGTGCACGCTGTGTGTTGGTGATTACAGGTAAAGGGCGCGGGGGCGAGGGGGTTCTGCGTCGGAATTTCCTGGATTGGGTTCAGGGACCGTCGGCCAGTCATCTTGTGTCGGGCTATTCAGAGGCGCATGCGCGTCATGGGGGCTCGGGGGCGTTTTACCTGTTTCTCCGGCGGGCCGGCGTGCCCGGAACTCCTCGGACAGGGCGTTGAGCCTCCGCATGGTTTCCGCTTCTTGCGCTGCCAGCACTTCAGGGCTGAGGGCGTGCATGATCTGTATGGGGCCATAGAGATTGTCCAAAGGACGTTGTTCGAAGGCATCCACGTCAGCGTGCAGATAGTCCCGGTCTTTCGTGATGCGCCGCAGATACTTCACGATGGTCCGGTGACTTTGCAAATTATAGGTCGGCTGGAATTTCCGACGGAACGTGTTGCGGTGGCGGGCTTTGCGTCTTGGCATCGACAGGTCTCCTCCGAGTGGATTCTCGTTTCAGCACTCCAAGCCGGACTGGCGCGAACCATCCGGGTATCTCGTAGCCGTCCCCTCACAGAGCCGTCGGCGCGGCGGGCGCCGTGGCGCTCCGCCTGATGATTTGGAATGGCTACGGAATGGAGCGTTACCGCCCGCCGCGCCGGACAGGAGTTTCGGCGAGCACCCGCATGGGGGCCCATGGTCCCGGG
>Ga0181374_1000199_pt1 | contig 15177 bp, 12 predicted proteins | sample LowvirmetaG_2_FD_130086 | JGI IMG/M metagenome (GOLD analysis project Ga0181374, IMG submission 130086) | Marine viral communities from the Subarctic Pacific Ocean - Lowphox_10 viral metaG | ecosystem: Environmental > Aquatic > Marine > Oceanic | place: Subarctic Pacific Ocean | collected...
GAGAATAGATCAGGTTTCCACGGGGGACATTTCGGCTGTCACAACTGCCGCGAACAGTGGTTTGGCTGGCGGGGGGACAAGTGGAGCGATTGGACTTACTGTAGATGCGAGCAATCTGACGGCTCTCGGGGCAACCGTTGCTACGGGCGACTATGTCGTGATTTACGACACGGATGGAAGTGCGACTAAGAAGGTTTTGGTGTCGAACATGCCAGGGTTGTGGGCTTAGGCCGTGGTGGCGTAACGCTGTGACGCAGATACCGATTTCGGGCGACATGAGCAGGTTTGGTGGTGGCCCTCCGAATACGCAGCGTTCTACGCCTGCGTATATTTCTCCTGCTGCGGTGGATAACAGGGCAACGGCTGTGCCGTCGAGTACGGCGGATCAGCGAATGTTGGATTTTGCCCGCAGGGTTGGTTCGGGGACGACTGTGAGCGCACCACCGCCACGGCCCGTTCAACGACCAGGGCAGCCCACTGCAGTGAGTGCCGAACCGCTGTACCAGGCCCGCAAGGCGTGGCCGAGTGCCTCCCGTGCCGAGCAGGGGCTGGGGTTGAATCTGTCGTCTGTGGGGCAGATAGAGCGGGCATTTCAGGCCCCGCCAGCGTTTTCCCCCGAGGCTGTACGCCAAACACCTCCAGCGACAGTGGATCGTTACATGTCGCCCGAGTTGGCTCGCATCCCGTCTATACGCCTGGGTGTCGACAACACGGCTGACGCGGCGATGTTGGACTTTGCGCAACGGGTCGGCGCAATCCAGCCTTCTATCAGGCAGTCGATTACGGATCCTGCCGACACGCAGTTGTTCAACTTTGCCAACCGTGTCGGCCCTGGAACGGTGCAACCGTCGATTCGTGCAGGTATCACTGACCCTGCCGATGTGGCGATGATGAATTTTGCTGAACGTGTGGGTCCTGGCACGGTGACTGTTCCGCCGCCTGTGGCGGCTCCGTCGCCGTACGGTCCGAACCCGCAGATGGTTGTTCCCCCACCGCCGCTTACTGTTGCGTCACCGTACGGTCCGAACCCGCAAATGCCTGTGCCTGACACTTCGGACCCTGGGCCTCCTTCAATGTACGGTCCGAACCCTCAGATGCCTGTGCCTGGTGGCGACTTCGGTGGCGGTGACTTCGGTGGCGGTGACTTCGGTGGCGGTGATCCTGCCGACATCGTCAACCCTGACACGGATCCCGTGTCACCGTTCGAGGGGGTAGGTGGCAACAGTAGCGATCACGCTCGCAAGTTGGCGTACATCAACTTTATGCGGGATGCGTTGGGTCGACAAGGTTTGCGCGGGTTTGCTGATATTGAGCGAGAGTTTTTGTTGGCGCAACGGGCGTTGCCTGGGGCGTATAACAAGCGCGGCCTGTTGGATTCGGGGCAGTATGCGCGTGGTAAGGGTTTGTTGGGGGATTCTGCTTCGAGGGCAACGGGTCGCTTTATGAGCGATTTGAGGGATCAGTATTTCAATCTGGCGTTGTCTGAAGGTGATGCCAATAATGCTTATTCCAGTGAGGGGTTTGCTGCGCTGCAGGCGTTGGCTGATAAGTTGGCTGGTGAGGCTGCGAGTATTGGTACTGTCGGATTTGGGGCCATCTGATGACTGGGGGAAACTGGTTCAGCGACAGAATGGAGGACCTCGGTGGTGCTTGGGATGCCACTGGTGGGCGTATCGCCGAGGCGTTGCGTGGCTTTGAGGGCATCGCTCCAGCGGGTAGTGGCGCTGACGCCGCTGGAGATGCTTTTAGAAACTGGTTGGCGGACAACCTGGTCAATGTTGCGTACCCGTCGATACCAGGGGTGCCTTCGGCTGGGACAGCGATAGATGCGGTCGGGAAGTTTCAAGATTGGTGGTCTCCTCCGACGCTTCAACAGCCCAATCCTGGTGCGGCAACAATATGGGACGATGCCTCTGGGTCTTGGGTGACTGGGCCTGGGCGGGCGATGCCCACTCAGTCCGAGAGAGATGCAATGATTGATCCTGCCACTGGCAGGTTTGTTCCCCTGCTCGATCCGAATGCCCCTGGAGTTGCTTCTAAGGGCATCCCGCCGCCACCGACTATTGGCGGTGCTGCTGCTACGGCCACAGCACACCAGTTGCCGTCGTTGGCTGACCTGTACGCCAACAAAGATCAACTTGCCCGCGACACGGCGTTGAATGCGTTCACTGCGAAGAGCGAGTACTTCACTTCGGTTGAGGCGGCGTTGGAGACGAAACTTGCCGAGTTGGCAAGGTTGCAAAGAAATGGTGCAACGGGTGCCGCCGACGCCGTCAGAGAGGCGTTGGCTACGTTGGAGGCGACTCGTTTCGCTCGTCTGCGAAACGATGAGGCTGAGGCTAAGGCCTATTTGGCGACGTTGGAGCAGAAGCGGGTTGATCGTGAGGATGAACTGTCTGACGATGTGAAGACTCGCAGCGATGAGGCTTTGGCGAACTATGATTCGATTGTGTCGGGGGTGGAGGGTTCGCTGGGCGGGCTTTCTGGCCCGCCTGCGCAGTCAATATTTGGGGATGCGACCAGGGAACGTGGTTTGTTGACATCGCAGGCTTTGTCGCAGCAGGATTTGTTGAGTACGTTGGCTGGTACATACGCTAATGATGCCGTGGATCGGGGGATGCGTTTGGGGGCGATGTATGATCGCGCTGGTGTCAACTTGGCGGATAGTTTGTGGCAGCAGAACACGCAGAATGATCTTGCTTTGCAGCAGGCGTTGTCCAATATCAACATTGCTGGGGCGCAGCAGGATATTGATTTGTACAGCCAGATGGCTCCGCAGAGGTTTGCCAACGAGCAGGAATACGATGCTGCTTTGGCGGACATTGAGACGGGTGCTGCCGCCAGGGGGATTGCTGGTGCGGAGCAGGCACGGTTGTTGGACCTGTTGGGTCCGCTACTTGGGGCGTTTGAGGGGTCTCCTGGGTCTGCCATTGCAAACGAGCATGGCACTGAGGGTTTGGGGCTAATATTTGGCGCTGCCATGCAGGCTGGTATTGGCGGGACAGTTGCAGGCAAGTTGATGGATCCTACGTCTTCTGGACAGATCAAGATTCCTATTGGGGGGCAGGAGTTCACTGTCAACGAGCAGTGGTATGCAGGTAAGATTTTGGAGATGATGGCGAACCCGCCGCCGCCGACGCGTACTGTGCCGTTGCCTGAGGGGGGGACGATAACGTTGCCTGTGTCGTCGTTTGCCGAGTTGCAAAGGTCTGCAGAAGTCGTTGCGTTGGGCTAATGGCCGCGCCGCTTACCCGTGAACAGATGGTTGCTGCCCTGGGGGGCGGGCAGGTGTCGCCGCCTGCTTTGGATTTGGCGTCGTTGTTGCCTGCGCCGTCTAACACGGTTGCTGCCCTTCCGAAGCCGTCTACTGATATAGAGTTTCTGGGTCCGTTGGGGGATTTCATCGACGCGATTGATACGCCGCGGGCTATGCTGGCGTCAGCGATCAAAGAGTTTGGTGATTTGGCTCAGGGGCGTGGCTTCTCGTTGAGGGACTGGTGGAAGCAGACGGGTGACAACATTTTCATGCAGGATGTGATGCGTGATTTGGGTGCCGACATGGGGGGTGTGAAAGGGTTTTTCCTGGGGTTGGGGATGGACATTGCGTTGGATCCCATTACGTACGCTTTGGGGCCTGTTGGTGCTGCTGCCCGTGCGGGCATGTCGGCTCCGAAGTTGATTCATGCTTTGGGTGCTGGTGCTAAGTATTATGACGATATTGCCAAGGGTGTTACGACGGTTGCGGGGATTTCTACGTCGACTGCGACACGTAAGGCTGCGGTGTTGCAGGAGGCTGTTGTCAAGGTGGGGAAGACGAATGCGATGTCGTCTGCGGGGCGTGAGGCTTTGAAAGAGGTTGGGTTGTTGGGGGAGATGGGGTTGTCTGTTCCTGGTACTGGTCGGTTGGGGCGTTGGCTGGGGGTCGACAGGGCGTTGGATTCGTTGTCTGGTGGCCGTATGACGGCCGCTAGGGCGGCTCAGGCGGCTCGGTTGCCGTATATCGACGAGTTGGCTCGTCCTGTGTCTGGGGCGGCTCTGAGGGATGCTCAGGCGGCTGTGGCGAGGTTTGGGCCTGGTGCTGTCGAGGATGCCGCTGCTGCGGCTCCTCGCATTGAGCAGATTGCACGGGATTTGGTTGCTGGTGTCGATGTGGGTGAGGACATATTGGGGGATTATTTGGTGGCGGCTGCCCGTGTCGCTAGTCGGATGCCTGTTGAGGCTGTGTCGTTGCCTCAGGTGTTCGGCAACTTTTTGTATGTGGCGATGCCAGCGTACGGCGCTGCGAAGCATTCTGTTATGACACGGAAGGGCATTGAGGCTATCGACACGGCGTTCAACTCGAAGGCGTCGATTCGAGACGGGTTGCGCAGCGGCGACTATGAGATGGTGTTGAATGCCAACAATGTGTTGGTGAAAAATAATCGTGGTTGGCGGATGCGTAACCGTTTCATGGATTTGATGTCCACCGATGCTGTTCAGTTGCGTCGCACTGCCAGGGATCTCAACTTGGCTCCTGAGGTTGTCGACGAAATGTGGCGGACGGAACGGTTCCTCATGGAACCGTTGACTGGGGTGCCCATATTGGACGATGCGGGCAAGTTGCAAAGAAACCCTGAGTTTGAGAAACTGTTTGCTGGCCCTATCGGCATTCATGGCGATAAGGCCATTACAGACTTTTGGTTTGATGGCCGTGGGTGGATGGACGATGCGTTGCGGTACGCCAACCAGTTTGGTGGTGGTGCCCCCTGGTTGATGAAGCATGTTGACGATTTGTGGGTGATGCGTCTGGCGGTTGAGGGGCATTATTCGCCGACGGCGGCGAGGAAACTGCGTCCTGGGCAACGGTACCGTGGTGTGTTGCTGCAGTCTCAAACCGAGCATGCCGAGGGTTGGACCATTGATAAGCAGGTCCGTCAGATTCTTCAAGATCAGTTGGGTGACGACGCTGAGGAACTGTTTGATCGCGACATTTGGAAAGCGATGAACAGGTACATGAACATGGTTGGGGAAGAGGTTCGCCGTCAGGCTGTGATGAATGGTTTGGCGGAAGAGGGGGTGATGTTCAAGAATCCGATGGCGTGGTCTAAGTCCGAGATCAAAGATTTGTCAGCAAAGTTGCGGGTCGCTTACGGGGAGCGTGAACGAACGTTCGACAGGGTGTTTCGATCCATTGAAGGCGGGTTGGACCCCGAGCAGGTGAAGGCTGTACGCATGGCTGCCGCTGAGGCTGATGGGGCGACGGCGGCGGAGGCGCAGATGGCTGCCGTTGCTGGCGAAGCCGACCTGTTGGAGGGTCGGCTCATCGAGATTCATCAAAAGTTGAGGGAACTTGTTTCTGGTGTTCGTGGTCGACGCGAGGATGTCGCCAAGTTTATGGAGCCGCTGGTTCAGGAGGCTGCAACGTTGGGGTATCGCCGCATCCAGTTGGAGCGGACGTTGCGGGCTTTGCAATCGGTGCGGACCCAGCAGGGCGGGTCCGCTGTTGGTGACGAGATTTTGGCGGGGTTGGAAGAAACGTTGGAGCAGGCCAGGACGCATCTTGCTGTCGCTATGGAGGAGGCGAAGACGGTTGCGTTGCATGATCAAAGTGTGGATGCTGCGCAGAAGGTTATTGATGTGTTGACTGGGGATTTGGCGAAACTGGATTTGGATTCGTTTCCGCCTGAGTTGCGGGGTTGGGCTGAGGGGGTTGCCGATTTGCGTGCGGCTATGGAGGAGGTGCCGTATGAGTTGTTTGATCCGTTGTCGTTTGACAAGTTGCCTCGTTGGATGGGTGAGGTTCAGGAAGATTTGGATGCTGCGCATGGGGCGTATCGGGATGCTGTTCGCCGTCAGGGGTTGGAGGCAGATGCGTTGGCGGAGCCGACTGCGCGGGAGATAGCGTTTGGTGGGGCGCGTGCCCCTGGGAGCAGGTTGGCGGAGGTTGTGGAGATCAATGGGAGGCCCCCTGATGGGCCTCCTGGGGGTGTTGGGCCGTCTGGTGCCCCTGGTGGGGCGCCTGTTGGACCGTCGCTTGATGATGGTGGTGTGAGCGTACAGCGGGCAGGCGGTGGTGCCGAAACGGTGATGGATCCTGAGACGGGTGTTTGGTCGGATGGGTCGGTTTACGATCCTGGCAATGTGGCTGATATGGAAGTTCAGCCTGGTCGACGCAAGGTTATCGCTGCTTGTACTGGTACGAAGTGTGCGGTGGAGGAGGGTGCGTCGGTTGCGGCCAGGGATTTGTACACGGGGCCGTCGTTTGTTGTGCTTCGGGGTGTTGTTTCTGAGACTGATGTCGAGTTGGCGGGGGTGTTGTCGGGTCGGTACGGGGTGTTGGATCCGTTGCAGCATGTGCAGACGTATGATCAGCCGTTGGCGGAGTCTGCGGCTGAGGCAGCGGAGGTGTTTGCTGGTCCTCATTTGTTGCGCAAGTTTGCTGCTTTGGTTGGGGAGGGTGGTGTTCCTGAGGAACTGTATGTGTACGGTTCGAAGGCGTATCGTGAGCAGGTTCGTCGTTTGATTGTTCGCGCCCGAAAGCGCGGCATATGGAATGATGATGTCAAAGTTGTTTATGGCAAGGGCGGTCAGGGTGAGCAGATGCTGCACCTGCGGTCGTGGGCGGAATCTGTTCCTGATTCGTTGCGTGGGGTGGATACGTTTGGGGGCGAGGGTCCGACTGCATCTCCAGGGTACGGGTATCAGATCAGGCGGGGTGAGCGGCGCGGCAATACGACCACGTACAGGGATGATGTCAGGTCCGAGGTTCGTGTTGTCGCTGAGGAGCGAGGCAAGACTTGGTACTTGACGGGTCTTGAGGTTCCTGAGGCTCACCGCGGGCAGGGGCGTGCGAGGCGGATGGTGGAACACGTTATGGAGGTGGCTGAGGCGACGGATGAACCGTTTGCTCCTGCAGGCGTGTACTTGCATGCCAGCGACGAGTTGGTTGAAATGTATGAGGGGATGGGGTTTCAGAAGGCCGAGTTGAGTGAGCCTGGGTGGTGGTTGGCGCCTAGTTTGAATCTGATGGTTCGGCCGATTAGGGGCCGTCGACCTGTGGGGTTGTTTTCGATTGGTGACGAGGGGTCTACTGTTTCGCAGATTGTTCCGAAGTTCCCACCGAGGAGGCATGCGCCACAGGTGTCTGTTAGCGAGGGCCGTTTCACGGTTCCTGAGGGGACCCCTGAGGTTGAGGCGTATCTGCGAATCGACGAGTTGCTTGAGCAGTTGGATGAGGGGTTGGCGGCTGCTGGCAGGGTTGCCGACGATGGCACTGTCAACTGGAAGGATTTGCCTCCCGAGTTGCAAAGGTTGTTGGACGAGGCAGATGCGTTGAACGACTTTGTTGGTGGCGCTGGGGGTGCTATTGAGCAGTTGGGTCCGAAGTCCGCTAGGGGTGGCGGCGGGGGCATCGTGGAGGTGGATCTGACTAAGGCTAAGGAAATGTTTGGTGGTGGTACGGCGTCGGTGACGCCGCTGCGGGCGGCGGCTGATGCGGTTACTTCGGCTGATGCGGTGACGTTGAAGTGGTCTGCTCCGAAGAGTGATGCGTTCATAAGGGACACAGTTGTTTCGTATCCGAAGTATCCGATTCCTGACGAATACCAGATCAAAGCGGGGTTGGAAACGACACTGGAGGGTATTCGTAAAACTGTTCGCAGCGACAGGGTGCCTGCTGCGGTAGAGGACATGGTTGCGAAGTTTGCGAAGGCCGAAGGGATGTCGGCGAAGCAGCGGAATGCTTTGCGTTCTGAGGTGAACGCCGAGCATGTTGCTTCTGGGAAGGCTTACAGGAGGCGGGCACGGTTCCCGTCGCCGCGTGTTCATACTGCTGTCGTACAGGGGGGTACGGGTCCTGATGGTCGCCGCTTGATGGACATTTGGGGTATCGACCAGGATCAGCGCGCGAAGGGGTGGGTTATTTCTTTGAATGGGGTGGATCAGGGGGAGGCTTCTTCTTTGAAGGCTGCGAAGGTGCAGGCTCAACAGTTTGCTGATTTGTGGCAGTCGAGGCGTGGCGAGCGTAGGTTGCCTGATTTGAACGAGTTGTCTGGTGGTGGGCGGGGGCCTGAGGTGCCGCCGTCGGCGACACCTCCGAGAGATTTGGTTCCTCCGATAAGCGAGGTGCCTGCTGCTGGTGCGGCCCGTGGAACAGGGGAAGCCGCGGTCAGGGGTGGCGGCATCAGTTCGGAGTGGAAGACGCACAGAACGTTGATGCTGCCCGCCAGGAGTTCTATCCGCGAATCGGTTGTGGTGACGTTACGCGGCATGGATGGTGTCACCATTCAGCCTGGGTCTATAAAGATTACGGCGAAAACCGAGTCGCAGGTTCAGAAGATCAGAGCAGCCCTGGTGCGAATGTTGGATTATCCGACCCTGGAGAAGAAGGATCGGCTCAAGGTTGAGAAGTTGTTGAATCAGATGCAGGAGTCGTTCCCTGTGGGGGGGAGTCCGCCGAAGGTTGAACCGTTTGAGGTTCTTCCTCCGTCGACACCGACACCGCCGAAGCCGTCGCCTGGATACGGTGGCACTAAGAGTGTTGTGATTCGCACACCGTGTGGTGATTTCAAACTTGAAACAGTTGGTAAGGCTCGCAGCAAGTTGACGGTTACTGCGTCGCCTGCTGGTGTGATCAAGGGTCCAAGGAATCTTCTCGTCGGTAAGGGTGCTACTGCCAGCAATGTTGATGAAGCGTTGGAGAAGATTGAGCGGTGGGCAACGGAGATCAATCTGCGGCGGCGCACCCCGTTGAGTGCCATGCAGAACGCTGCGCAGGATCCTGCTGTACGCCACGCTATTGCTCAGATAGCGGGTGCTACGGAGGTGACGGAGTTCCGTGGGTTCAAGGGGCAGGTGTGGGAGACGGATTCCCCGATGACGCAGGTCGAGGCCGATGTGTTGCATCAGTCGGCTGCTTTGTACGAGTTGGCTGAGGCCGATGCGTTGTACATGTTGGCGGGTAGGGCGTTGTCTGACGGGTTGGAGGACGATGCCATTATCTTTGGGATGTTGGCGAGGCGACGGCAGATCAGCCATGAGTTGCATCGGATGACGGAAACGTCGTATCCGCAGGATGCGGCGACAGAGTTTCAGAAGGCGTTGCGGGCGTTCGACAATCGTCGAACACGGGATGGGTACCAGTCGGCGATGACTGAGGCATACGCCGACCAGTGGGGGCCGAACAGTGAGTTGCGTCGGTGGTCGACGGGGTGGTCCGCTCCTGGTGATGCCGATCAGCAGGCTGCCATGTTTCACATGTTGAACAGTTTGTTCGATGTTCAGCGCACTAGCGGCGACTTTGCTGGGTTTTTCAAATGGTACGACCAGTTTCTCAACTACTGGAAAGCGCAGGCGGTAGCGACCCCTGGCTTTGTTTTGCGTAACGGATTCGGTGGGTCGTGGATGTCGTATGCGTTTGGGGGCATGGAGTTGGGGACGACAAACAAGTTTGCTGGAACATATTTCAAGGCGATAAAGCGTGGCGGTGAGGCTGGGTATTTGGCTGGCATGGATTTGCTGATCGAAGATTTGGCTCGTTCACCAAAGTCGACGTTGAGGGTTGGGTTTGGGGCGAAGGTCGACATCAACGAGTTGCGTCAGATCAAACGTGTGTTGGATTCGGGGATCACTGGCGGCGGTCAGGTCATCACTGAGGTTGAGCGGGCTGTGGCTACTCGTTTGGTGAAGGAAACAAAGATGCCTATCACGGGCAACCCTGTTGACATTGTGTTCAATCCGTTCTCCACGGAGTTTGCTCCGTTCCGTGCTGTCAGGTCTGCTAATGAGCAGATGGAAACTGTGTTGCGTGGGTCGTTGGCGTTTGATGTGTTGCAGAAGGGTGGTTCGTTGGATGAGGCTGCGGGGGCTGTCTATAAACTGCAGTTCAACTATGCGGATTTGACGCCGACGGAGCGTAAGGCTCGTCGGGTTATTCCGTTCTGGACTTGGCAGAAGAACGTGGTGCCTGTGTTGGTGGAGTCGTTGGGGAAGCATCCCAGGGCATGGGGCAGGTTGCAGCAGTTGAAGGGCAACATGGAGTCAACGTCGGAGCAGAAAGGTGTTGTTCCTGACTATTTCTTGGAAAACATGGGGATCAGGTTGCCGTGGAAGATCAACGACTATCAGACGTATTGGATTCCTGATTTGCCGTTCCGTGATTTGAACAGGTTGGTGAAGGAACCAACGTCGATTACGAGGGTGTTTGCCGAGTCGGCTGCCCCTCCCGTACGTTTGCCTTTGGAGATCTGGGCGAAGAAACAGTTCTTTGCGGATTTGCCGTTCAGTGGCCGCTATCAGCAGGTGCCGCCTGTGTACGCCAGGGTGCCGTTCCTAATGGAGGCGTTGGCTTCTGTCGGCAAGGCGAAGAAAAACAAGAGTGGTACGTGGAAGATGCGTGACCATGACATCTATCAGATGGATGGGTGGATGCCGTTTATGGCTAGGTTCCGTCGGTTGTTGCCGAACGAGTCGAGGTATTCTCGCCGTGTGGCGTCGACGACGGTATCGGTTGTGTTTGGTACTCAGGTGCGGGTTGTGGATCCGCGTGAGACACGCAACCAGTTGTTGAGAGACGATAAGGCTTTCAATGAGAAGATGCGTGATTTGATCGACATTGAACTGAGGTTGCGATGAAGTTTGTTGACAGGGTGGAGTGGCGTGCGCGCCCTCCTCATAGCCGTTTTAGGCCATTGGTTTCTCAGCGGGTTCAGGGGATTGTTGTTCATCATAGTGGTGTCAGGAATGGTCCTTCTGGTGCCTCTGCGGTTAGGTCGTTTGAACGTTACCACATGGACACCAAGGGGTGGGATGGTATTGCCTACAACTGGTTGGTGGATGCGTCGGGTACTATTTTTGAGGGCCGTGGTGCGAAGGTGCGTGCGGCTGCGACGAAAGATTGGAACTCTAAGTCTGAGTCGGTGTGTTTCATTGGTTGGGGATTTGAGCCTGTGTCGGATGCAGCGTTGGTTTCGATCAAGGCTGTGATTGATGATGCGCAGAGTAGGTATGGGGGCAAGTTGTGGGTAAAGGGGCATCGGGATTTGTCGGCGTCGACTTGTCCTGGTGATTGGTTGTACGATTGGTTGACTTCTGGGGCGGAGGAACCTGTAGGTGATCCGTCGAAGATCGACTATGAGTCGATTGTGGCCTATTTGAGGGCCTTGGAGGGGGAGGTGAGGGGGAAACCCTTGTCGAGGTTGCGGCGGAGCCGTGGAGAGGCTGTCAGGGTCGCTCAGAGGCATCTGAGCGCCCGTGGGTATGCCCCTGGGGTGGCTGACGGCATCTATGGGAGGCGTACAGCGGCTGCGGTGTCGAAGTTTCAGTCGGATCAGGGCTGGTTGAAGGCCAATGGGGTTATTGATTGGCAGACTTGGTCTGCTTTGTTCGGGGCGTAGCGGGACAGGGTGACCTATGGGTATGAACTCTGATCCCGAAGTGGGCAATGAGGAACCAGTGGCAGCACCTGATGCTGCACCCGCGCCCGAAGGGACAGTGCCCCGCAGTGCCGATCAGGCCGATCGGCTGCGGGGCATGATGTTGGCTAATCAGCATTCCAACGGCCGTCCATTCGGCAAGTGAGGACTAGGCATATGGGCAACATGATTGAACGGGCAGCGTGGACTTTTGTCCAGGCGTTCCTAAGTGTATTCGTGGTTTCTGAACTGGGATCGTGGGAGTCCGCCGCCATAGCAGGTGCGGCTGCTACACTGAGTGTCGTGAAGACGTTTGCTCGGGACCAGTTGTCGTAATGGACGAGGTCGACTTCGACGCCAAGTGGGATCACTTCCTGGCGTGCGAGGGCGGCGACATCGAAACAGAGGTCGCTGAGAACCTGAACCGTTCACGGCATCTTCTCGACATGCGTGACGGCACTCACGCATCGTGGGATGCCAACCAGTTGGGGGTTCTTCTCGTTTTCGGCGGTCAGGATGCCTGCGACTTTATTGGCGCATGGCACGATGCCGACGACGGCAACCTGATAGCGTTAGCCAAGGTGTTAGATTGGGTCAACAGCATGGTTGGGATGATCGAGCAGTGTGTCGCCATGTACGGCACCACAGATTTCGACTTAGAGTCCTAAGCGTCTCTTGATGGCGGGATGCCGCCGCAGTTCAACGTTGAGAGAGTCGATGATGCTATCTCGGCGACGCGCCAGCGTCGTTTTGGGAATCCCGATGACTCTACCCGTGAACCTCAAACTCATCTTCACGTTGCACAACATGTGGTAGATCCACATGTCGTCGTCAGATAACGTGTCGAAAGCGTCGGCGACAACTTCTCTGATTTCGTTTTGTTCCAGCAGGCTTTCGAGCGGAACGACTCCTGGCGGGCATGTCATCAACGCCTCGTAGGTGGTCAACGCTCGGTGTTCTTGCCACGGGCGGGGAGAGCGTGAACCTTTGTCTGTGGCGGCGATGGTGCCGTCGAGAACCTGGGGGTCCGCCGCCCATGTCCCCTTCTTTCCTTTAGCCGCCATCAGCGGCCCATCGCAGAAGCGATGGCCGCACGTTGAAGTACGCTTTGCCTTCGCTGAACTTTCCCAAGGGCACATCTTCTTTATTGATGATACGAACCAGGTCGGCGTACAGAATCTCGGTGAAATCCTGTTTCGGCGTTGACCAGATCCACAGCCACACTGGCATCATTGTGTTCCACACAGCAAGGGCTGCGATCTTTTCTAGTTTGAGTTTGACGCCATTGCGTCCTGTGCCCAGGACTTCAACGAGGCGTTGGTTGGGGGATCCTTGCAGGTAGTCGGGGGTGTAGCGGATAACGTCGGGGAGGTGGTGGACGGGGAAGTCTGGTCGGTTCAGTCCGTATCTGACCCAGTGGGTGTTGTGCCGTTCGTATTCACCTTCGGCTTCGTCTCCCATTACTCCCAGTCGTTGAGTAAACGATTGTTCATTGAACGGGGTCGACATCGTCGGGTTCCTTCAGTCTGTCTAGTAGTTGTTGTGCTTCTAATGCGATTTTGGTGTTGTCGTCGGTGGCTAGTCGGCGTAGTGAGCGCAGTATGAGCCATCGTTCTGTGTTGGTGACTTCTAGGTTCATTACTGCTTCCTCCCCACCAGACGATGAACCTGACGGTCATCGTCGTAAGCCAACCCGTTCAAAGCGTCCTCAACCAGTTTCAGATAGTTGGATACGTCGCCTCGAAGCGGCGACTTCTCCACCTCCAGCGGTGTCAACGAAATAAGTATCTTGTCCTTCTGGAAGACGCACGACAACGACACTGGACCCTCAAACTTTGGCCCTCTGTACGCCTCTGCAATGATCTGCTCCGCATCAGTGGTCGACTTCGGTGTGTACGTGCGCCCCCGTGCGAAACGGGGGCGCCCCTTGACCCTGGGAGATGTGCGGACAGTGAACTTGTGGGTCTTCGGGTTGGGAGACATCAGTGACCCTCCTGGGGGCGGGGGTGTTCAACATCAAACTTGGCGTGGGTAACCAGTTCCTGCAGCCGCTTCTCACGGTCGTTGCGACCAACGAACTTGCCGATCTTCTCATCGAGAGCAGCGGACCAGCGGAACACGGAGTCGTCTCGATAGTTTTGTCGGAACAGAGAGCAGGCGAAGGCGTACAGGGCGTTCGATCTGTCTTCCTGAACGTCGCCGTCCCATATTTGTCTGGCTATAAACTTGAAGTTTTTGTCGTCTCGGCCTTTGATCCCGCCGACACCCGTCTCGTTGAGGAACTCGTTTACTTTCCTAACGTGGCGTTCACGGTATAGCGAGTGAACAGTTTGTATCGAGTACGTTGCCGCACGGGTCGCCCATGCTGTCTCGGTGAACTTCTCCAACGACAACGGGTTGTCGTCCGTGTCAAGCACCTCTTGTCGACCTGGGTTTCGCATGTTCGGGTACGGCAGCAGCAAGCAGTTGCCATACCCCTGCCCCTCCAGTGTTGTTTGTTTCGGGTACACCTCGACGGTTGGTACGTCAACCATTTCACATGCACCAATCACTGATTCCCTGGCTAGTGTCGCTGGTATTGGTTTCTGTAGGTACACCCAGATGTGGAATCCTTTCGAGCGGGAACGCTCAATGAATGCTGTTACTCCAAACTTGTGAAGCAACGTTCGGAGGTTGCGGGCGTGGACAATGTCCCCTTCGCCTTCGTCGAGATCGACGGCACACCAGTTGACATGCCATACCCCTGGCCTGTCGTCCATGAGGAACAACGGGTACACCCCGATGGGCGGCTCGTCGTCCAGGTGGTCTCTGATGGTGTCCTCGTAGGGTTCACCCTCGGCGTCGAGTGGTTCCCCGTTAGCGCCGACGTAGGGGCGGATGCCGCCGTAGTTGACGGCGATCCGCCCGCCTGCGTGGAGGGCAGCAAACGTTTCGACGGTGTTGTCGGTTACGGCGCCCATAGGTTATTTGTTGGTACGTCTGCGTCGTAGTACTCGCGAACCATGCCGCAGCGCGGGTCCATGAAGTAGTCGATGGGTGGGTTAGTTATTTCACACGGTGGGCGTTTGTTCTTGCACAGGTCGAGACTAACTGATACGGAATGGATGCGTCGTTCGTGTTCCTCCAACTTCGGGTTGTCTCGTTTGCGAAACACATTCAACTGGAGGATGGCGTACTCGTCGGCGTTGAACTTGCCGTCATCCATCCCCCTTGACGATCCACGGGTGGAACTTTTCCCCGATTGGTGAACCAGCCCAACGGGCAGGTTCTCCGTTTCCGCCCACTCCTTGACACCTTTCAGTACCGACGACACGCCTTCGTATCCTGATGCCATCGGCAACTGTTCAAGGAAGTCGATCATCACGAACCTGGGGCGGATCTGCCAGTAGTCCTCGCACTCGGCGAGGGCTATCGACATTTCATCGAACGGCATTGCCGACGGGAATATCTTCACTCTGTCCAGTAGCGGCTTTGCCGACTCGATGTGCTGCAGGTAGGCGGGGTCGGATGACTGCAGGCCCCGCTCGACATCCTCCAGGTTTTGGAGATGCAGCAAAGCGTACAGTTTCGACACGACGAGGATCTCTGGTTCATCTGGTGTGAAGATGACGGCACGAAAGTCTTCGTCCTGTTGAAGGTTCTTGGCGATGGACGAGAGCAGCACTGCGGACTTGCCGCTGTGTGCCCGTCCTGTGACGACGAGAACATCGGAGGGCCACACGCCTCGCATCCGTTGGTCGATCTCTGCGAGACCCAAGAAGAACCTGTCGTGGCTGCCTGCGGCGTA
>Ga0181374_1000219_pt1 | contig 14422 bp, 10 predicted proteins | sample LowvirmetaG_2_FD_130086 | JGI IMG/M metagenome (GOLD analysis project Ga0181374, IMG submission 130086) | Marine viral communities from the Subarctic Pacific Ocean - Lowphox_10 viral metaG | ecosystem: Environmental > Aquatic > Marine > Oceanic | place: Subarctic Pacific Ocean | collected...
CCACCGGCAAGACCGTGGCCGCGCGCAAGATCCTCGCCCATGTGCCGGCCGAGGAACGCATCGTCACCATCGAAGAAGCCGCCGAGCTTCTGCCGACCCAGCCCAATGCCGTGACCCTCATCGCCAATCGCGACGCGGAATTCCAGACCGCAGATGTGCTTCTCACCGCCACGCTGCGCATGCGCCCCGACCGGATCATCCTGGGCGAAGTGCGCGGCAAGGAGGCCATGACCTTCCTGGAAGCCATCAACACCGGCCATGGCGGGTCCATGACCACACTGCATGCCGAAACCCCGCAACTCGCCGTGCAGCGGCTCGCGATCGCGGCACTCAAGACCGAAATCCCGATGACCTATGCCGACATGATCCAGTACATCGAAAATTCCATCGATGTGATCATCCAGGCCGGTCGCCATGACGGCAAACGCGGCATCACCGAATTCTACCTGCCCGGCGCAACTGAGATTGGAGCTTCCCCATGAAGACCTTTGAATATGATGTCTTGTCCTTTGAGGTGAAAAAACAAAAGGACTACGACGCGATGCGAAACGCCTTGAATGAGCGTGGCGCGGACGGGTGGGAAGTCATCACCGCCGAAGCGGGTGACTACGGCTACACCACGTTCTTGAAGCGTGAAACTGTTGCGACGAAGGCGGCTTCAGAATGATGCGGGTCGTTGCAACGGCAGGCCTGCTCGTCGCTCTCTGCCCAACCGCTGGCGTGGCCGAGCGGAACCTGGTCCCAACGCTCGACAATCAGCCGGATGTCTGCCCAGACCAGTCTCCCGAGCCACAGTGGATGCAAGACATCGATGTACGCGAGTCCCACAAACGGCTCCTGATCCAACAAATCTATCGGGCGCAGAGTATGCAACGCATCGTTGAAGCCCAAAGCTGTGAATGTCCCACGCGGTATCCATCTTGGGCAGCAGCCGAACGCGTATACGTTGAGCGTTTCGCCTCGTCCGAATACTGGGACATCGTGGAAGCGACGTCCCAATACCGGCGCCAAGCAAATGAGCTTCGACGCAAAGCCATGCCAATCTGCGAAGCCGCTGGAAACTGGTAGGGATCCATGAGTGTCGTCACCTACTTCGTGGAAACGGCCGAAGGCTATCTCAATACCGCTGCCGAGACGCAATTCGGCGCGGTCGCAGCAACGGTGGGCACGTTGCTGGTTCTGGGCACAACACTGGTTGTCATTCTGGTCTTCATCAACATGATCTACCAGTATCGCGCCATGGACGGCCGAACTGCCTTTTGGCTGGCCGTGAAGGTCGGGCTGATAGGAGTCTTCGCGGCCAATTGGGTCCAGTTCAATGCGCTTGCCTCAGCGATACTGAATGGGATCGACAGCATTGCCGGGGCCCTTGTGGCTTCTGTCGGCGGCGGATCACCAGGTCCGTCCGGTACCTTTGCGGAGGAATTCGACGAACTGATCGCAGCCCTCGGGGACTATCTGAACGCGGCGGGATCTGAGCTAAACTGGATGGCCGGTGCCTTGCTGGACACGCTCGGCGTCCTCCTGCTCTCAATTTTGGGCGGGTTGGCAGCGTTCATTGTTGTGGCGTCACGGCTCATGATCGCCCTTCTGATCGGCATCGCGCCGGTCATGATCTTCCTGACCCTTTTCGAGGTGACCAAGGACTACTTCGCGCGCTGGCTTTCGGCACTCATATCCTTTGCGATGTATCCGATCGTCGTAGCTGGCGTGTTCGCGACGATCACGGGGGTTTCTCGGGCTCTTCTTGCCGAACTGGGCGACCCGGAGGGAGCCTCGAACATAGGGGCCCTTATCCCATTTTTCATGATGGTGCTGATGGCAAAGGGTTTCATCATAGCAACGCCTTTCTTGGTTCGTGCGATTTCCGGAAACATCATGATGCCAGCACTCTCGGCCGGGTTCGGGGGAAGCTATGCCTTCGCCAGAGGGCTTGCCGGCAGCCAGCAGGTCTACAACCGCTACGCCATCGGTGGCGCCACCGGGGCCGAATACGCAGCTCTGCGTGCCCGCCAGTTCTTCGGTGTGCAGGCCTTGCCACACCGTCCAAATACTGCTGGGGGGCCAACCCCAGCTCCTCCCGGCGACGCGACTGGCACAGGAGCCAGAATGCTTGCGCAGCTTTCAAGGTTGGGACGCCTTGGCAGGCGGTGACGGTCAACTCATAGCACTCGAGGAAGGTGGAGATCACCATCGTGAAGTACAGTTAGCGGAATGACGTGCGACTGTCAGTTAGAGCCATGCTACCGCGCCAGAATAGCAGCTTCCTAGTCAAGGTTCTCGCGCATGCGTTCCGGTAGTAGAGGATGCTGCAGTCCGGCCAGTTTGCCACGATCAATGAACTGGTCAAACGCGAGGGGATTGCTGCTCCGTATTTGGCACGAACGCTGAGGTTATCTCAGCTTGCTCTAGGCATTGTGGAGGCGATCCTTGCTGGCCGTCAGCCGCCCGGACTGACATTGGAGGTACTGCGAGGTAACGTTCCTGACGATTGATCACAGCAAGTGGGGAGTCTGATGCGCCGGGCCGAATAGGGCTTGCAGGCACTGTCACTGAAGCTGTAGCCTCCGTGAGCCATTGTCAGGTGAAAGAGCAGCCAAACCAAAGAATTGTGCATTTGTTTAAGCTGGGTTCTTTGACAAGCCGTTTACTTCGCAATGGCATGTCGAAACCGGGCGAAATAGATTACGCATGAACGAAGCTGATACCTGCAGAAAATTCGTCGTCCCAAAGCTGCAGGCAGCAGGCTGGGACAATCGTCCGCATGCAATCAACGAACAGAAAACATTTACCGATGGTCGGGTAGTTTTCATTGGCGGAAAAGCCCGCCGGGGAAAACAGAAGCGCTCAGACTATTTGCTCCGCTATAACCCGGATTTTCCAATTGCCGTTGTTGAGGCGAAGTCCCGATATAAACACGCAGCTGAGGGACTTCAGCAGGCAAAGGAGTATGCTGAGATTCTTGGGCTGCAGTTTGCGTATTCGACAAACGGCATCGAAGTCGTTGAATTCGATTACACAACCGGTGTTGAGAGTATCATTGGGGATTTCCCGGCGCCCGATGATCTCTGGTCTCGGCTCCGCCGCGCCGAGGGCATTTCCGACGATCAAGTGGCCGAACGGCTGTTGACGCCCACGTTCCCAGACCGAGCCAAGCCTCTTCGCTACTATCAGGAAATCGCTGTGAACCGCGCCGTTCAGGCGGCGCTTCAGGGCCAGAAGCGAGCACTACTCACACTGTGCACCGGAGCAGGCAAGACTGCCGTCGCCTTCCAGATCTGCTGGAAGCTCTGGTCTGCACGCTGGAATTCCAAAGGGGTCAACCGGAATCCAAAGATCCTGTTTCTCGCGGATCGCAACGTGCTGGTTGATGATCCGATGGCGAAGGATTTCAGTCCATTCGGCGATGCCCGACACAAGATCGCAGGTGGTGTCGCTGTCAAAAGTCGTGATGTTTATTTCGCAATCTACCAGTCCATCGCGCGCGACGAAAACCGTCCTGGCCTCTATCGCGAATATGCACGCGACTTCTTCGACCTGATCATAATTGATGAATGTCACAGGGGCAGCGCGCGCGACGACAGCAATTGGCGCGAGATTCTCGAGTGGTTTGCACCAGCGACCCAGATCGGAATGACAGCGACGCCGCGGCGCGAGGAAAACCTCGACACCTATAACTACTTCGGCGATCCGCTTTACGAATACAGTCTCGCGCAGGGCATCGCCGATGGTTTCCTCGCCCCGTACCGCGTTCACCGTGTCATCTCGGACTATGATGCCGCCGGATGGCGCCCGACACGTGGCGAGCTTGACCGCTATGGACGTGAAATCCCCGACTCCGAGTATTCCACGCGAGATTTCGAGCGAGTCGTGGCGCTTCGTGCAAGGACGCAGGCCATCGCGAAACACCTGGCGGGCTTCATGGCGGAGACTGATCGTTTCGCCAAAACCATCGTTTTTTGCGTCGACCAGGAACACGCGCTCGAAATGCGCCAAGCGCTCGCTGCCTTAAACACCGATCTGGTGAAGGATCACCCCGACTATGTTTGCCGCGTCACGTCTGACGAGGGTGATATTGGCAGCGCGCACCGAGCCAAGTTCCAGGATGTCGAAACCCAGACGCCGGTCATCCTCACCACCTCGCAGCTTTTGACCACCGGCGTCGATGCCCCGACCTGCAAGAACGTTGTGCTTGCCCGGGTGGTGGGCTCGATGCCGGAGTTCAAGCAGATTATCGGACGCGGAACGCGCCTCAGGGCCGACTATGGGAAGCTCGCCTTCAACATCATCGACTACACCGGCACTGCAACACGAATGTTTGCTGATCCAGCTTTCGACGGCGATCCCGTCCGCGAGGATGAAGCGGTGATCAATGCAGAAGGTGATGTCGTTGAAGAGCGCGAGATAGAAGAGACGCCACTGGATCCCGACGACTACCCTGATTTGCCAGATGGACCGGTCGAGCTCGACGACGAGCCAGAAGCCGGCCCCCGGAAATTCTACGTCGATGGCGGTGAGGTTTCGATTGTCCGGCACCTCGTTTACGAGCTTGATTCCGACGGCCGTCAACTCGCCTGCCGCCAGCTGACCGACTATACTGGCGACAAGGTTCGCACTCTCTATCCCAACGCCTCGGAACTTCGGACAGACTGGCTTGACCCCGAGCGCCGGGCCGAGATCGTCGAACGGCTGGAGGAGAAAGGCATCGAGCTAGACTCCCTTGCCGAGGCGGTCGGAAAGCCGGAGGCCGACCCGTTCGACCTACTTTGCCATCTCGCCTACAATGCGCCGTTGCGCACACGTCGTGAGCGCGCGGATCGCCTGCTGCGGGAACAGGACGACTTTCTGGCCCGCTTCGGGCCTGATGCCCGCGAAGTTCTGGGCGCTGTGCTTGAGAAATATGCAGAACACGGCAGCGCTCAGTTCAAGTTGCCTGACATCCTGGAAGTGCCCCCATTCAACGAATGGGGCAATGTAATCGAAATTGCCGCCCGCTTCGGCGGGGGCAAGGAGCTGCGCAGCGCCGTCACCGAATTGCAGCGCCTGCTCTATACCGCTTGAATTGAAGGAGGCCTAGATTGGCAAAAACCGCCCGCAAGAAGGCAGCGCCGAAGCAACTGACCACTGCCCAGCGTCTCGACAGCATCATCAAGTCTGCACGCAAGATCATGCGCAAGGACAAGGGGCTGAACGGCGACCTCGACCGCCTGCCAATGCTCACTTGGATCATGTTCCTGAAGTTCCTAGACGACATGGAGCGGATTGAAGAAGGACGCGCGGACCTGGCGGGCAAGGACTATCGTTCGATCATCGAGGCGCCGTATCGCTGGCGCGATTGGGCAGCAGATGCCGACGGAATCACTGGCCCGGACCTGCTGTCGTTCTTGGTCGCTGACGAAGCCGAGCGGCCGGACGGCAGCCGTGGCCCCGGCCTGTTCGCCTATTTGCGCGGCTTACGCGGTGACAATGGCCGACGTGAGCGGCGCGACGTGATCGCGACCGTTTTTCAGGGCTTCGCCAACCGAATGGAAAGTGGCTACCTTCTGCGTGACGTTGTGAACCTGATAGATGGCATCCACTTCGACTCGTCCGAAGAGGTCCACACGCTTGGCCGCCTTTACGAGACACTGCTGCGCGAGATGCGCGACGCCGCCGGGGACTCTGGCGAGTTCTACACGCCCCGGCCGGTGGTGCGCTTCATGGTTGAAGTGACAGACCCGAAACTCGGTGAGACCATCCTCGATCCAGCCTGCGGCACGGGGGGCTTTCTGACTGAATCCTACCAACACCTCGAACGGCAGGCCGACACGGTCGAGAAGCGCCGCACCCTGCAGGAAGACAGCTTCTTCGGTGGCGAAGCCAAGTCGCTGCCATTCCTGCTGTCTCAGCTCAACCTGCTGCTGCACGGTCTTCATGCCCCGCGGATCGATCCTGGCAACGCGCTGCGGTTTCGTCTGGCTGAAATCGGCGAGGATCAGCGGGTCAATGTCATCCTGACCAACCCGCCCTTTGGCGGCGAGGAAGAGACGGGCATCCTCAACAACTTCCCCGACGATCGCCGTACAGCGGAAACTGCGCTTTTGTTCCTTCAGCTGATCATGCGCCGATTGAAACGTGCAGGGCGCGGTCGAGCGGCTGTTGTCGTCCCGCATGGCACTCTGTTCGGCGACGGCATCTCGGCACGGATCAAGGCCGACTTGCTGGAGAAATTCAATCTACACACGGTGGTGCGACTGCGTGAGGGGGTGTTTGCGCCTTACACGGACATCCCGGCAAACCTGATCTTTTTCGACTCCAGCGGACCGACCAAGGACATCTGGTACTATGAACTGCCCCTGCCGGAAGGTCGCAAGAAGTACTCAAAAACCGCACCGATGGCTTATGAGGAATTCGGCGGCTGCCTTGAATGGTGGAATGATCGCATGGAGAATGACCGCGCCTGGAAGGTTTCCGCTGCCGATCTGATCAAGCGTGATGAACAGAATCGTGTCACATCCTGCAATCTCGACATCAAGAACCCTCATTCCGGCGAAGTCGCGGACCACCGCGCACCCGCCGAAATTGTCGACGCGATCATCAAACAGGAAAAACGGATCCTTGGCATCATGGACGAAATCAAAACTGTCCTTGCGGAGCGCTCTTGATGGCGAAGACGATCAGCATTGATGAATTCCTAACCAAATCCGAGGATTGGGTGCCCGTTCAGCCGGATCAGCGATACAAGCAGATCACCGCCAAACTATGGGGGAAAGGTTTGACGTTGCGCGGCGAAGTGCAGGGCTCAGCGATTGCTGCGGCAAGGCAGTATAAAGCTAAAGCAGGACAGTTTCTGATTTCGCGAATTGATGCACGACATGGCGCCTTTGGCATCGTTCCTGCCAATCTCGACGGCGCTCTGGTTAGCAACGACTTCCCTTGTTTCGATATCGATTCATCAAAGGTGCTGCCGCACTTTTTTGAATGGTATTCGCGCACGCCGGAATTCGTTGATCTCTGCCGTCGCGCAAGCGAGGGTTCGACCAATCGAGTTCGCATGAAGGAAGATAAATTTCTAAAAATGAGCGTACCGATGCTGCCGCTCGATGAGCAGCGTGACATAGTTCGGAGGCTCGACGATGTTTCAGCCTTGGTGGATAGGCGTCGGCGGGCAGTCGAAGCTTCTGAACGTGAGACCCAGGCCATGCTGCTAAAGGCCTTCCAGCGAGTCATCGACGGCGCACCACTCCGCCCAATGGCTGAAGTCGCCCCGCTTGTCCGCCGCCCAGTCGAAGTGGAACCCGACAAAACCTACATGGAGTTGGGTGTTCGTTCGTTTGGTCGAGGAACGTTTCACAAGCCAGGTCTGTCGGGGATGGAGGTTGGCTCCAAGAAACTGTTCACCATCGAATTTGGGGATTTGGTGTTCAACATAGTTTTTGCATGGGAAGGTGCCGTCGCCATCGCAAAGCCTGAAGACGATGGCCGGGTTGGTTCGCATCGCTTTTTGACCTGCGTGACGAACCCCGACCAAGTCGCAGCTGAATTTCTGCTATTCTACTTCCGCACAACAGAAGGTTTGCAGAAACTTGGCGAGGCATCACCAGGCGGAGCGGGAAGAAACCGCACCCTGGGACTAAAAAAGCTTGAAGTCATCGAGGTTCCTGTGCCGCCTATCGAAACACAACACTGGTTCAGTCGTCTCCAAGCTAAGGCTCAGGAAATCCGAAGCATCCGGATGCGAACGACGGAAGACGTAGATGCCCTTATGCCAGCGTTGCTTCATGAGGTTTTCAGATCAGAGGCCAGTGCGGCATGATTCCACACGCAGTATTGACTCGGATTGACAGAACCGCTGCCAATGGCCGCACGGCGCCGGTGCTGGCCGCCTGCGAAGCCGTTGGCGGAGCAGCAGATGATGATGATGTGGAAATGTTCGTGAAGCTTTCGGCCGGGTGCGATCAAGCCGAGATCAACCTTGCACGCGAAGCAATCGCGGCCTGCCTTGCAGCTGATCTCGGGCTGCCTGTACCCAAACCCTGGCTTGTAGAGATACCGCCGGAAATTATTCCTGTTGTTTCAGATACCCAGATCGCAGACAAACTGCGCCGCAGCAGTCGCATCGCGTTCGGGTCAACCCGAACGTCGGGGTTCTCGGCTTGGGCGACCGGCCAACGGCTGTCAGATGCCATGCGACCAACAGCATCCGGTATATTGCTGTTCGATGCCATCATTCAGAACCCTGATCGGAGGGTAGACAACCCGAATTGCCTGATATGCGGCAATGAGCTTCGAATTATCGATCACGAGCTCGCATTTATGCATAGAATGGTTCTTTTGTGGAAAGCGCCATGGATATTGGGCGGAATGAAGGATTTGGAAACGCCCGGCAAGCATATATTCGTGCAGGAGTTGAAGGGCGCACCGATCGACTTCGCGTCGATCAAATCTCGATGGACCGCCTTGTCGGATGCGCGTCTGAAGGAGTATGAAGGAAGCATCCCGTCAGAGTGGGCAACCGCCCAAGCTGATATAGATGCTGCGTTGAAGTTGATCGCTGACGCTCGGGACAACATCGACGACTGCATCAGGGAGTTAGGGAGGATACTGACATGACCACGAAGGAGCCGTACAGCTACGTCGTCTTACGCTACGTCCACGATATCCTAACCGGCGAGTTCGTGAACGTCGGCTTGGTCGTGGTTGTCCCGGGCCAGCCGCTTATCCTCACGAAGGCTCGTAAGACCTTCGGAAGGATCAAGAATATATTTCCAGACCTCGATAGCGATGCTTACAAGCGCGCCATCGAATCGATCGAACGCGGCATGAAAAGCGTTGAGCGCAGCCTGAAATCCGAAGGCCTGTTCAAGGGTGAAAAGACTGCTGGCGACTATGCGCGTATCGCTCTTCCGCTTGATGACAGTTCGCTGCAATGGTCACCCGTAGGGGCGGGTTTGACGTCCGATCCACAGAAAACCTTCGATCAGCTCTATCACCGGTTCATCACTCGCTATGATCGCCCTTCGCAACGACGCAGGTCTGATGAGGATGTTTGGCGACCAGTCGAGGCGAAGCTGAAGGAGCAAGGCGTGCAAGTCTCGTTGGAGTCCAAGCGTGTCCACGGAAGCACCGATACTGTCGATTTTCGGCATGCTTGGAAGAACGGTCGCTGGCATGTCTACGAGCCACTATCCTTCGATCTCTCGGACGCAGACAACATCAAGGACAAGGCACGCCGCTGGCTTGGCCACCTCTCTGCTGTAAAAGTTGGTGCCACCGAAGACGTCCAGGTGCATTTTCTCGTTGGCCGCCCGCAGAGTGCGTCTTTAGTTCCGGCGTACAAGAATGCGGTCGATATCTTGCGACAGGTGCCTTTCGACAATCGCGTTTTCGAAGAAGACGAAATTGACGATTTTGTCCATGAAATAGAAGACGAAGTGCGTCAACATCAAGGTCGTGTCCAGTAGCTGCCCACCTTGTGTTCAACGCTTCGATTTCGACTCGCGTCTCATCCGGCTTTCGGTTGAGTATCCAAACCTCGCGTACGCAACGAGAAAAATTATCGCATAATAACAAGCGCATGTGCGCTGACGACCGTAGTGGGTCGGTTAACAGGTCCGGAGAATATATGCCCTGAGAAACCGTTTACGGGCCTCCTGATGAAGAGGCCAGTGCTCAACTCCTTCCCGCATACCCCTAGAAAACAACGGAAAAATCCGGTCGTATCTGGAGCGTGTGAACATTTTCGCTAGGGTATATGGCGGTACGGATGAGATTCGAACGTCCGGTTTCGCCGCCCCCCTGCAAAAATAACACTCTCTTCATCCTATCGAGCAACCAGATTTTCGCTGCCGTCTTCTCGCAACATCGCTTCCATCTCATCCAAGCCTTCGACAGCGGAGCGCATCTGCATCTCATCACTCGCGCCCGCTGTTTCGACATCCACAACCTGGCTACCAAAATCCAACTCCATCTGTCGTTGTTCCTCGGCGATAACGGCTTGGACGACGGGCGCGGTCTTCTTTGGGGCGACGTCGGTTTGCCCTGACGTTTGACTACCAGCATGTTGGCGTGCGGTCTCCACAACGGCGTCAGACCCACTTGGTCCGTTCGCGGGCGGAGTCATCGGCATGGCGCGCACACTGAGCCGGAGATTCCCCTGCGGCCCCCCTCCCCCAGGCTCCGGAAACGGCAACTCCCCCGTCTGCGCCCCGTGGATTGCCTTGAACAACCGATCGTCAAAATATTGGATCCGCTTCGCACGGACCGGCATCTGGGCATCGATGACCATGACGATCTCATCGAGCGGCAGGCGGCGCGCCTCATCTTCGGGCAGCAAGGAACTTTCTTCGGTCCGTGTGGATTGGCTGCGGCCCTCGAAGGGGTTCTTGCCGATGGACTGGGAGCGCGTGACAACGGTCTTCGTGGTCTTGCCAACCGCCTTGCTCAGCTCCTCGACGGTCTTCTCATCCGAGGGCGTCAGGTAGAGCTTCACGCCGGCATTGCCCTGCAGGGCGCGGCGGGTGTTCTCGCCATAGATTTCATCGAGGGCGGGAATGGTTTGGGTGACCACTGCCAGGTGACCACGATAGGTGCGCAGGGTCTCGATGCTCTCGACCACGATGGGCATCTTGCCGAGGCGATTGAACTCGTCGAGCATGATCATCACGGGCCAAGGCTCATCCGGCCCAGGGTCCTTTTCCTGCATCGCCGAGAGAAGATCGGAAAAGAACAGCCGGATCAGCGGCGCAAGCGGCTTTACCATCAGCGGCTGGACCACGAGATAGACCGAAAAGGGCTTTTTGCGGATCGTCCGGAAATCAAAATCCGACACCGCCGTCGCCTCGTCGATGGCCGGGTTCTGCCATTGGTCGAGCCCCGAGGTCATCAGGAGCGAAACATAAGAGGTCAGGGTGTCATTGTTGGTCGAGGCCAGCCGCGTGAAGATCAGCTTGGCCGCCCTGTTGTCGACCTCGTGGCCGCGCGCGAAGTATTCCTTCTGCTTGTTCCCGCCCGAGGCAGCGATGCGATAGATCTCGCCCAAGGTGGGGCGCTTGCGCTGGAAGGCCAGCAGGCCTGCCGCCACGAAGAGATCGATCCCGCCCTTGAGCAGCCCCTGCACCCGGTCATTGTCGCTCTGCAGAAAAAGCGTCGCCAGGAGCTGCAGTTCCATCTGCTGGCGCGCGGGATCTTTCAACTCATAGATGCGCAGGAGCGGGTTGTAGCGATGCGTGCGCTTGCCCTCCCAATCGGTGGGGGCAAAGCGATAGACCTTGTCGCCTTGGGCTGCGCGGTGTCGGGCCGTGGCCTCGAAACACTCGCCTTTCACATCGAGCGTCACGGCGGAGCCCTGCCAGGTCAGCAGGTTCGGAATGACAAAACCCGTGGTCTTGCCGCGGCCCGTGGGCGCCACGATCAGCGCATGCGGGAAAACCTTCGAGCAAATGTAATTGGCGCGGGAGCCCGGCGTCCCCAGCTTGCCGAGGATGAACCCGGTCCCGGGCGCCCCGAAGAACCCATTGGCCTTCATCTCGCGCGCGGTCTGCCAATGGGTCTGGCCAAACCGTGTCAGAGCGGACCCCGAGAGGGCGAGGCTCAGCATCAGGCCGGCGGCGGCGAAGCTGCCGATGATCAGGTGAATAAGTTGCGCGGCCTCCGGGCGGCGATCGAGGATCGCCATGTAGTTCTGCGCGATATAAGCAAAGTCGATCTCGGCCCCAAACCCGAGATCCTGGTAGGTCAGCATCGCCGAGGCGATCGTATAGCCCATGGCGGCGGTCACCAGCGTTACCAACAAGACACCGGTCGCGATCCGCGCCTTTCCCATGGGCGCGCTCAATGGACCTGTCCCCGCTCGGTCTCGCCATCCACATCGCCAATGCGGTGTTTTTCATATTCGGTGTCGGCGAGATCATCGACCACCTGGCGCAAGGCCTCCGTATTGGCCGTCGCTGCATCGGATTGCAGGTAGACCTTGGCGACATAGAGCCGGTCGAGGCGGTCCTCGAGAACCTTTTCCAGCGCATCGGCATCGCCGGATGTGAGCCGGGCGAGTTGGCGGTCATCAAGAACCCGCGCAATCTCGCCGCGGAAGGCGTCCCGCTCCGCCTCGGTCTCGAAGGGCGCGGACAACTCCCCCGCCCGCTCATGGTCCAGGACACGCGCAATCTCGTCAGCGAGGCGGTCGGCACGGTCAGACTGCGGCGCAGTCCCACCGCGGGCTGCGAGGAGTGCGTCGCGCGTGCCAGACCCAAGCCCCTCGCGCAACTCGTTTTCGCGGCGGACCTGGTTGATGGCCTCCGTGTCGCGGATCTCAACGACGGCCGCATAGGTCGCGCCAAGCCCGCGGGCGAGGTGGGACGGCATGTCCGGATAGCGCTCCCTGAATTCATCCGTGACAGCATCTGCAACGGGCGTGCGGACGTCGCGTACCTCCATGATCCGGTCGACCTCGCGGGTGATCTCGCTGGCGCGGGCCGCATCGGTGATGGTCTCCCTGTAAGGCTCAGACCGGTCAATCACATCGCCAGGGCGTGCGAGCAGATCCGGGTGTGCCTCGAGATACGCGCGCTGCTCCGTCTCGATCCGGCGCTCCGCCCGTGAGACCACTTCCCAATCCCGGTCCTCCACCTGCTGCGCGGTCAGGCCGTCGGCGCGCATCTCCTGACGGATTGTTCCTTCCATCGCCCGCACCGCGCCCTCATGATAATGGAACCGCTCGCTGACCGCTTCCGCTTCCATGACACCATCCCGGCGCAGCACGTTCTCCCGTTCCAGCAGCGTGCCAAGCGCGACATGCACATCGTTGAGAACGTCGCGCGCCTGTTCCAGATCAGCGCGGCGTTCAAGGTTCAGATCCCGCGCCTCGGCCACCTTGGCGAGATCATTGGCAATCCATTGATGCTCGAGCGCTGCATTTGAGGCGCCCGTCTCGATCCGGGCCACCACTTCCGATGTGCTGATCCCGGTGCCCCGTAGTGCCGCGTCAATGCGCGATCTCAGGTCGGGCTCGGCCAGTCGCTCGCGCTGGCTGGCGTCAATATTGGCTTCGGAATAGATCCCGCCCTCCGAGGGGGTCTCTGAAAGCGTGGATGATCGCAAACCGAGAGGCTGCATGTGCTGGACCTGCGTCTGGATCTCGATGAGACGTTTTTCCAGCACGGGACGTTCCGTGTCGGACTTCTCGGCGATCATGCCCTGCACCCGCGCCAGCTTCTCCGCATAGAGGCTTCTGAGATCCTCGAAACTCTGATCCTCGGCCATATACACATCTCCTGTTCGGTCCACCTGCCCGCCGCGCGCCAGCACCTCGCCCGCGCGGAAGAGTGCCGCGGCAATATCCTCGCGGGCCTCCCGGGAGGCCTCCGCGGCAAGCGAATGGTAGACGGTTCTGGTGTTGGCGATCTCCGCCAGCGTCCGGGTCAGGTCCTGCCCCACGCGTTCGCGCTCGCGGGGCGCGCGACCCTCTTCTTTCGCGGCGTAGACCTCGCGGGTAGGGGCTGGGTAATGCACAACCCCGCGATCCACCCGGCGCGTGGCTTCCAGCCGCACGCCATACTTCTCGGCCTCCTCGACCATGGCGAGGCGAAAATCATCATAGTTGAAGCGGTGATTGCGGCCGAGGAAGAAGAACTCGCCTTCTTGCGAGCGGCGGTTCAGCACCAGATGCGCATGGGGGTGATCGCGGTCCTCATGCACCGCGATGATGTAGTCGAAATGCCCCGCGTCGGTCTGGAAGAACCGCTCGGCCACATCCGTCGCGATGTCGCGCACATCCTCCCCGCGCGTGCCGATGGGGAACGACATGAGCATATGGGTCGTCTGGCCCAGCTTGGGCTTGAAGCCCGCATCCCACCGCTTGGCAAAGCGCTCGGTGAGGTCCTTGATGTCGCCCGCCTCGAGCTTCGCCTTGCCATCCAGGAACCCGCTACTGTCCACGATATGGGTGGACTTGGTCGTGAGGTAATCGAGCTGGTTTGCGAGCTGCGATTTGGTATGCGTTCCCCCGCCCCGGATCGCCTTGAAGACTGCTGGCCGATGCCCTGCTGCCGCGCGCACAAGCTGGGTCTGCTTGGCCACGTGCAGCCCCTGCATTGAGCCCCGGACGCGGCTCCAGCCATCCCGAAAGACCTCGCCCGTGACGGCATGGACGGCATCATTCAGCTGCATGCGCAAACTCCCTCAGCGCGGCCGTGGCCTGCAGCTGCATTGCGTCCCGACGGCGGCGCAGAAGCAGATCGATCTCGTCAGCGGAGTCCAGGATGAACCGCGCCAGCCCGCGCATCTGCGCAAGGCGCAATTCGGTGAACTCGGCACTCGTGCCGCCCCCTGCCCCCTGCCCCCGCCGGTTGGCCTGCGTCATCTGCTTGGCGATCTGCGCGACCCCATTGCCGACCTCGTGCAGCGAGGCGCGATAGCGCGCCATCTCAGCCGCCATCTGCGCGTC
>Ga0181374_1000232_pt1 | contig 13959 bp, 10 predicted proteins | sample LowvirmetaG_2_FD_130086 | JGI IMG/M metagenome (GOLD analysis project Ga0181374, IMG submission 130086) | Marine viral communities from the Subarctic Pacific Ocean - Lowphox_10 viral metaG | ecosystem: Environmental > Aquatic > Marine > Oceanic | place: Subarctic Pacific Ocean | collected...
CGATTGCGGTAGGGGACGTGGCCGACTTCAACAAGATGAAATTGCAGGACGTGCCGAGATGGGTGTTCGAGTCCGGCAGGGAGCTACAGGAAGACATCCGACGCGGGACGTTCAACCCCGGCATCAGCGGCTTCCGAGAGGGCGGCGTAGTCACGGTGGGGCAGCAACAGATACTCGACCACGCCGCTCGGAAGAAGTTCGCCGGCCCGACTATCCAGGAAGAGCATATGGCGTCCATCTGCGCGACGTGGCTCTGCCGGTTGGTAGACAATCTGGCGGCCCTCAAAGGCGGCATCGGCTCTCACGGGAAGACGCTCAGGAGGTCTGATTTGTACGGAGTGCATGATGTCTCCGTAACATTTGAAGCCCTCGACCCGGTGTTGCAGATGCAACGGCAAGAGTTGATGATGCGAGAGTACGAGATCGGCCTTGCGTCCGACGAGGACTACTGGCAGTTCGGCTCTCGCGTGGAGAACATCAAGGAACGCAGACAACGACTCCGGCAGCAACGAATACGCAACCATCCGGCGATTGACTCTCGACTTGTCGCAGCCGAAGCGCAGGCGATGGACGACGTAGACGCCGAAGACGTGGAAATGCTCAGACAAGCCGCTTCTGAGGGCGATCTGCCACTGGTTCAAGGCCCAGGCGGGACGCAGCAAGCCGCAAGGCCGCTGAGACAGCCGCTGGGAGACGACGTGGCAAGGCCCGCCCGAATAGACAGCTTGGCGGGAGGTGTGCCTTAATGGCCAGACGTACAGCTAACGCTAACGCACAGGCGATGAACGCCGTCCTGGACGAGTTCAGAGCGATCAAAAAACGCGGGAAGAAGACCAAGAAACCGTTGTTTATGGGGCCGCGTAACGCGAACCCCATCGTGAAATGGTATGCCGACCACAATTTGAATCCCGACCTTTTTAGAGAATAACGATGCCACCTAACGTTAAGAGACTTTTAGAGCTGATAAATCGACACTTCGCTTCGCTGGTTGGCACGCCGACGGCTGCGGTAGAGGTAGAAGGCGAGCTAAATACCCTGGGCGAAATCTTCTTTTACGCGGCGGTGAAAGAAGCTGCCAAAAAAGGCGACACCCTCACGCGGGAGTCGTATCTTGCTGACTTGCTTCCATCGGAGCGGGATTTGTATACGTACGGAAAAGCAAAAACCCCGTCCGATGATTATGGGAAAAGACCGCCTGACTATACTGAACTTGATGTCACCACTCTTATTGCTCAGATTGCGCAAGAAGTGGATCGCGAGTTTCAGTATGGCCTGAGCGATGCCCAGCAGAATCAAGTAATGGAGGGCATTGCCGCTACGCTGTTCACCGAATGGAGTGTATCCGAACCAGATGGTGTTGTTGCCCCAACGGGGGTTGACCCCACTGCTGCACTGGCCGATTACATCGAAGACCTGAACATTCGGTCGGTTGTAGGCGACCTGATTCAGGTTCGCAGTAATGAGTTCACAGTCGATCCCGCAAACCTTCTCCGGGAGCACAAGTGGGAAACACTGCTGGACGCTGCCGTGGCGAACGGACTCATGTCCTGGTGGCAAAAGAGTTATATCAAAACCACAGACCTGAACGTGCCTATGTCTTACTTCGAAGGCATGGACATTCGCGGAGACCAAAGAGACCTAAATGCGCTTGCGATGCTTGATAGTTTGGAAGCAATTTTCCCTGAGTGGGTGAACGATGCTGCTCAGGAGGGCACACCTCTTGCCGCGTTCTTTGACACTCAAATTGAAGCCCAACAGAGCCTAGATGAGCTTGACCCGTCTCGCCGTGTGTTTAAGTACGGGTTCGACCCGCAAGTGGAACGGCAAGTCCGATTTAATCAAGACATCAGCACCGCGTTTGGTGATACGTCAAAGACTCCCAAGGCGGCCATTGATCAATACCTTGGGCTACTTGGGGCCAACATGCGCCCCGGCGACATCCCCGAAGAGAACTTAAAGACGGCCACGCGACAAGCCAACAACGCGATAGTGGATCGGTTCACTCCCATTATTATTACTATGCAGGCGGAGGGAAAGTCAGGCAAAGACATCGGGGAAGTCGTTGGTCCTGCGATTTTGGAGCTTTTCCAGACAGGGCAATACCAGCGAGACATACTCGACAGGGTTGACGCACTGGATGAAAAGGACTATTCAAATAGGACGTTTAAAGATTCCCAGACGGAATTCAACAATTGGTATCGCCTTGCTCGACAGGGGAACGATCCCGAAGCGTTAGACCCCACAGTCCTGGCAAAATTCCATAACGATACATACCGGGCCGGTGGCATAGACCAACTCTTGCAAGGCGTATTCGCAAGCGTAAAAGGCATGGACGCGGACTTTTACTCCTCAGAGAGGGCATTTGAAACCACTGAGGGGGACGAGAGGCAAATTGAAAAAAACAAATACTATCCCCTTCAGGGAGCTAATCCCGAAGAGACGCTTCTGGGGGTGATTGACGGGGCGCAAGCGGCATCGGAGGAAGGCCCGACGCTTTCGATCACTGAGGCGAACACCCAATTGGATAACTTCTTGGGGAAGAAGGGATATACGAAAGTTGAGCGGGCGCAACTCCTCGAAGAGCTCGAGTCCGAGATTGCTTTGGCACTCAACGCGGGCGAGTTCTGGCCAGAACTGCTTAATCACATAGAGAATACCGCCCGGGGCAAGCTCGACGATCTCGCTGAACTTGATGTCGCACGACAGGGGTTCGTGGATACCAGTGGAGCCGTCACTGCGAAAGAACAAACCGCCGCGGCTGCTCAATTTGACGCAATGTTCCCGACGTCCGCTTCTCTCGGACGTAGCGACGGTGACCCACAGCCGGTTCTCTCCGGCCCTCTGTCACGGCGATTTGAGGACCGGCCTGGTCCGGGCCTCCCACCCGAACTGCTGCCCGTCCCAATCTGGGAACAACAGCCTGGGCTTACATATGACGAGCTCATTCAGCAACGCGCCGAACGTCTTGACCCGAGGCAAGTGCCCTCGATTGAGAGTGCGCATTTTCTTGAAGGTTTTAGTTTGCCTGGGGCTCTTTCCTCGGAGGATCGCTTCAAGGCTCTGGTGGAAAAAGGCGGTATTGAAGAAGCTGAAGAAGCACGCATAAAAGCGGAAACGCCTGAACCCAGTGAATTTGATGTTGCTTATCAACAAGCGAAGGCTTCGCAAGCACCTATAGGGGCTGAGGCACTAGGCGCAGGGATACGCCGCGTAGCTGGCGATGACCGCGGACTTGAACAGTACTTGTTTACCCATACAGGGGAGGTGCGTGAACGGACGGCAGCAGAGCAGGAGCGTGTTCGCAGACTGGGTGTAAAGCTCAACGAAGAGACGGGGTTGCCTCAACGTACTCCCTTCGATCTTGGAGAATTCGCCTTTGGCGAGTTCAAGCGAATTGCACGCGGCTTCGAGTTGTCTGACTTGGCGCTTACGCAGAACTTGGAACAGTCACGGGAACCACCGGAACCACCGGAACCACCGGAACCATCGGAACAAGAAGTTGAGTTTGAGCGTAGACGCAAATTGCGCAGTCGCGGAAGGACGGTGAGGCGCTAATGGCGGGTCCGGAGACTATCGAGCAGAAGATTGCAAGGCTCCCAAAGGGCTTCCAGGGTTTTGCGCATCAAGCACGGCCCCTCCCCGAATACGTATTGCCCCAAGAAACGCTGGACCAGTTTCGATTTACGAGAGAGTCTACCCCGCTCGGCGAACAACTGAAAGAGGTTCCGCCAACGCCTGCGCAAGGTTGGCTTCAGGCCTGGAACAACACACCACGCCAGGGGCAGCTTAGGTACCTTGAGGCGGCCGGACTTAGTCCCACGACTGATAAGACAACAGGCGATGAAGCGTGGTTTATAAACAAAATGATAGAAAGCGAACGATTCTCGCAAACGGTGATATCCCCGCCGTTTGAAGGCGGGTTCTTGACAGGGTCAGCGTTTGGCGGAACGGCAGGGAGCACACCGTCTGGCGGACCTGGGTTTCAGCCCTCCGCTGCGATAGCTGCCCCCACACAAATTGGCGCAGGAATTGGCAAAGCGCTTCTGGGACTTGATAAACCTACCCTCGAGGATTTGAGGACGCCCTTGATGACTGCGGCGCTGGCTATACCGCCAGGGACGCCGGTGACTGCGGCCGCAGGGCCAGTGGCCCGCATCGTTGTTCGTAACTTCCAGAGAGGATTTGGGGCCACCTTCCGCACAGTGAACAGCCATGCGTACCAACCATTGTTTCGACAGGTTCACGCGGATTTACGGGCGGCAGGCGGGGATATTGTCGCATTGGTGCCGCGGCGTTTGTATGATCCTGATCCCGTGATGCAGGCCGTCGTGGTGCCGGAAACTATCATCCCCCGGACGAATATATACAACTTAGCCCCCATCGACCCTGGACTAACGCGCGGGGAAATGCTCTCGAATTTCATGCGCAACACCCTGGGCAGGCCGTTCGGTCTTATCAGCGACGAGGGTATTGCCACGGCTGCTATGCGCTATCGCACGAATAAATTGGAGGGCGTGGTGGCGTCCGACGCCGCGGTATTCTCCAGCAAGCATGGGGCTGCGATACGCAATACGTTCAAGTTCAACAAGAAGGGTCAGATCGAAATGCTTGCGGGAGTGGACGATACACTCCCTGGTGCTCCGACTATTCAGGATGTGGCGGCAAGGCTCCCGCGGTACTGGCAGCACCTGTCTCAGGACGAGAAAAATGTTTTGCTCCGACTAAGAGCGGAGATTAAACCGTATCTTGATGATCAGCTAGATATGGGCATTGATATAGGAGTACGCCCCGACATCATTCCAGACGGCTTCTACCTGCCGCGCGGCAATGCCATGGAGGAGGGGGCAGAAGTGGCGGTCAGTCGCGTCACAGGGCGTTTTACTGGCGGCAAAGCGGGGCATGAGAAGACAGCCGAATTCAAATCGATGGCTCAAGGCATTGCAAAAGGTTGGGAGTACGCCCCAATCACCGATGTGCTGCATGGGCATATCAGCGACATAGGCACACGATTGGTGACCAGGCATGTCAGCAACTACTACCTTGCTATTAAAGATGTTACGGGCATGAAGATCGGATTGACGGAAAGTGCCCGATTGAGTGTTGCCGAGCGTTCGATCATAGCTCAGGTTAATGCTCTCAAAAACAAAGTGCGGGGGCGTTCAAAGACATTAACGGCGCAATTGGCACGGTATTCCATTTTGGGTCGCGCAACTGGCAGAGCGGAACACGTTGCGGCGGCAGCGGGCGAACGGTTTGCGTCTGCGACGGAGCGGGCGGCTAGCGCTGCGGCATACACGGCAGAAGACCTTACGTCAGCGCGACGCATCTTTGATCGGGCGGTGCGTGACGCTCGTGAGGTTGCGGTTGAAATCACCCGAAACCACAACCGCATCGTTAAGATGGGCGGACGCGTTACACCGGCGGAAACAGCTGCTAACAAAGCCGCCGACAAGGCGTTGTTGTCTCTGTGGAAGGCCGAAGCACTGGAAGGCCAATTAGCAAAGCGCGTCATTGAAGGGAAGACGCAAAACAAAACTATCATGAAAGCGATCAACCGGCAAGGCCAGGTGGTGGATAGGGCGCTCGCCTATATGGAGAAAGCGCGGAAGCCTTACGAGGACCTCGCGGCCAAGCTCGACGATCTGGTCGAACGCGACATGGGCTTGCGCGGTATGCGTGATGACATTCGCTTGCTTCAATCGGAAGGGCGTCAAACCGAGCGAGCCATTGTGCGCAAGCGCTTTACCTTCGCTGCCGCCAACCGCGAGATGGATGTTCTGCGCAGAGAGTACGTTCGCCAAACCCGTGCCGTTGAACATGCGGGAAAGCGTAAAACCAATGCGGCGCAAAGGGCGAAGGCAACGGGCGAAGCCATTGAGAGTTTCCAGGACGAGTTGGACAACTTCAAGGTTGAATACAACAAAGCGGTCCGGAAGTCGAAAGAGACACCGCGCGGATTCGCGACCATCGACATGCTGGGGATGAACAACCACGTGTTCCCCGTAGAAATCGCTGACGCTGCCAATAAGGTCTTGACTCCGCAACCGGGCCCGTTAGGGCCTGTATACATGAGGGTCAAGAACATGATGCAGGCACTCAATGCGACTGCCGACTTCTCCGCAACCGCAATCCAGGGGCTGTTGGGATTACACGACAACCCGAGGGCGTTTGGTCAAGCGATGTGGGTCCAGCTTCAAGCCTGGGGCATTGGCGGCGATAAGGTTCTCGGGCAATACATCCAAATGTTCGACGAGAACGCCGCGAGACGCGGGTTGCTGTCGGCTCGTGAATGGGCGCGTCGCGAGCTGCGGATAGGCGGGCAGGACATCGGTGAGTTTCGTCTTGGCGGAGGCACTGTGTCTAAATTGCCCATCATCAGACAAGCCAACCGCGCCTTCGGTTTCTTTGGTGATACTCTTCGTTTGGAATGGGCCGAGTCCATGCTGGTGGACGAACTCGCCATTGGGCGCACGCTTCAGGAAATCGAAGCAAGCGGCGATATGCTCCGCATCATTAACTCCGCCAACAGCATGACGGGGTGGGCCCGTGGCCGCGCGTTCGGTAGTTTTGGTGATGCACTTTTGTTTGCTAACCGATTCTTGCAGTCCCGGTTGGACACTGTTGCCAGGGCGGGCATGGGTGTTCTTCGAGAGCCGCTGCCTGGAGTCCGAATAGGGAGTGGCGGCGCTACACTAGATCAGCGATTGGCGCAACGCTCGCTTCTCAAGACTGTCGGCAGTGCCGTGATCTTGACCGAGATATTCAATCGAATGCAGGGGCGCGAGACCGACTGGAACATCTTCACTACGGACAGCGACGGGAAGCGTATTCCCAACGCGAACTTCATGGCTATCCGAGCGTTTGACCGTGACTGGAAGATACTCGGGACATGGGACTCGCTTGCAAAAGCGATCATTCTGACGGGCATGGGCAGACCGCAAGACGCGTTGCGAAACATGGCGGCTCCGCCCGTGAGTCTTGGATGGGACCTGATCTCGAAAAGCACCCTCATAGGTGAGCGCACACGCGACACGCAGTTGCAAGCGGCGCAGACGATAGTCAAGTCGTTGCTCCCATTCGCGACGGATGAATTGCCTGAAATTGCTAAGAAGGCGAGTGAAGGGCAGGTTGTGGCTGCCTCGGCGACCCTGATCGGCGAGATGGGCGGAGCAAAGTCGGCCCCGCTGGGATACGTGGACGTATCGCGGGATGTGGCGGCGGAACTGTTCCCTGATACGCAGTTTGAAGACCTTAATCGCGCGCAACTTCGCCAGGTTAATGAAGATGATCGCGTACAGGATCAGATCAAGAAGATTGAAGAGCGAGCGGAGCCACTGACGGACCGGCAGCGGCTCAACCAAGCGTTTGACGCTCTTGATGCCACGCGTTCGAAACAAGAGAAAGCGTTCCGCGCTAAGATCGATGACGGCAGTACCGGCACAGCACTGCGCAAGAAGATATCCGAGTTCAAGACCGCGCGCTTCCACGCTGGCACCGCTATTATGGATCAAACTGAGATTGTCAAGATCATGAAGACAGATAAAAAACAGGTCTTGAGCGACACGCTGGCCGAGAGGTTCTGGACTATGGAATTGCTAGAAGACTCACCCGGCCATCTTGACTTTGCAGGCAGAGACGATAAGCGAGACGAGGTGTTGGAAGAAGCGAAGAAGAACGGCGTGCCCAAGAACTACATCACTGGCACCGGGGAGGGCACGTATCGGGGTAAGCGCTTTGATGACCCTGTGGTCCGCGCGGTCATCGAAGACTACGAAGATGACATGGCGACAGTACGTCCTTACTACGACATCCTCGTGGAGCAAGTGGAGCGATATGGGCAGGAAGATAAGTGGAAAGAATATCTTGGGTCTCCGCAGAAATCCGCATTCCTAAGCCGGCCTGAGAACGTCGTGCTGAAAATGATTATCAACCAGGTTGTTCCTATGTTGCGGGAAGACATGCGCCGTGAGAACGCAGAGATAGAACGCGCCTTGTGGAAGTGGGGTCTCGTCGAACGTATGCTGAATCCCACGGTCGCCGCCGAAGTCTACTTCTTGCGCCAGAAGCAAGGCGGGACGATCACCGATACGCGAGCTATCTCCGGATTGGGGATTCCCGAATGAAGATGATCGCAGTGCGTTGCCCCAGATGTAACAAGAAGATGGCGAACCACGTTGAGGGGCGCGTCTGGCATACGTGCATTAGATGCGACCTTGACTTCGTAACGAACGGCCTTGTGGTTGACAGGGCAAAGATGCCCGTGTAATACTCGGCCTTAGTGATGCGGGGAATGCCAGAGCAATGAAGGTCTCATAGCCCTTTTCCTCCGAGTGCAACTCTCGGCCCCGCTACAAAAACCGAATGAGCCGTTGTGCGCGGAAGTCGCCTTGTAATGGGGCGGCTTCTTTAATTTTTGGAGACTCCAGCAATCGGAGAACCCGAAGGAGAAACGCATGGTACAGGAGAGCATCCCCGACGACGGCGATACGCCCGTGGTGGTTGAAGAGGGGGAAGGGGCTGAGCCGGATTTGCAGACGCAACTCAAGAACGCGCTTGCATCTCTGGAAACGCGCGGAGCCGAAGCCGAGAAGCTATCGAACGATCTAGCGGCAATGAAGGGGCAGATCAAACGGCAGGAGAACATCGAAGAGGTCATCGCGGGATTTGGTGATCGATTCGACGGGTTCGAGGCCGAAGTAAGGTCTGGCTTCAAGTCTATTGCTGAAGGATCAGCCGATACTCTGGTTGACGACATGACCGCGGCTAGACGGCCTTACGACAGCCGGGTGCAAAGGTCGGCAGGAGTGCGATTGGCAACCTCGACGATGGACAACATAGACGAAGCGTTGCTAGGGCAAGACGGCAAACCCCTGCTGGATAAAGAGACCGCGCCGGAACTGGCTGGTGTGAGAACTGCGTACAACGCGGCCCTGAAGCACGCCGAGAACGGCGACATGGTACAGGCAAAAGAGCAGAGCGGACTGGCTGAGAACTTAACCGTCCGTGCGGCTCGTGCAGCGGAACGCAAGGCGTTTAGCCAGTCCCTTGAGACTCGGAGTACCGAGCTTAAAGCGGCACAAGATAAATGGGAAGAAGAGAACGGAGTTGGCGACCTGAGCGTGGGTATCGGCAGTGCCTCAGTTGGCGGGAACCTTCTCGGCAAGCTCGGGGACCCGAACGCCACCGTAACCAGAGACGACATAACGAAGGCGGCGGAGCAGTTCAGGAAACAAGGCATCCGCATATAGGAGTTTAAAACATGGCAGTTGGGAATACTATTACCGATTCTCTTGCCGACAGCATACCGACGATGATTGCTGCGGCAAGGATAGTTAGAGAGTTCGCAGGCGTGATGCCCAATCTGGTAGATCGCCAACGACTCGATGAGAATACAGGAACGGTCTGGAACGAGGTCTCGATGGCAAAGCTGTCAGCGCAGGCCGTGACCGAAAGCACCGAACTTGACAACCCACAGCAGATGAGCGACACGTTGCTCTCCATCACCCCAACGGTGATCGGGGTGCATACTGTCATCACCGACCGGGTGGCGATGCGGATTAGCTCGAACGCTTATGCGCAGACAGGGTCTCTGGCGCAGAACGCAATCGAGCGAAAGAAGGACGCCGACGGCCTGACGGCCATTGACGGCGCGACGAATTCGCTGGGTTCGGACTCCGCGGCTCTGGACACCAGCGATATATCTTCGGCTGCTTACAGGATAACGTCTAACACGACGGAGCCTGCCCCGGCGACCGCGCCGATCAGCGCAGTGTTCCACGGCTTCCAGCTTGCCGATATCGACGTTCAGTTGACCACTTCTGGTATCACGGCCATTGGCTCTCTTGAGACACAGGCAGGTGCGCCGCTAACGGTGGGAATTGCCGCAGAGGCGTTCCAGAACCGCTATCGGGGAACCATTGCCGGCGCGAAGATTTACGAGGACGGCAACCTGACGATAAGCTCTGACGCCGCAAAGGGCGGCGTGTTCAGCCAGATGGCCCTGATCCTTGTGGAGGGTAGAAGCCCGTATGTCGAGACCAAGCGTATGCCTGAAATCGGTGGCGGCGCGACTGCGCTCTTCCACTACGATGAGTACGCATACGGCGAGCGTTCCTCGGGCAATTGGCTGTATGAGGTACACACAGACGCTACCGCACCAGCCGGTTAATTGAATCCACGGCGTGCGGCTTGGGCGGGACGGCACGGCCCTATCCCGAAGGGGTGGGTCGTGCATAACATGAACGGCGACATGGGGGATAACAGGCTGGAGAATCTGGCATGTATCCCCCGCAAGACCGGCAATATAAATGAAGTGATCGCTCCCTATAGGGCGCGAATAAGAAGGCTGGAGCTACAGCTTCAGAAGGAGACTTTGTAATGGCAGAAGTGCATGGAGCAAATGGCCGGATCGAGATATTTGAAGACTTCCTCGCAGGCGAGGATATTGTCGCTGCAACAGCGGTAGGAAGAGCCTTTGGTGGTTCAGGTTTTAGGGTAATTGGACAGGGGTCCTCAGATACTGACTCAGGCATAACTGTTCTGGAATCAGATGGCCTGAACGGTGTTGGGGTTTTCACCACAACTAACGAAGACGCTCATAGCCTTGGACTCACGACAGGATTGGTGTTTGATGTCGGCAAGATGGCTCCAATCGTTGCCGAGTGCCGCGTTCAGTTCGCTGATCTCGACACGAAAGCGTTCTGGTTCGGGTTCTCCGATGTGAACGGTGATACCTCGATACTTGAGGGCGCACAGCTTGTCGCCGCTGGCGCGACTCTGACTCTTACGGCATCCGATCTCTGCGGATTCCTGCTTGATGCAGAGGCCACAGACGATGAAGACTGGATTATGGCCTATAACGGCGGCACGACCACCGGCGAGACAACAATCGCTAGCATCGACGCTGACGACGATGCAGTAACTGGAGAGTGGCAGATACTGCGCCTGGAGATCGCCCCTAACGGGACGGCGCGTTGGTACATCGACGGTGTGCTGAAGCAGACGGTAACAGGCGCTATTTCCACAAGCACAGACGTTGCCCTGGTGGCTATGATAGAGGCAAGAGCCGCATCAAATGAGTATGTGTATCTTGACTACCTCTATGCCACCGCCAACCGAGACTGGACTGTCTAGGAGCAATCCTTGGCGGCAATTGTCGAGCTAGCCACAACTGAAATCTGGAGTCATGAGCCGTGTTGGTATATTGGGGAGTTCAACCGACCGGCTCTTGACTCTCAGGGCGTTCGACGCTCCCAGACGATCACGGTCATTCGCAATGACAAGCGGGTCAAGCTGACTCGTGACCTCGGCGATGCACGCCTATTCGGAGAGGAGTTCCAACTGATATGCGGAGCACCCGACGGAAAGGGCGGCGGCGAGGCGATGTACACGGTCGGGGAGGCTCTCCAAATGGCGCAGGACATGAACAACATGCCCCCGACCAAGACCGAGCCGCGCCCGAAGGACTGGAACAAAATCTTCTGGGAGAACATCGAGGAACGCAATCTATGGAAACGGGGAACGAGTACGTTCGGCCCGCAGTACAGGAAGCAGAGGAACGCATGACAACGCACGGGACTGCCATTGAGGAATTGCTGAGAGACGCCGAGGCCGCAGTGGAATCGGGCGATCTCGCCGCAGGGCAGATCATCAACCGGAGTGAGGACATAACCATGACCACGTCAGAGCTTCAGTCGGCTGGTTGGGTCTACGTCTACGATACCCTCACCGCTGACCGGAGCGTGGTGAACCGGAACATGCTTCCGCAGCAGTTGGAGAAACGCCGCCCAGACGGTTCCTATGTATTCTCCACTCGGAAGCCCGAGGGAATTGAAATCATAGTGGGGGACCTCAATTGCTTCCTGCACGGCGATGATCCCAATAGGGAGGCGTACGACCGCATGGGCCTTGTGACGTGTGTCAAGACAGGGTTCCTAAACGAACTGGATAGAGCGAACCATATGCGCTATCGCCATCCAAGGGCATACGCGACTCTTGAGAACGAGCGAGTCCGCGAGGACCGTGAGGCCGAAAGGCTGGAGCGGACGGCCCTTACCGAGAGCATCAAGGCGATGGCCGAGAGCAACGGGGGTATGAAAAATGCCTAGCTACAACTTTTCACCGATAGGAAGCGCCCTTCAGACACAAGCTGTGGCCGCGTCGGCCACGAAAATAAGCACCTCTAACACTATCCCAGGCGGCGCGCGATACGCAGAGGGCTTCGTGCGGACGGCCAGTATCGTAGAAACTCGTGATGGAACTACCCCGACGGCCACCAAGGGAACTGAGTGGGATGCAGGCGATATTATCCTACTCCGAAGCCGCCGCGAGATAACGAACTTTCAGGCTATCGAGAAGACTGCGGGTTCTGCCGAGACCATCGACTGGCAGTTCTACAACAGGGCGCCTAACTAGACCACTGGGAGGCTAACGATGCCAGCAGGCACATTTCTACCGCCAGGGCTGACTACATCCGACGTTAAGATCACCAGCGGCGGCACCGACAACTACGTCATGACCGCCGTGGACGGCGAGACGATCCAGGGCGAAAGCAAGCTCACGTTCGACGGCTCCACCCTGACCCTCGATGGCGACCTAACATTCACCGGGGCGCAGACCATCAGCACCTCGTCGGGCGATCTGACGCTCACCGCTGGGGGTTCTACGGGGGACGTACTCATTGGTGACGGTGACGGCACGATTCTGTATGTGGATGGCGGGGTTGGTAGTCTAGGTTTCGGGACTGCGGCTGTTGGGCGTCGTCTTATTTCAATCGGCGGCTCGTATACATCAGATGGGTCATCCGATTCAGCAGGTGTGTTGTATTCTGCTGTGAACCTTACAGCAGCTAACGGCGATACAGCCGCTCATATCGGCGGGTGGTTCGCTAATACTTTTACGACGCAAGATAACAGCGAAATTATCGATCTGGTTGCGCAAGTTGGGATATACGGTAAAGCCATCACCACGGGAACTGATACCGTCACCAACGCGGCAACGCTGTATATCAACGAAGCCATGTCTGGAGCCGGAACAGGCAACTACGCCCTCTGGGTGGGCGCTGGCACTAGCCGATTCGACGGCAACATCGACCTGAACAACACTGGAACGCTCCTCAACGTCGGCGCGTCCGGCAACGACTGGACTGCCAATGATATTAGAATGAGTTCCGAAAACTCCACAGGCACCAATCAAGTGCGAATTACAAACACAGGCACCGGTGCGTGGTCTAGGGCGCGGGTGCTCATGTTCGCAACCGAAAGTGAAAATGCCGGTTGCGACGCCCTGTGGACGACATCCATCTACGGCGTCGCCTCCTGGCATGGCGGCATCGACAATTCAGAGGACGATCGTTTCGCGATTGGCACTGATAACCTCGGCAGTTCCGATGCCCTCCGCATCGCGTACGCGACCCATGAAATTACATTCGACGTGAATCAGGGTGCCAACTTCGGCGCCGACTATGTTTGTGACGGTTGCGGGGCAGGGCGTCTTGAGATGTTCGCATGCTGCGGCACAGTAGCGTGGCATGATGACGTGATGGCGTTGCGTGAGAGTTACCTGAGCCCCGCCGGTATCCAGCACATGGCTAAGCTCGGAATCTATGAAATTGACGGGCCTGATAAAGACGCGCCAGGTTGGATGGGTATCAACTACCAGAAGGCCCAGCATATGACCTGGGCTGGAATGTTCCAAAACCGCCAGCGGATGGACGCCCAGTATGACCGACTAGACGAGCGACTGGCCCGAATCGAAGAAGCCATAGGAGTGTAGGTATGAACAACGATCAGGCACTGGCGATCCTGACGGCTAAGCGGTCAGCCGTCAACAATGCGATCAACAATCTCCATAAATACGTGCAAGAAACTGACAACTGGAAGACGGCGGTCTTGACCGCTCAGATGGCCGCGATCAAGGCCAGTGCCGCCACCGTCGGAGCGGACATAGCTGCCTGGGACG
>Ga0181374_1000243_pt1 | contig 13579 bp, 15 predicted proteins | sample LowvirmetaG_2_FD_130086 | JGI IMG/M metagenome (GOLD analysis project Ga0181374, IMG submission 130086) | Marine viral communities from the Subarctic Pacific Ocean - Lowphox_10 viral metaG | ecosystem: Environmental > Aquatic > Marine > Oceanic | place: Subarctic Pacific Ocean | collected...
AAATCCTTACCCAGAATGGTGAGGTGGCGGGAACGCGCATCCTTCGGATACGCTCTCTCCCGCTTGTTGCTCTTTTGCCAATGGCAAAAGCAGCAACATAGAGGTGTTACTCGGTTTGGTGGTCATAGCGTAAGCAAAACACCCGATCCCATCCCGAACTCGGCAGTTAAGTGCTACTGCGCCAATTGTACTGCGTCTTAAGACGTGGGAGAGTAGGTCACCGCCAAACCTAGCAAAACCTCTACGTATCTCTCAAACGATGACAATTAATAAGCCAATACAATAACATTGGCCACAGCCGCGGGATGGAGCAGCCCGGTAGCTCGTCAGGCTCATAACCTGAAGGTCGTAGGTTCAAATCCTACTCCCGCAACCAACTTTAGCGAACTTTCGCATTCAACAAGGCCCGCATCACCTGCGGGCCTTGTTGCGTTTAGCATCTCCAATAGCTTGCCACGCAGCTCGAGCGCATGATGCTTGGCTTCTGCGTCCCAGGTGACCACCACTGTATCAACCCATTGATGTAGCTCGTCGCTCGCACGACCCGAGACAGCCTCATCTGAAAGAGTGGCCGCCAGGTCGTCAATTTGGGCACGGTAAAAGACAGGGAGGTCCTCTGGCAACGTGACCGGGGTCGGCTTGATGGCCTTGCGTTTTACTTCTGCAGCTTTGAGGTCGGCTTCCAGTGATTTCAAGCGTGCAGTCAAAGAGGTTGGCGCATCGCCATCTTCAACGGACCGCACAATGTTCCCGATCTTGGTCTTCAACTCGTGAATGGTTTTGTCGTGCAGTTTGAGCATTTGACCATTCTCTTCTGCCTCCACCTTTTTGCGCGCCAGAAAGTTCTCCCGAAACTCTGCATAGGCCTCATCCTGCATCAGGCCAAACTTGAGGCCTGAAACGATGGAGGTCGCAGCATCTTCCTCTTTGAGCCCACGCATCCCGGTGCATACGGACGCACCCTTCTCCTTAGCGTTGGCGCAATAATAGCGCCGTGCATTGCCGCTGCCTGCCACGGTGAGATTCCCGCCGCACTGCCCGCAGCTCATAAGTCCAGACAGCAGGTATTTACGCCGCCGGAACGATTGTCCGACCGAGAGGCCATTTTTATCTGTTGCTGTTTTTGTGCTGCGCACCTTTCTTTGTCCGGATTGCAGCGCTTTTACTGCGTCCCAAAGATCTTGGTCGATGATCCGTAGGTCAGGCACATCCCGAACCTCCCAATCCTCGGAAGGGTTAAGACGCGAGACCCGTTTGCCGGTCTCAGGGTGTTTGGAATAGCGTAGTCGGTTCCAGATGCGACGCCCGATATAGAGCTCATTATTTAGGATGCCGGTGCCACGGGTTGGATTGCCATTGATCGTGTTTTGCTTCCAGTGGCCGCTGGTAGCGCGTTTGGTGTTGGCGGCTGGAGAGGGGACACCGTCTGCATTGAGTTGTGCCGCGATCTTGAGGGGGGACACGCCGGACGCGTATTCCGTGAAGATGCGGCGCACAATGGTAGCTTCATTGTCGTCAATACTGACGTGGCCTGTCTGAACCAGACCGTCTTGTCCGATGCGGGGGGCATAGCCGTAAGATTTGCCACCTGCGCTTTGACCGCGCTCAAACTTTCCGCGCAGACCGCGCCTTGTTTTAAGGGCGAGGTCTTCAAGAAATATCTGCGCCATCGTGGACATAATGCCGATGTCGAGCAGGCCGAGTTTGCCTTTGCCCAACTGGTGAAGCTCAATGTCTGCGAAGGTCGCTGCCTTGTAGAAGTTCGAGGCCCGTTCAAGATCACGCCCAAGGCGGTCGACGTGTTCGAACAGAACGATGTCAAATGAGCGTGCGTGAACTGCGTCGAGCAGCGCCTGAAACCCAGGGCGGTCCCGTAGGGCACCAGACATCCCGGCGTCGGCGTATTCTTTGACCACTTCATAGCCGTTGCGTTCTGCGTATTTACGGCATTCGCTGAACTGATCGTCAACAGACTTCGGGTTCTGCATATCCGAGGAGTAGCGGGCATAGATTGCCACGCGAGGTTTGACCGTCATTTAGAATCTCCTTGGGCCGCAAATCTGGGTCGCCTTTGTTTGGAATACAATCCAAAATTGAAAAGATTGTGGAGAGGCTGCCATAATCTGGCCGAAATCTTAGCTATTATCCAAATCACTGCGCTTGGTGTTTCTTCCTTCGTTCTGCCCTCTTCGGTGGCCCGCTTGGCGGCAACTTCAGCTATCAGGTCGATCAGATTTGTGAGGGTCATTCGCTTCTCCTTCGGTTGTGGACACACAAAACCAACAACACGACGAGACACGGTGGCCCTTAAGGGTTGATCGTCTACGCCCGCACAGAGATGATCTGTGCGGGCGTCTCTTTATGGGCAGCGCACTGACATCTGTAGCAGCAGAAGGGTCGCCAGCGCGCCTGATGCGGGGTGTCTAAACCCGCATGTTCGGTCAGGCTGCTGCGCGCAGCCCCTGAAGGGCCTTCTCGGCACGAAGCAGATCGTGCACAGCCGAAAGCGTTACGTAGAGCTCAACTAGCACTCCCAGTGCGTTTGTGAGCCGATCGGCTTCCGGCGTCATCCGCTCCTCTCCCCAATCCTGCGTATCGGACACGTTCTCCAAGGAGTGATCGTAATGCGTTTCGACATAGGTTCCTTCGATGATCTCGGCATCAAGCACGCCCACCAGATCGTGCAGTTTTGCGAGAACGCCCTTCTCGAAGATCGCCCCACGTTGAAGTAGGACTGCGAGTTCTTGCGCCATGCGTTTTGGCTTTGGCGAAATGAGGTCGAGGACATCCTGTTCGATGCCGGTCGCAGCCGCGCGGGCGAGCGGGTAGCAGGCCGCTGCCATTGGGGTAACTTCTGTGCCTGATGTGAATGGTAGTTCCATAGTTTTTATCCTTTGATGTTTGGGGTGCGAGGTCGCTTGAAGGCGCGGTTCCCAAAAGGAAACCGCGAACTCCGCGCGACTATCGTGCCTGTTGTTCCTGGCGTTCTTCTTGCGCAGCTACCCGTATGGCAGCGTCGGCTTGTAGTCGTGCCTGCACGACATTCATCCGCTCGATAAGTGGCGGGTCCAGACGACCGATGAGTGTTCCGCTATCGTCGTCGTCATCGAAACCAGAATGATTAACGCTGACGATGATCCGACGGGCGCAAACAAAGCGCGACGGCCGCTTCAGGCCAGCTGTGTAGCAGGACGCCAACTCCCCGACCCTCACCTCGTAACCGCGGTTCGCATTGGTGGGTGCTGACGTGCCGTAGGCAAGTTCGATGAAGCAGGTCCCGCCTTTGGTGAAGACGTCGAGAACCAAGCAGGGGCGACGTTTGGGCCGCGTGTCCGTTGATGCGTCGTATTCGTCCGCGAGAGGATACCGGAACAGGACGACATCGCCGCGTTCGACAAGGTTCTGCCAATCAAAGGCCGGCACGAATAGTTGGGGGGATTGATACATCTGGGGTCTCCTGTGATGCGATTGAAAATCGACGCCGGCTTTGGAAACCTATCAGTGGCCTCCAGTTTTGCTGCGCGTCACAAAGACCGCGCAGCAAAACTGGAGGCAAAATCCGGGAGAGCGGCGAGAGGGAAGCCCTCTCGTCAAAAAAATCCCTAAGGGGGTTTGAATGGGCGGTGAGCGGTCGTTCGCTGCGGGCGCAAGAGAGCCCCCCGCGACATTAAGAGCAGACGCTCGCGCGCAATACATCTGACATACTAGTTTATGACGTCCTTGTGGTCATGTTAGGGTGCCGCGTTGCATGCTCTCTAAGCGGGGGTTGGCAGCTACTTGGCGACCTTAGAGCATCGAACCGATGTCCGACGCCCCCGTTGGATATGCCGCGGGCATCGTCTTAATCTGATCAACCGTGAGCCCCAGCTTAATCGCCAGAGAAAAGATATTGATGAGTTCCGCGTAGTCCGGACCGAACATATGCGCGCCCAAGATCTTGCCCTCTGAATTCGAGATGATCTTGGCACCTGCATGGGTCTCGCCCAGACGTTTCTGGGAGAACCAGCCGGAAGTATCTGTGAATGATACCTCTACATCGCCGGTCTCGCGCGCTTCTTCTTCCAGCATGCCGACCCGTGCGAGTTCGGGGATGGTGAACACCACGCTGGGCACGCCTGTGTAGTCCGGCTCGGTCTGCTTGCCTTTCAGCATGTTCGAAGTGGCGATCTTGCCTTCGAAGACAGCCACCGGGGTTAGAGGCTTGCCCGGGGAGGCTGCGGCGTCTCCTGCTGCGTAGACACGGGGGTTGGAGGTGGATTGCAGCCAAGGGCTAACCTTCACACCGCCATGCTCGGTTTCGATTCCAGCAGCGCTTAGATTCAACCCATCGACGGCAGGAACGCGACCTGCGCCGTGAACCATGAGGTCGGCCTCTTTAACATGAGTATTGCCGTCTATGTTGTAGAAAATCCGCTGCGCCTTGCCTGCAGCTTCAATCTTTTCGGGGATTGCTTCTGAGATAATCTCGATCCCCACCGCACGGCTGCGCTCAAGCAGCATATCGACAAGATCAGGGTCGAACATCTTGAACTGCCGTGCGCCGTGGTCAAGGATCGTGACCTCGGCGCCCGCTCGTGCGGCGATATGAGCAAACTCGAAGGAGATGTAACCGCCCCCAACGAAGACGATGCGCTTTGGCAGTTCCGGCAGGTTCAAAAAGTCTGTGCTATCGATGAGGCGTTCAACACCGGGTAAGTCCAGCGGACGCGGTTTCGCGCCAGTGGCGATCAGCGCGTGACCGAATGTGATTGCGCCGTGGCCATCGATTTCGATCCGATCCGCTGCGGTAAAGCGGGCTGATCCATGCAAGGTTTGCACACCGACCTTCTTCAGCCCGTCCTCCATGTTCTCAGGCACCGGGTCCGTAAAGCTTTCCTTGTGCTTCATCAGCGCTGGCCAGTCCATCCGTGTGTCTCCGGCCACTCCCTTGCCGCTCAGTAGCCGCGCGGCGTCGACCGCCTCGGCCCCGGCGCGCAACATCTTCTTTGGATCACAGCCCCGCAGGGCGCAGGTGCCGCCGTAGGGCAGTTCATCCACGATGGCGACGGACCAGCCCTCGCGCGCGGCCTTCTTTGCGGCGTTGACCCCGGCCATGCCGGCGCCGATGACGATCAGATCAAGTGTTTCGGTCATGAAATTTCCTTAAAGTCGAGAGTTCGGAAGGCGTCTGTTGCAGGCTCAACGATATCGGCCGAGCATTCGTTCACTAAGCCACCAGATCCCAGTCACGCCGAGACCAATCGAGAGCCCAAACCAGCGCCAACCGTCGCCGCCCAGCGGCAACACGCCAGCCCCATACGCCAGCACCGGTAGTGTCATCGCCATTAGGAACGGTCCCGTGTAGCGGCAATGCACACGGCCACAGCGATGGGCATTGCGCAGACAGGCGATGCCCATCCAAGCCAGTGCGGCGACCCAGATCGCGGTTTTGGGGCCATCGGCAAACGGAATCGCCAGAAGCATCGCGCCGATGGGGAGCCACCAAGCAGGCAGGCTGTCGCGCCGGGTGCTCAGCCAATCGTGGTTTGAGTGGTCTGTCATGTCTTTACCCCGCGCAGCAGGACAGGGCGGCGACGTCCTTTTCAAAGGTCTGGGCCGCCAGCTTCAACCCCTCGACTGTGGTCAGATAGGGCATGATCGTGTCGCCAAGTTCCTCGTAGGTCAGCCCGGCCTTCAGCGCCATGGCCGCGGTCTGGATGCTATCGGCCCCCTCCGGCGCGATGATCTGCGCGCCCAGCAGCCGCTTGCTCCCGGCTTCGGCCACCAGCTTGATCAACCCGCGCGTATCGCGGGCCGCCAGCGCACGCGGCACAGCGTCAAGTGGCAGAACGGAGGTTACGACGTCATGGCCAGCGGCGCGGGCCTGCGCTTCACTAAGCCCGACACCGGCCACCTGCGGATCAGAAAAGACGACCCAAGGCATGGTCGCGTTGTCGTAGGTGCGTGTCTCACCCGCCACGGCATTCCGGGCGGCGATCTTGGCTCCATAGGCGGCCATATAGACGAACTGGTCGCGGCCAGTGATATCACCTGCCGCCCAAATGTTAGGGTTGGTGGTGCGCATATGAGGATCGGTCTGGATGCCCCCGAGCGCATCGACCGTGATCCCAGCAGCCGCGAGGTTCAGCCCGTCACTGTTTGGCGAGCGGCCAGTTGCGAGCACGAGCCGTTCTGCCGTCAGCACTTTTCCATCCGAAAGGTGCAGTGCGATGGCGGCGTCTTGCTTCGAGATGCGATCATAGCCTTTTGCACGCACCAGTCGGATGCCCTCGTCGGCCAAGTAGCCCTCAAGCGCTGCCGAAACCTCAGGCTCCGCTTCGGGCAGCACGCCGCGGCGGCTGACCAGCGTCACGGCAACACCGGCCCGCGCGAAAAGCTGCGCAAGTTCCACGCCGATATAGCCCGCGCCGAGGACCAGCATGGAGGTTGGCAGAGCAGACAACTCCAGCGCTGACGTGCTGTCGAGCGTGTCAACTCCCTCAATCCCCGGGATCGCAGGCACATGCGGGCGGGAGCCGGTGGCGATGATGACTTTTCCCGCGGGGAAGAGACTGCCATCGACCGTCAACTTGCCTTCATCATCGAATGTCGCCCGGCCTTCAACGTAAGCAACATTCTCATGCCGGGGCAGCACATCCGCGTATTTCGCTTGGCGCAACTCTTCGACCAGCGCTTGTTTCTGCGCAACTGTAGCCGCCCAATCAGTCACGCGCGCCTCGGCATCAATCCCATCGAACCGACCCGCCGCGCGCGCGTTATGCAGGCTATCGACCGCGCGGATCAGGGCTTTGGATGGCACGCAGCCCACGTTAACGCAGGTGCCGCCGATTGTGCCTGCACCGATCAGCGCCACGCGGGCACCGGCCTCGGCGGCGGTAATGGCAGCGGAAAAGCCAGCGGAACCGGCACCGATCACGGCGAGATCATAGGGGCCGTTCTGGGGTGAATTGCTATCTTTCATGAGGGGTTCTCCGAATTGCGGCGCTTCCAGAGCGCGTAAATTGTGATGCCGATAAAGACGGCAAGTGCGGGCAGCAGCACGTAGTCGAGCCAGCCCAGCAACGCCGAAAGTCCGACCACGCCGAACAAAATGACCAGCACAGGCGTGAAACAGCAAAGGGCAACTATGACCGTGCCGATAAGACCAACCTTGAGCAGACCGCTCTGGTCGTCGGGTGTCTTTGCTTCCTTCACGATCCGCTCTCCGTGGCCAATGACGCGCTATAGCCGACGCCAGTCACGGCAGCGACGATGGCATCAGGGTCGGTAAGCGCATCATCGTAGCGCAGGACATAGAGGCCGTTTTCGGCATCGCCCTCGATGAACTCAAGGATTTCGACGCTTTCCACGCGCTTCATCGCGGTGGCAACAATATAGCTACACGATGGGCAAGTGAGCCCCTCAACATCGACGCGTGTGGTGGCCTCTGCGGCCATTGCTATGCTGGCTGAAAGGATGAGCGCAGCGGTGGAGATAAGAAGTTTCATGGGAGACCTCATGGTCAGAATGTCAAAAGGAAGGGCGAGAGTGCCGGAAAGGCCAAGGCAAGAAGCACAACAAGCAATGCGCCCCAGAGCAGCCCGCGCATCAGCCCGCGATCAATCGGGCGCGCACAGGTGCCGTCCGCGCAGGCGTCAGTAGGAACTGGGCGGTAAGCTTTCCAGAACCCGTAGACGAGCGCCGCTGCCGCGAAGCTGAAAGTCACCCACTTGTAGGCGTAAAGGGCGGTAAGCTGACCGATGAAGACCCCGGTCACACCCAGACTGACCAAAACAAGCGGCAGGATGCAGCAGGAAGTCATGGCGAGCGCGCCGAGCACGCCAGCGCCTGTGGCGAGCCAACCGGATCGATCCTCGTGCTGGTTGGTGGTCGCGGAGGTGTGATCTGTCATCGCTTTGCTCTTTGTTGCCCTGTGATGACTTGCAAGATAGGGTCTGTAGCAACTACAGGATCAAGGAGAAAACGCATGTCTGATGATCACGGTATTGCGAGCGACCTTAAACGCTCTGACCTTGCGCGCCTGACTGGCTGCAACCTTGAGACCATCCGCTATTATGAAGGCGTCGGCCTGATGCCTGACCCACCGCGTAGCCCCGCCGGACACCGCCGCTATGGGGCGGCACATGTCGAGCGGCTTGGCTTTATCATGCGGGCGCGTGAACTGGGCTTTACGATGGAGGAAATCCGAGGACTGCTTAGCATGGTAGATCGCGGCAGCCATACTTGTGCAGAAGTTGAGAAGCGCGGGCGACAGCATCTGGAGGTCGTGCGGGCGAAGATAAGTGATCTCCAGAACATCGAGTCCGTCTTGGCGGAAACGATTGCGAAGTGCAGCGGTTCGGACAGGCCAGAGTGTCCTCTCCTCACGGTGCTATCGGATGGGACTGTGGGCGAAACAGATTGATCCGCACTGGACGAGACATGAAGGATTGTTGTGTTCAGCGTTTGAAAGTGCGGCAAACACGCGAAGGTTGCCCTCTGGATTCCAAAGGATCAGAACGTTCGCCGACCGCAGTGGGATGTCCGCTTTCTGTATGCTGTTGCGCAGCAAGTTTCTAAAATCTGGACGGCAGCATAGGGCCGATACCAACAAGTTCCGATTGACCGTCGGAGACGCCAGACAGGGTGCAGGGACAGACGGCGAGTGGTCCTTGCCTTGGAGTGTCCAGAGAGGGAAGTCCCATCTTTGGTCCCAGACGGACAGGCTGCCAGGGGGTGCAGGGGGAGTGGCGAACGACGACCCTGCGAGTGGGGATGAAAGGGGGGGCGAAACCTCCCTTTCTCGGGCTGAAAGCTCCTTGAGGGTTTGGGAGAGTTGGACGTCTCCCAAGGTCGCCGCAGGCGGCCAGGGTCCAGGGGCCTGCCCCTGGCGAATGCGTAGCTCGAACGGAGAACCGAAGGGCCGGAGTGCGAGCTACTTAGTGAGTAAATGATCTGCGTTTCAAAGGGGACAGGTCGTTCTAGTCAAGAGCCGACCTCCGTCGCTCGTTTTGGTACAGTGCGGAAGCTGTACCATCGCTGACATGTACAACAGTCTATATTGCTGCATTGCTACACACGTTCACAACGTTGTCACACGGCGGCTTTTAGTGTGCTAGATGTAATCGTTGGCGATCAACGCGCCGGGTGGCACAATATCGATTTGGCGAATATAGATGCGTGACAGCTGACGCTGGTAAGCATGGAGATGGTGAAGTGAACATTGAAGTTGATCTAGGTGAAACAGACGAATTTGAAGAGGAAACGGCCGCAGCTGACACTCGTGATCCTGACGAATTTCTAGCACAAAATGCGTTTCGTATCGTCTATCAGACCAACAACTTCCTGCTGCCTCAAATTAGGGATATGATTGAAAAACGCGAAGCCATCAATCTTCATCCGGAGTATCAGCGTCGACTACGTTGGACACCCTCTCAGAAGTCGAGATTGATCGAATCCCTCCTTCTAAACATACCAGTGCCGCCAGTGTTCTTCTATGAAAGTTCGGCGGCTCGCTATGAAGTGATGGATGGGCAACAACGGTTGAATACCATCCGAGACTTCTTCGCCGGCGCTTTTGCTTTGAGCGGCCTCAAGGTTCTGACACCACTAAATGGCTTAAGATATCCCAAAGCTCCTCCTCGGGTGAAGAGAACTTTGGACCGTGCAAGTTTGTCAGCGATAGTCTTGTTGATGGAGAGCGAATCTGAACGCCCCGATCAAGGATCGCTGTCCGTAACGGACATCCGTCGGTTGGTTTTTGATCGCCTCAATACTGGTGGAATGAAGCTTAATGCGCAGGAACTGCGTAATGCTCAGAACCCAGGTCCATTGAACGAAAAAGTAGTTGAATTGAGCCGTTTTGATCTTTTTACGGAGGTTTTCGGGATTCCAGCTTACACAGAAAAAGATCCCGAGGATTTCTATGTGAATCCGGAACGTCAAAAGAACTCGCTGTACAAGAATATGAAAGACTGTGAGCTGGTTCTAAGGTACTTCGCCTTAAGGGATAATGCGAATATCCGTGGCTCTATGAAGGCAATGCTAGACCGTGCCATGGAGGTCAAACTTAACAGTGCTGAAGCAGATGCAGCTGGTGAAGAATTCAAAACACGCTTCGAGTTTCTTTATAATCTTTTCGACAAAAAGCCATTCGTATTGAAGGCGTCAACTGAAGGTAAAGAACGAGTGTCTGCGGCGTTGTATGATGCATCCATGGTGGCACTGAACAATCGGTGGGACTCAAAAGACCTAATCGAAGAAGATAAAGCGCAGGTAATTCAGCGCATGGCGGCAGCTAATGCAGATGAAGATCAATATGAAGTACTGGTCGGGCGCGGCAATACTGCAGAAGCGGTAAGGGATCGCATCAATCTGTTGGAAAAAATTCTTGTGCCGGAATGATTGAGCTTTGACTACGATATTTACCGCCATATCCGATGAGTTCTTGGCCGATCTGACGGCAATCACAGAGTTAATCTCTATCGCTCAAGCTCCGGGAAATTCGGCACGTTCACGGATTGCTTCTGTAAACTCTTCGACGCTTCTTCTAGCGGCGAGGTTTGAAGAGTTTATTCGCGAATTAGGTAGACAATTTGCCCGTGAAACCGTGTCGAGATGCGGGCAACCCAGTCAAATACCGCGAAAGCTTACAGCAACTGCCTGGAAGCGAACTCTCGAAGGCCTCGCGCGCGCAAAAATTGACACAGGTGGAACGCCAGAACCGACCGAATTGATTTCCAGGCAGGCAAGGTCAAGCTTCGAAGCTGTATGTAGCTTTTTGGAAGGCGATACTACGCAGGATATTTACGAGTCATTGATCCACAACGATAACAATATGCGCCCCGCTCAATTAAACGCAGTATTCTCGATTTGCGATCTAAAAGACGTTTGCTTAAAGACGTCAGCGAGGCCTGACCTGTCAAGCTACTTTGAGGAAGATGACCCCGGGAAAGTTCATGGTCTGCTGTTAGTCAGACTTAATGATTTCATGGAGAAGCGGAACGACATTGCGCACTCACTGAACCCGGGTAGTTCATCGGTGCCGGACAATGTGCTTGACGACGTTTCATTTTTTAAGGCATTGGCGTTGAGCCTCGCGGAAACCCTTCCCGAGCATCTCCCACAGGCTACAGGTTAATGAGAAAGCAGGGTTCCAGATCGGATACGGTTGCGAGGTAGAGCAGCCACATAGAACTCCTTTTGGCCTTATTAGTCTAAGGAATAGGCGAGCTGAGTTCGACTGTCCTTGAGCCTAAACTTTCATCTGAAACCTAAAACGCGAAAAAATTGAAGCAGCCCTTTTTGCGTTCCCATTTTCTCATCTCCATCACCAAGGAGATGAAAAATGGACGGATCACAATTTCACACCCGCTACCCCGTCGTGCTGCGTTTCGAGGGGATCGGCCCCGAAAACATTGCCGGATACGAAAAACACCGCAAGAGGGTAGGGGGTGATACCGGTCACATCCTGGAGCACCCGCCGGCCCCAAATCGCCGCCTGATTGGCTCCGAAAACTGGGCGGCAGAAGCTTTAGCTGAGATTGCCGAAATAAAGGCACAGAACTTCGCGGCCGAGCTTGAGGCGCTCGAACGGCGTAACCGCAAGAAGGACATTCAGAAGCGGCTGGCGGAAGGACCGCATAACCCTTGGCGTCCTACGCGGCACGGTCCAATGCGTGAGGTGATTTTGACGGCCAACAAAGAGTGGTTCGATGCTGACCCTGCAGCAGTCTTTGACGAAGGTGCCGAAAACAACCAAAGGATTGCGGATTTCGAGCTGTTGTCGATTGCTTGGCTGAAAGAACAGTTTGGCGATGACGTCATTCACGCACGCGCAGACCTTGATGAAGAAGCTTATCACATCCACGCCATAATCATGCCGCGAGTCTGCGTGGAGATGATGCGCACGGACAAGGCAACGGGCGAGAAGAAAGTCATCGCGACCCGGAAGATGCTTCAACCATCAAAGTTCGACGTAATAGAAGACTACGAGCACGCTCAGGATAGCGTCGGCGCGTGGTTTTCTGAGATCGGTCTGGAACGCGGTGAAAAGCGCAAGGAGGCGTTCCGCCAAGCTGTCGCCAAAGGTGAAACGCCGCCGCCAAAACGGATGCATACAAAAACGAGGGACTGGCGGCGCAAGAAGGATAGTGAACTAGCCAAGCGTGAGCATGATCTTGATGCTCGAACTGACGCGGTCGAAGAAAAGTCGGCGGAGGCGGACGCCATTATCGAAATAACCGAAGCCATCGCGGACGGCGTTGTTGATCCCTCGGCTGATGGAACAGCCGCAATCGCACCGGTGAAGGGTCGCGAGAATGACCCAGCTTTCCTGAGAGCTCAAAACAAAGCGAGGCAATCGCCCACGGGCGCAGCGCGCGTTGCGAAAGCCTTCCGCCGCGGATGGGGCGCAATGTTCAAGAAAGCGCGCACGGACGCCTTTGAGCGGGTTTCGGATGAGTTCCGCGCTGCCAACCGAACGTTAGAGGAGGCGACATCAATGCTGGCGAAGATCGGGGCCACTCTCGGCGATGGCTTCACCGGAAATGTAGGCGCGCTCTCGGAACTTGCTCAGCGACTCAAGAAGGCAGTTATCGCGGGAAATCTTTCACACGAAAGAGCCGAAAAAAGAAGTGTAAGCAAAGACAATAGTTTAGGAGATTGACCGATTTTTTGTTGCCGTAAAAGTCACCGCATCCCGATTTGCTATCCCATCTTTTTTTTACGTAGCCCAGACATTCCGCCCGGGCCTAAACTTACTAAGACAAAGGATTATTAGATGAAAAACCGCATGCAAGGAAAGCCTTCCAAAACCGCCCGCAAGAAGCGCGCTGAAGTGCCAATGAGCGCAGCGATGCAAGCCGCGATGTTCAAGGTCGCAAACGTCGCCGCGAACTTGTCCAGAAAAGACGAAGCTGCCCAACAAGCTGCGCGTAAAGCGATTACAGACACTATCGAGGAATGGATCGCCTTCCTGACGGAAAGTGAACCAGAAGCAGTCGATCAGTTCTACTATGAGGTTTGTATGATGGCCTCTGTCGGCAACCGCCGCCGTATTTCCAAACACGCGCTTATGCCCGCAGGTATCGTCGAGCAAGTTGAGGACGATTTGAAAACGCAGAAGGAAGAAGCTGAACGAGCCGCGGCTAAAAAGCAGGTCGTGGAAAACGGCAAAGAGGCTGGCGAGCAAGTTCCGGCTTAAGCTCAGCGGCAAACCTCAAGATTAGTTCGCCAAAGTCCAAATCCCCCTCCCGCAACCAAATACAAAAATACGATATAAAAAACGCCGCATGTGGCGTATCGCCCAACCGGGCGCTGGTCATGGCTGGATGAAAGTTCAGTGGCAGGTCAAGATGTCTTCAATGTGCATCTTTTGTTCCGTCTTGTATGATCTGAACCATGGCCGACTTCGAATCTCACTTTCCGCTCAAGAATACCCGCACCCATGAGGTTTGCGGGGCGTCTGCCTATGCTTTTGCATATGCATTGGCCGGTCAGGTCTGTGGCGCGAATGGCGGGGCCGCGCTTTGGGTGCGTGAGGCATGGCACGGCACGCAGATCAATCCGGTGGGGGGCGCGGCTTATCTTGATCCGTCGC
>Ga0181374_1000249_pt1 | contig 13397 bp, 11 predicted proteins | sample LowvirmetaG_2_FD_130086 | JGI IMG/M metagenome (GOLD analysis project Ga0181374, IMG submission 130086) | Marine viral communities from the Subarctic Pacific Ocean - Lowphox_10 viral metaG | ecosystem: Environmental > Aquatic > Marine > Oceanic | place: Subarctic Pacific Ocean | collected...
AGGACGGCCGCAGGGCTTACCATTTCGGGGAGGATGCCGCAGGCACTGTTTGGTCCTTCGCGAAGAGGAACACGCTGTTCCATGGTATCAACAGCGCGGACCTGCGGAACGAGGACACCTTGGGCGAACCGCAACACGTCGAGGATGGCGAACTGCGCCGCTTTGATCGGATCCTCACAAACCCGCCGTTCTCGATCAACTGGGGCTCCAAGGACAAGGATCGCTCTGGCGAATACACGTGGCAGCCCAAGTTCAGGGAACGCTTCTTCCATGAGGTGCCGCTTGGCTCCAAGAAGGCTGACCTCATGTTCCTCCAGCACATGCTGGCCGTCAGCCGTGACGGCGGCATGATCGCGACGGTGATGCCGCACGGCGTTCTGTTCCGGGGCGGAGACGAAGGTAAAATCCGCCAGAAAATCATCGAAAGCGATCAGGTCGAGGCGGTGATCGGCCTCGGCCCGCAGCTCTTCTACGGCACCGGCATTCCGGCTTGCGTGATCGTCCTGCGCCAGCGGGTGCACCATGGCGCGAACCTCGTCTCCGGCAAGCCAGCCGAACGGCAGGGCAAGGTGCTCTTCATCAACGCCGACCGCGAATATTTCGAAGGGCGCGCGCAGAACCACCTGCTGCCGGAACACATCGAAAAGATCGTCACCACGTTTGAGGAATACCGCGCAATCCCTGGCTTCTCGGCCATCGTCGACATCGACACGCTGCGCGAGAATGACTTCAACCTCAACATCCGCCGCTATGCCGACAACGCCCCGCCGCCGGAACCGCATGACGTGCGCGCGCACCTTGTCGGCGGAATCCCGAAGGCAGAGGTTGAGGCCAAGGCGGACCTGTTCCAATCCCACGGGCTGAACCCGATGGACCTGCTGACGCCGCGCGATGAAAACTATCTCGACTTCGCCGCAGGCCTGACCACCAAGTCAGACCTCAAGCCCGCCATCGAAACCAATACGGGTCTCGTCGCCCGCGAAGCGCAGATCAAGGCCAGCTTCAACGCATGGTGGGACGCGCATCGGGACAGCATCAAATCCCTCTCCGGGGCCGAAGACCCCGCCGCGCTCATCACGCTGCGCGATGAACTGCTCTCCAGCTTTTCCGAAACGCTCGAAAGCCTTGCCATGCTCGACCCGTTTACCGTGCGGGGCATCATCGCGCAGTTCTGGAACCAGTCGCGGTTTGACTTCCTGACCCTCATGGCGCGCGACACCAAGGGTGTGGTCGATGCCTGGCGCACCTCTATCGTCACTGCGCTGGAGGATAAGGGGAACAAGGAAAACCCGCTGGATCACAAGCTGGTCGCCTTCCTCATGGGCGACTTCGTGCGCGAGATTGCCGAGCTTGAGGCGCGCAAGGCGGAACTGGATGCGCAGATCAAGGCGGCGACGGCCAAGCCCGAGGAGGACGAGGAAGAAGAGGACGAGGCCGAACCGGTGGACGAGGCGCAGATCAAGCGCTGGAAGAAGGAACTGAGCGAGGTCAAGAAGACCCTGAAAGCCAAGCAGGCGCAGTTCACGGATGAGATCAACGCAGGCGTTGACGGGCTGTCATCCGAGGAGGCGGCAGAGCTGCTGCTGAAAATCCTCCATGATGACATGCAGAAAATCCTGACCCGCTACATCGCCGCACAGCGCGGCCAGATCGTGGCGGCGTTCGAGAACTGGTGGGACAAGTATCGCGTGACCCTTACCGAGATCGAGGGCGCACGGGCAGAGGCGACGGAGAAGCTGGCCGGGTTCTTGAAGGGGTTGGGCTATGTGTGAAGCCGAACTTCTTGGTCAGAAGGTTGAGGTGCTCAACGGTTTCGCTTTTCCGTCTTCTGGCTTCACCACAGAGGACGGTCTGCCGCTAGTTCGCATCCGCGACATCGCTTCAGGCCAAACGGAAGTTAACTTTCGAGGAAAATTTGATCCCGCCTACTTGCTGGCGAACGGTGACGTCCTCATCGGGATGGACGGCGATTTCCTGGTGTCCCGATGGTCTGGAGGTGATGCGCTTCTGAATCAGAGGGTCTGTAAGGTCACCTCGATCTCTTCGGAGGTCGACCAACGCTTTCTCTATTGGTTCTTGCAGCCGCATATTGAGGACATTCATCGAAAGACCCCACAAACCACTGTTCGACACCTGTCGACGAAAGACGTCCGTGCTGTTCCGTCTCCAGCTTTTGTTGCAACCCAACAATCCAAAATCGCCGAGGTGCTGGATACGTTGGATGCGGCGATCCGGGGGACGGAGGCGGTGGTGGCGAAGCTGAAGGCGATGAAGCAGGGGCTGCTGCATGACCTTCTGACCCGCGGCATCGACGCAAACGGAGACCTCCGCCCCCCACACACCGAGGCCCCCCACCTCTACAAAGAAACCCCACTCGGCTGGCTCCCGAAGGAGTGGGAGGTCTCTGAAATTCAAGACATGCTGGCTTCTGTCGATCCGGCAATGCGGTCGGGGCCGTTTGGTAGCGCACTTTTGAAAGATGAACTGGTTGAAGAGGGAGTGCCGTTTCTTGGTATCGACAACGTATTTGTCGAACGCTTTGACCGGAATTTCAAACGCTTCGTCACACCCGGTAAATTCTTGCAATTGCAACGCTATGCAGTGCGGCCCGATGATCTGATGATTACAATCATGGGAACCGTGGGACGTTGCTGTCTCGTTCCGCTTGATGTTGGTAGAGCGCTATCGTCAAAGCACACTTGGACGATCTCACTAGATCAGGCGAAGTATTCGCCCTACCTGGCAATGTTGCAGGTGAACTATTCGGATTGGGTACTGCGGCACTTCTCGAAAGACCAACAAGGCGGAACCATGTCGGCGATCCGCAGTGAGACAATACGCTCGACTTTGCTTCCTGTGCCGCCACGGGACGAACAAGAAGCGATTGCAGTCATTCTTTTAGAGCTCTCTCGCCGATTGCGCGAGGAGCAAACCAGCTTTGAAAAACTCCGCCTTCAAAAATCAGGACTGATGGACGACCTGCTCACCGGGCGGGTGCCCGTCACGCCTCTGCTCGAGGGGGAGGCTGCACATGGGGCATGAATTCGACGATGTGGAACAGCCCTTCATCGACCAATGTGTTGCCATGGGCTGGCAAGCGCAAACCGGCAATATGGACGACCCCGCCCTGACCAGGCGCAACAGTTTCAAGGAGGTCATCGCAGAGGCCACGCTGCGCGAGTGCCTGCGCGCCATCAACCCCGGCCCCGATGGCAAACCCTGGCTCGACGAGGCGCGCCTGTCCGAAGCTGTCAGCGCGCTCACCCGCCACGGCCAACGCGGGCTGATGGAGGCCAATCAGGCGGTCACAGACCTGCTGCTCAAGGGCCTGACGGTCGAGGGCCTGCCCGGCTGGGACGGCGGGCGCGGCCAGACCATCCGCTACATCGCCTGGGACGATGTAGCGGCGAACAGCTTCACCGTGTCCAACCAGTTCCGCGTCGATTGCCCGCCCGGCCATGACGTGGGCAAGGGTTTCATCATCCCCGATGTGGTGATGCTGGTGAACGGTATCCCCGTGGTGGTGGTCGAGGCGAAAAGCCCCGGCATCCCGGAACCGCTGGCCGAAGCGGTCAAGCAACTGCGCCGCTATCACAACGCCCGCAAGGCCGCGCTGGAGGTGGACGAGAACGAAGGCACGCCTGCGCTGTTCGCCTCGGTCCAGCTTCTGATCGCCACCAGCTTTGACGAGGCGCGCGTGGGCTGCATCGGTGCGGGGCTGGAGTATTACGGGCAGTGGAAGACGGTCGTGGGGCCGGATGGCAAAGGCTCCGAGGATGAGGTGGCTGCGGCGCTTGGCAAGACACGCCTGTCCGAGCAAGAACGCATGATCGCAGGCATGCTGCGCCCCGCGCATCTGCTGGATATCCTGCGGCACTACCTGCTGTTCATGAATGTGGGCGGCCAGACCATCAAAACCGTCTGCCGGTATCAGCAATACCGCGCCGTGAACCGCGCTTTGGAGCGTCTGCGGACCGGCAAGACGCGGTTGCAAGACGGTGAATATGATCGGCGCGGTGGTATTGTTTGGCATACGCAAGGCTCCGGTAAGAGCCTGACCATGGTCTTCATGATCCGCAAGATGCGGACGGACTTGGACCTGCGAAAGTTCAAGGTGATCATGGTCACCGACCGCAAAGACCTGCAACGGCAACTGTCTGAAACGGCGACGATGTCCGGTGATGTGGTGGAACTGGCGACAAGCAACAGTTCTTTGAAGCGGCTCGCCCGCCGGAAAGGGCCGGGTTTGGTCTTTGCCACGATCCAGAAATACCGCACAGATGAGGACGTGGCCGAAGTCACGAAGGGCCCGGCCTTTGACGTGCTGAACGAGGATGACACGATCCTGGTCGTGGTGGATGAGGCGCACCGCACGCAAGCGGGTGATCTGCATGCCAACCTGCTGGCAGCGCTGCCGAACTGCGCGCGGATCGGCTTTACCGGTACGCCAATCATCATGGGAGAGAAGAAACGCTCCACCGAGATTTTTGGCGATTTCATCGACCAGTATACGATCAAAGAAGCCGAGGCCGATGGGGCGACTGTGCCGGTGCTCTACGAGGGTCGCACCGCTGAGGGTGCGGTGAAGGATGGGGCCACCCTGGACGGCTTGTTCGAGGATATGTTTCGCGGCCGGTCGGATGAGGAACTGGAAGCGATCCGCAAGAAATACGCGACCAAGGGCAACATCCTGGAGGCCAAGGAGCTGATCGGGGAAAAGGCCCGCGATATGCTGCGGCACTACGTGACCAACCTTTTGCCGAACGGGTACAAGGCACAAGTTGTTGCCTACAGCCGCACAGCGGTGGTCCGGTATCATGCGGCCTTTCTGGAGGCGCGTGATGAGCTTTTGGCCGAAGCGGCGGCTCTGCCGGATCGTGACAAGTCGTTGGACGACGAAGAGCTTTGCATCAGACCGGCAAAGCTGCAGGCGTTGGTCCAGGCTTGGCGATACCGCGATACGCTGGAGAAGATTGAGTTTGCGGCGATTATGTCCGGCGGCAACAATGATGATGCCAGCTGGAAGCAGTGGACCGAAGGCTCAGCGCAGGAAATGCGGATCAAACGGTTCAAGAAACCTCTGTTTCACAAGGACCCTACCAAGTCGGACCCCCTCGCGTTTCTGATCGTGAAATCAATGCTTTTGACGGGCTTCGATGCGCCCATCGAAGGCGTGATGTACCTTGACCGATCGATCCGTGAAGCCGAGCTGTTGCAGGCCATTGCCCGTGTAAATCGAACCGGTTTTGGCAAGACCTGCGGGATCGTCGTGGACTATTTCGGCGTTGCCCATCACCTGAAGTCGGCCCTTTCCGCATATTCGGATGAAGACATTGACGGGGCGCTGGTCAGCCTCACCGACCAAATTCCCATTCTGCGAGATCGGCACATTCGGGTCGTCGACATTTTCCGGCGGGAGGGCCTAGATGACTTGTCTGACGATGAGAAGTGCCTTCAGGTTTTGGCCACGGAAAAGGTTAGGGCTGAGTTCACGGTGAAGCTGAAGGACTTCCTCAAATCCTTGGAAATCGTGCTTCCAAGACCCGAGGGTCTGCCATTTGTGAAGGATGCAAAGCGCCTTGCCTATATCCAGGCGCGCGCGCGGAACAGGTTCCGCGATGTCGCCGTCATAGGTTCAGATGTGGGTGCTAAGGTCCGAAAGCTGATTGATGACCATGTGATCTCGTTGGGTATCGATCCCAAGATACCTCCCGTTCAACTTACGGATGCCGAGTTTGAAGACCAGGTTGGGCAAGCAAGCGGTGCGCGCGCCAAAGCTTCGGAGATGGAACACGCGATCCGTTCACATATCCGCAAGAAGCTCGAAACTGACCCTGTTCGGTTCAAGAAGATGTCCGAGCGCCTTAATCAGATTTTAGATGGCTTTGGCCATCAGTGGGATGAAATCATCGAGCAGCTTCAAGCGATTATTGATGAGCTCCGGTCAGAGTCCCAATCAACTGGCGAAACTGAATTCGATATACCGGAGATTTATGTCCCCTTCCTTCGCACCGTTCTAGAAGAGGCGGGAGCGGACGAAAACACTCCGGCACAACATCTTCAGGCTCTCCATCGTGTGACCCAGGAAATCGTGGATCGCATTGTCGAAGAGGTTGTTGCCAATCGCTCAATCTGGAGCACATTCAAGATGGCTGATCAAGAAAATCTGCGATCTGAAATCTTCGAAAAACTGGTTGATGCAAAGATCGAGGGGCTTGGTGTTTTGGATGCAGAGCGGTTGTCGGAGCATTTGATGCAGCAAGCCAAGGCCAATGACGAAGCCTTGAGGGGATTCTGATGCCAAACCTCCCGCTTTCACCCATTCGAACCGGGGGCCGCTCAGTCCGTTTTTTCGACCAGCATTTGGACGTAGATGGCCTGTCGTTCAACATACGACGAAGCGATAGAAGAAAGACCCTCCAAATTACCGTGGAGAGGTCGGGTGAACTTGTAATTCTTGCGCCGCCGGACGCAACAGAAAGTGAACTGGTCGAGTTCGTTAAGGAGAAACTGCTTTGGGTGCATACCAAGTTAGAGGAAAAGGCGCGGCTTCAGCGAAGGGCCCCTGTTAAGGAGTTCGTCGATGGCGAGGGGTTCCTGTATCTTGGTAAAAGTTATCGCCTTCGCTTGGTCGACCGTCAGCTTGTCGATCTGACATTGAAGAATGGACGCTTCTGTCTTCGAACGGCCTCGGTCCATAGAGGCCGGGAAGTCTTTATTTCCTGGTATATTCGCAAGGCGCAGGCCTGGTTCGAGAAGCAAACCCTTCAGCATTCAAACCGCATGGATGTGAACATCAATGAAGTCAAAGTCCAGGACCTAGGCTTCCGGTGGGGTTCGTTCGGATCAGAGGGGAGGGTTTCCTTTCACTGGAAGGCTGCGCTTTTGCCGCCGAGGATCGCGCAATACATCATCATCCATGAACTGGCACATGCCCATCATTCCGATCATTCGGCGAAATTCTGGATCAAGGTTGAGCAACATCTCCCTGATTGGAGGGCCCGTAAAGAGTGGTTGGCCGAAAATGGAATGCAAGTTGAAGGCTTGTGAACGTTTCGATTTTGTTGGGGTAGCCCCTCAATCGACTCGAAGCAATAAAGTTGTCAGTTGACAACTTAAAGAAAGAGACCTATTTAATGCCTAGAAAGTCGCACAAGTCCAAGGAGATCGAAGCCGTTCTGCGTGAGCTGGAGGCCTTGGGTTGGACGGTCACTTTGCGTTCCGGGCGCGGTCATGCTTGGGGCCTGATCCGGTGTCCGAACAACGATCCTGACTGTAGGTGCGGTGAGTTTTGTCAGATGGGTGTCTGGTCGACGCCTCAAAATCCTGGCCGCTTTGCGCGGCAATTGAGAAGTCGGGCGCTTGGTTGCACGAAACTCGATAACACGAACGAAGGCGCGCAAGAGGACGAATAATATGGCAGAAATCGAGTTTGAACTGATCTTCGCCCTTCCAGAGGGTGAACATGAAGCGTTCCATCTGATGGACGCGGTCTTCGAGGCTGGCTTCGAGGATGCCATCGTCGGCACTGGTGTGCCTGGCGTGCTTGGCGTTGCGCTGGAAGCAGCGAGTGATCGTGCGGAAGATGCGATCCTCGATGCGGCGCGTGCGATCAAAAAGCAATTGCCGGAAGGCTCGGTTTTGCGGGAAGTGCGGCCTGACCTCGTCAGCTTGGCCGATGTTGCCAAGCGGTTGGACGTGACGCGCCAGTCGCTGCAAAAGCGCAAGATGCCCCCGGCCAGCCAGGGCGGGCTGTTCCGGATGGAAGAGGTCGCTGTGGTCATCATGGACGCTGCGGAAGGCAAGGGAGCTGGAGCGCGCAAAGGGCGCTTCGCAGTGGGCAAAGCGGGAAAGTGGCTTAGTGCGGGTAAACCGGCGCGGCGGGTGAACGCAGGCCTTGCCGTTGGCGCGATTGACGGGGCGACGCTGGAAGTGCGCGCCGATGCCAAGCAATTCATCTACGCTGATGAGATGAACGCAGAACCCCGAACTGGCGCGGCCTGAGAGAGTATTCGGCGATGAGCTTGCTTGAAGACCCAATGCATCCCGGTGAAGTCCTCAAAGAGCTTTACCTTGATCCTCTGGAGATGGGGGCCATCGCGTTTGCGCGGCGTCTGGGCGTGCCTCGGACGCGGATCGAGCGGCTGATCAAGGGCACGACGGGGATCACACCTGATACAGCGTACCGCCTTGCCCGCTTGTTCAACACGACCCCAGCTTACTGGGTTAGCTTGCAAACGAATTACGACTTAGCGCGGGCATAACGATAGATCGGTGTATCTGATATTGATCGCTTTTCGCGGTTCTTTGCGGCGATTGCCAGTTCAGCGACGCCTATGGAGCGATTTCCATCAGGGATGGAACTTGGCTTGAGTTTGTGTTGATCTCAAGCGCAAGATGCTTTTTCAAAAAGGGGAAAATTTTGGAAGTTTTGGATCCACGAACCGCAGAATTGGCCCCCGAAACACAGAACCTCTTTGATGAAGTTTCAAGTGTCGCAAGCGATCTGGCAAAGAAGCGCCCGTTTAGTCAAGAGGTCAACTCCCGGCTTAGTACCGAGTTTTTGCCAGACAGGATTACCGCGAGTCTGAACATGGAGGGTATCTCCGTTTCCAGAAGGCAGACTCTGCTGATGATGGATGCAATGACACTCTCCGAAAATAGCTCCAAAGCCGAAGCGGAAATTTACAATGCTCTGAAGGCAGACGAGTTCATTTTTGGCCTCACGGAGGAAAATCACCCACTGACACCAAGTGCTATTCGAGAGACAAACAAGATACTTCAGAAAGAGATTCTGCCGAGTGCGGGCAAATTTCGTGAAACCGAGGTGGAGATCACCGGCGCTTCTTTTCAGCCACCACCACCTGCCGACATCGAACCCCTCGTGCGGGAAATGACGTCGCTCTACGGCGAAACGGAGGCGCTTCATCCGATTCTGCGCGCTGCCTGGCTTCATGCCACGTTTACCAGAATCCATCCGTTTGAAGATGGGAATGGCCGCACCGGTCGTCTGCTTCAAGATTACTCGCTACTATCCAGTGACCTTTATCCAACAGGAATTCCTTCATCTCGAAGAGATGACTACTATGATGCGCTTGAGAAAGCTGACAGCGGTGATTGGAATCCACTCTGCCAGATGATCTGTGAGTTCGAACTGGCGATCTTATCTCGCGTGACATCTATTCTGGAAGAAGTTCAATCTCGGGGCCAATTCATCGAGACGCTGGCGAGGAGAGCTAGCGACAAAAAAACCGGGGGCCTGCACAAGCAATACGTTGTCTGGAAACAGAGAATGCAGAACTTTTCAGACCAACTGGCGGCAACTTGCGAAGAATTGAACTCCAGCTCAGACATTCTTCATGTGCGCTCTGAAAAGTTTGATGCCATAGACTTCAGAAAATGGCGAGAAATCAGCGAAACGGGAAAATCAACGAATACTTGGTTTCTCAAGCAAACTTGGTTCTCTGAAGGAGAAGCGTTTTATCGAACGATCTTCTTCTTCAAGCGCCACAACTTCAGACCTGAGGACGTCCACGATAGGGATGACCTATATGGAGCTGTTTCGCTGTGCCTAACGGGCGGCGAACCACAGGCCAATGTCAGATATAATTTTGATCAGTTCACGGACGACGAAATTCGACTCCGCGAGCTTCTTTACATCAACGACAAAATGCACCTTTACACAGCAACAACGGAAAAGCGCAAAGGCCGCTTTGGTCCAGAGGAAATTTGGGCCTGTGAAGAGATTGGAGATACTTCGGTTCTTGTCCAGAGCTTCTTAGAGGATATGTTTGTCCGCAAGCTCGGCATCTGAACTGAACTTTGCAGTCAAGCGATGTTCGATTGGGGCCCAGCGAGTCTAATGCCGCAACCCCCGCTCCGCATGCGCGTCCTGGCTATCTAGCTGTCCCTCAATCTCTCGGCGGCGGCTTTCGCTAAGGTCAAGCTCTGCTGCAAGCTCTCGTTCAGCGTCTTGTAGCTCGCCTCGTCGTTCAGCAATCCGTTCAAGGCCTTCATGGATGCGGCCTGCGAACGAATGAGCAAGGCCACGCAGTCTTTCAAGCCAGCCAGTTCCCTCTCGATCCTGCCGGTCGAGCGTGTCTCCAAGGCGGTCAAATCCTTCGCGGAGGCCTCTGAGGCCGTCACCAACCGCTCGACGCAGGCGAGCAAGTCGCGTTCCAAGGCTGTCAGTTGGGTCATCTAATCCTCCTCGATCCGAATGCAGGTGACGGGCCTCTCGCCCATCCTGCAGGTCCTGAGCCGCGTCTTCGACGGGTCCAGGATCAGCCATGTCCCTTCGGGCCGCTCGATCCGTGTCAGGCCCATCTCCGTCAGCTCTGAGCGCGTCAGGTGTTCCGTCCAGAAAAAGCTCGCGGCCATCATCGAGGCGATCCCCGTCAGCACCATCGCCGCGATCAGCCAGGGCGAGATCGTCAGCCAGAGGCGGATCGACCTCAGCCGCGTTTCGAAGATGCTCGCCGTCTCGGTCTGAAAGCGGCGCGTATCGCTCACGATGGTATGCTGCGCGGCGCCCACAATGTTCTTCAAATCGATCCTGAAGCTCTTGAGCTGGGATGAGATCGAGGCGACGTGTTCGGCCCTGATCGTGTCGAGCTCCGCGTTCAGTTTCTCGCTCAGCCGGGTCGGCTTGCCAGTTTGCATGGAAAATCTCTCCTTTCAGCCGCCAACGCTCGCCGGTGTCGGGGTCGCGGGCGGTGATGTAGGCCTTGCTGATGCGCGGCAGGTCGAAGCCTGCGTCGGTGAGGGCGTCGATCATCGTGGCGCGGTCGGTGATCAGGCCCATATCGATCTGGTCCTGTATCCATGCGTGTAGCTCGTCCCGGCCTTGCGCACGGGTCGGGGCCTCGATGGTGTCTCGGACCTCCTGCGCGCGCTCCACATCCATCGGATCGGCCCAACCGTGACGCTGGTTCATCACGTCCCGCAGACTGTCATAGGCGTCTTGGTATCCCGGCGGAGCGATGTTGAGGCTCTTGCCCGTCGTCAGTTCCAGGCGCGGCGTGCAGAAGTGCAGCTCGACCCGGCCTTCGTGGCGATGGCGGACCCAGAGCACCTCATATTGCTCGGGGTCCAGCCCCGCGAAGGCCAGCCGCTCGAACCCGTCCATGACCTCGGCCTGCTGATCGTCGGTTGGGTCGTCGATGTCAGCAAAGCTGATGACGCCAGCGCGGTAGGTCCACTGGTGGCGGCTGGCATCGATCAGGGCTTCGGTGCGCTCAGGATTACCGCGCAGGACCTCGGGCAGAGGATCACGAGTGACGGTCACGGGCTGGCCGTCGGCATCGCGGAGGAGATCGCGGTTGCCGTCATAGGCCAGCACGCTTTCGGCCACGAGGTAGCCAACCGGCCCCGTGCCCGCGCCTTTGCCGTTGGGGAAGAACTTGATCAGCACCGCCGCGCCTCATCCAGGAGCACGGCGAGCTGGCGCTCGATCACCACAAGGCGGCGCGCGACGGCGAGCGTGTCGAGGTCGGTGCGCCCGACCTTCATGGCGAAGTTCAGCCAGCGGGCGATCTGGTTGAGGTTGCCGCCGATGCGCCCGACGGCCAGCACCAGCGCCGGATCGACGCGGGGGATGGGCTTGCGGCGACGCGCTTCGGTGAGGCCAAGCGCCTCGCGCAGAAGCGTCGAGGCAGGCAAGCCAGCCGCCTCGGCCTTGGCGCGCAGCTGGGCCTTCTCGGACGCTGTGCACCGGAAGACGAAGGTCTCGGTCAGCGGCTCTTTGGTGCGGGCTTTTCCCGCGCCGGTGGGGTTCGAAGGGGAGGCTTGCCGCCCCTCGCAAGGTCCCGTGTCAGCAGCGCCAGCGTATGACATGGGTCGCCTTGCTGTTTGCTCTTCGGTGGGATCGGTGCTGGTCATGTTCTGAGGCCTGCCGCCGTGATTTGCGCCTGCGTCACCAACTCAGCGGCCAAGAGCGCATCGATCTGGCCGGGTGTGATATGGCGGCAAAGGGGATGCTTGTCCGTGACCCAATTAGCCAAGCCTGTGAGCATCTGGGCTTCCTTCGCCTTCGCTTCATCTCGGCCCTTGGCGATGTCTTCGACATAGGCGCGCCACCGTCCCGACCTGAACCAGTTATCCGAGAAACAGACTTTCGAGCGGGTGAAGCCCGCGCTCTCGGTCGCGTAGGCCCTCACGGCCTGGAACAGGTCCTCGACCTCTGTTCCAGCGTCCAAAGCCTCCCTTATCCGGCTGAGGCACTCAGCCTTCCCGCGCAAACGGTCGGGCGGATAGGAGGCCAAAATCTTCTCAGCCTCTTCATCCTCCGCCGCCTCGCGCTCGCGCGTAGGTGGTTTATGGATGGTTTTAGGATGGTTTGGGGGCCGTGGTGGCCCCGGTACCCCGGCCACTGTGGCCCCCGTTCCGGGTCCAGTCTGGACGGGGTCCACAGTGGCCCCCGTCTCGATCTCGGGCTCGGCGGTCAGTTCAAGCGCCTCGACCCTGGCCAGATCGATCCGGTACACAACGGTGAAACCGTTCTTGCAAGTCCTCGCGCCGGTCTCGACGAGGATGCCTTCTTTCAAGAACTCGCGCACGGTCCGCTTAACGGTGGTCTCTCCCAGCTCCGTATGCCGCTGGATCGTGCCCTTCGAACACCAGATGCCCGACCCATCATCAGAGGCCTTGTCCGCCAAAAACATGATGATCTGCTTGCGCGTCGCACTCCCAAACTTCCGCTCGGCACAAGCGTTTGCCACGCGCCAGCTCATTGGAAGGCCTCAGGGGCAAGGTTTGACAATTCGCCGCTAAGTGCTTGATGCGCCGTGGTGGGTTTGACAGATTTTTCGTGACTAACCTGTTGAGCCTTATCAATAAGCTTCGGTTTGAAAATCCTCGTGTCGGTGGTTCGATTCCGCCCCTGGGCACCATTTAAACAGCTAACACATTGGTAATGCTTCAGCTTTTAGCCACTGCTAGGAGCCGTAGACCATGTCGGAGACCATTTGCCCCCCGTTCACTTTCGTTAAGGGTGGGGTCTATTACTTCAGCCGACGCATTCCGAAAGAGCTGAAGTCTCATTATTTGGCGCAGGCCACGACCAAACCACCGGCTGTTCAAACCCGTGCAACTGTCACTCCCTTTGTAAGGGCGGCCCACCCGCCGTTTGCCTCAGCCCGAGCCAAAGCTTCCGATCATTTCGGGTCCGCCAAGGCGACGCTCAGCGGAACCGAAGCCATTTGAACTACCATCCAAGGCCAAGCTCATCACGAGTATCCGGGTGTCGGAGAGGAGATCCAGTTTAAGTGGCTACGTGGCAGCTTTGTCCCGCGTTGGGTCAGTTCGGCCCGCATCACGTTTTGCTCTTGCAGCAAAGGTCGGCAATGTCGGCTGCGACCGCAGCATCGAAGGACTGGGACGGATGTGGGCTTTGCGCC
>Ga0181374_1000250_pt1 | contig 13359 bp, 10 predicted proteins | sample LowvirmetaG_2_FD_130086 | JGI IMG/M metagenome (GOLD analysis project Ga0181374, IMG submission 130086) | Marine viral communities from the Subarctic Pacific Ocean - Lowphox_10 viral metaG | ecosystem: Environmental > Aquatic > Marine > Oceanic | place: Subarctic Pacific Ocean | collected...
AACAAGGCGGCGGACATGATTGCCTTGAACGCCGGCGCTGCCATTTATGTCAGCGGTATTACCCGAACTCACAAAGAGGGGGTACGCATGGCGGAGGACCTGATCCACAATGGAGAGGCCGCAGAACGCATGCGTGAACTGGCTCAGTTCAGCACGGCCCTCAAGGTTGGCGACGAATCAGCATAAGGAGCGAGGTTATGAGCACAGGCACTATTCTCGACAAGATTATCGCCCGCAAGCAGGAAGAGATTGCCGTCGGCAAGAACAATTACACCCTCGGTGATTTGCAATCCCTGGCAGAGAACCAGCGACAGTCGCGTGGGTTTATCGCCAGCCTGTTCGCCCGGGTGAGAGACCACCAGCCGGCGGTGATTGCCGAAATCAAGAAGGCTTCCCCCAGCAAGGGGGTGATCCGTGATGATTTCGACCCGGTGTCGATTGCCCGTAGCTACGAAGCCAACGGCGCAGCCTGCCTGTCGGTGCTCACCGACAAGGACTTCTTTCAAGGTGATGAGCATTACCTGCGTGCGGCCCGCAATGCGGTGGACCTGCCGGTGCTGCGCAAGGATTTCATGATCGACCCGTGGCAGATTTTCGAGTCCCGGGCCATGGGCGCGGATGCGGTATTGCTGATTGCTGCGGCGCTGTCCGATGCCCAGATGAATGAGCTGTATCATGCTGCCCAGCGCGCTGGCTGCGATGTGCTGGTGGAAGTCCATACCGAAGAAGAGCTGCACCGGGCGGTGGCCTTGAACGCCGAGCTGATCGGTATCAATAACCGTAACCTGCACACCTTCGAAACCAGCCTGGACACCACGCTGACGTTGTCACAGCAAGTGCCCGGTGATCGCATGGTGGTGACTGAAAGTGGTATCCACAGCAGCGCTGACGTGCAATTGATGCGCAAGAGCGGCATCCACAGTTTCCTGGTCGGCGAGGCTTTCATGCGTGCTGAAGACCCGGGCGCTGAACTCAAGAAGTTGTTCTTCTGAGCACAAAGGTTGCGTGCTGTTGCGAGGTTTTGTAGGTCGACTTAGCCGCGAAGCGGCGTAAGCCGACAAATCGCGTTGGGTGAGTTGGTCTGGTTGTCGGATTACGCCTTTCAGGCTAATTCGACCTACAGCACTTTCAGAAACGCTGATGGATTTCACCGTTCCAATGCAAGAGGCCGCGCCCAGACTCTGGGCGCGGCCTCTTGGTTTTCAGTATCTGATGGTGTTCGACGCGCAGCTATTAACTATTCATTATTAACGGTTAACTGCTTTTTACCGCGTCCCGTAAACCACCATGGTCTTGCCTTTCACGGATACCAGACCCTGCTCCTCCAGGTTCTTGAGTACCCGGCCCACCATTTCCCGGGAACAGCCGACAATGCGGCCGATTTCCTGGCGGGTGACCTTAATCTGCATGCCATCCGGGTGCGTCATGGCATCGGGTTGCTTGCACAGGTCCAGCAGGGTGCCTGCGACACGGCCTGTCACATCCAGGAACGCCAGGTCCCCCACCTTGCGGGTGGTGGCGCGAAGGCGGCCAGCGATCTGGGCGGATACCGTGAACAGGATGTCGGCGTCTTCGCGGGCCAGCTGCCGGAATTTGGCATAGCTCACCTCCGCGACTTCGCACTCGCTCTTGGCTTTTACCCAGGCGGAGCGAGAGGGGTCGTTTTCAAACAGCCCCATTTCACCGAAGAAATCCCCTTCATTGAGATACGCCATGATCATCTCGCGACCATCGTCGTCTTCGATCATGACCGTCACAGAGCCTTTCAGGATGTAATACAGCGCATCCGATTCATCGCCGGCATAGATGATCGTGCTTTTCGCCGGGTATTTGCGGCGGTGGCAATGGGCCAGGAAGTGGTCCAGATTTGGAATAATTTTGTTGCCGTCAGTCATGGGCGCTCAGTCTTGAAGCCAGAAAAATGTCTTAGCCAATAAGCGTATGGATATTGCCTGTTTTTATGAGTTATGCCAAGGGAACTGGCTCTCACTCTCGATTTTCACAGGGCAGGCGGTAGCTAAACCCGGATTAAGTAACGGGTTTTCGGCCAAATACGCCGATTTTCCGGGTTGGTGATATATCGGTAAATTATTCCCGTCGACCTACCCTGAAAGGGGTGGCGCAGACCCCGTGCTATGGTACTCTGCGCCCCCTTCCGGGGTGGGCGCAATCAGGCGTTCGGCCTGCGTTTGAGATGGGGTGACAGACCAGGAGATCACCATGAAAGCAGTGGTTAAGTGGCAGGGCGAAGCCTGCTATGAAGCGGAAACAGAAAGCGGCCACAAGGTGCTGATGGATGGCCCGCCGGATCACGGTGGCCAGAACCGTGGGCCGCGCCCCATGGAAACCCTGTTACTGGGGGTGGGCGGCTGTTCCTCCTTTGATGTGATCCATATTCTCAAGAAATCCCGCCAGGACGTGACCGATTGCCGCTGCGAGCTGACCGCAGAGCGGGCCGATGAAGTACCGGCGGTGTTCAGTAAGATCCACCTGCACTTTATTGTCAGCGGCAACAGCCTCAAGGAAGCCCATGTGAAACGGGCGGTTGAGCTGTCGGCAGAGAAATACTGCTCTGCCAGCATTATGCTGACACGCGGTGGTGTCGAGATCACCCATAGTTATACCATTGAAGGCTGAGGTGCCCGGCGGGCGCCTCGGTAACGCAATATGCCGGCCTGGCCGGTGATTCGCGGCGTCCTTCGGGATGTTGCAAACAAGGTAGCCGCACGGGGTGCGGTGGTGTGTTTGTCTTAACGTGGCGATGAAACGCCCATGGGGTACGGCTGTGGTGAAAGATCCCAATCCCAAGATTACGGTTCACGGTTTCAACAACCTGACCAAATCCTTGAGCTTCAATATTTTCGATATTGCTTACGCGAAGACCGAGCAGCATCGTCAGGAATATATCGAATATATTGACGAGCTGTATAACGCGGAGCGTCTCACCGAGATTCTCACCAACGTGACCAAGATCATTGGCGCCAACATCCTGAATGTGGCCCGCCAGGATTACGATCCGCAGGGTGCCAGCGTCACCATGTTGATCGCCGAGCACGAAACCCCGCCGGATGGGTCCGACTGGGATGAAGAGGCGCCGGGTCCGTTGCCGGAGACGGTGGTCGCTCACCTGGACAAGAGTCACGTGACGGTGCATACCTACCCGGAGTCCCATCCGGATAACGGTATTTCCACGTTCCGCGTGGATGTGGATGTTTCCACCTGCGGCGTGATTTCCCCGCTGCGCGCGTTGAACTACCTGATCCACAGTTTCGATTCCGATATCGTTACTGTGGACTATCGGGTGCGTGGCATGACCCGGGACCTGGATGGCACCAAGCATTTTATTGATCACGATATCAATTCCATCCAGAACTTCCTGACGGAAGACACCCAGAACGCCTATCAGATGATCGACGTGAATGTGTATCAGGAAAACATCTTCCATACCAAGATGCTGCTGAAAGACTTCGATATCGATAACTATCTGTTTGGTGCCGGCAGCGACGAGTTCGAGCAGGAAGAGCTGGACCAGATCGAAGAGCGTTTGCGCACGGAGATGCTGGAGATTTTCTACAGCCGAAACCTTGGTTGAGAAGCGATTAATAGTTAATAATGAATAATTAATAGCTGCGCGGGGAAGTTTCGTGCTGCTTTTAAAGCCAAGAGGCCGCGCCCAGAGTATGGACGCGGCCTCTTGCGTTTGGGGTAGGGAAACCCGGCTTCGCGACGTTATTAATTATTAACTATTCATTATTAATTCAAATTCTGTAGGTCGTGAACGTCATCACCTTGCTCATCAGCGTCATGGCGTGGCGCACGGGGGGAGGCAGGTCGGCGCCGCCGGCGTCTTTGGCGGTGACGGCATGTTTGAGCTCGTCGGTCTTCATCTGCTCAAGAATGGCGCGGGTGCGCAGGTCGCTTTCCGGTATCTGATAGAGATGGGATTCCAGGTGTTTGACTACCTGATTTTCCGTTTCCGTCACAAAGCCCAGGCTCCAGCGGTCGCCGATCAGGCCGGCGGTGGCTCCCACCGCATAGCTCATGGCGTAGAACAGCGGATTAAGTTTGCTGGGCACGCCGCCCAGTTCCTGAATGCGCTCCTCACACCAGGCCAGATGGTCTTCCTCTTCCCGGGCGGACTCTTCCATGGCGTGGCGAATATGCGGCAGGCTGGCGGTGCTTGCCTGCCCTTGATACAGCGCCTGGGCGCACACTTCACCGGTATGGTTAATGCGCATTAACCCCAGCACATGGCGGCGCTTGTCGCTGGGCAGGCTGCCGGCGTCCGGGGCATCGGGTGCCGGGGAGGCATGGGCAGGAGTCCGCTCCGCCTGGATGGTGCCCGGGGTAAGGGTACGCAGGGCGTTGTCAGCACGGGCGAGTAGTTTGTCCAGAGGCGATAGTCGGCGTTGAGTCATGGCAAAGGATCGCTGGCGGGCAAGCGGGCAACAGGCTTGCCGAGTGAAAAGTAAGGGGCTCTTAGTGTAGCCTAAGAACGCTTTAATTGAATCACCCTCGATTCTGCCAAACATACTAACAAGGAAACTGTCGCCCCGCGTGAAGCCTGCTGCGTGCGGCGTGTTGCTTAGCCATGAGTGATCTTAACGACCTGAAAATGCTGCTCGAATCCCGCTACCCCATTGTGGTGATTGAAACCTGGGAGGAGCTGCGGGCGCTGGATCTGATACGTCGCCTGGGGATGCGAGAGGGGCGACCGGTATTCGGCTGGAATGCGGTGGATGGTCTGCGCAGGCTGGAGCTGGAAGAGAGTCCCAGCCAGAAACACACCATTGAGCCGGATGCCATGCTGGGGCAGATTCGCGGCACCAATGAGCCGGGGATCTATGCGTTGTGTGACCTGCATCCTTATCTGGATGGAGAGCCGAAGCATGTGCGCTTGCTCAAGGAAATCGCCCTGCACCATGAGCGCTTGCATCACACCCTGGTGTTGATCAGCCATGAGTTAACCATTCCAGCGGAACTGCGCCGTTATTGCACCCGGTTCAGCTTGTCCATGCCCGATGAAAAACAGCTGGAACACATCGTTCAGGATGAGGCGCGCCGTTTCAAGAAAGAGCGGGGCGAACGGGTGCGCGCGGACCGGGCATCGCTGGACCGGCTGGTGCGCAACCTGCGTGGCTTGAGCGTGGAAGATGCCCGCAAGCTGGCCCGTGGGGCGATTATCCACGATGGCGCCATCACCGAGGCGGACCTGCCGGAAGTGAATAAGGCCAAGTTTGCGTTGATGGAAATGGATGGCGTACTGAGCTACGAATACGACACTGACAGCTTCGCGAATGTGGGCGGGTTGCAGGGTCTGAAAGACTGGCTGGGCAAGCGTGAAAGTGCCTTCCATGGAAATCAGGGTGAAGGTATCGACTCGCCCCGTGGGGTGATGCTGGTGGGCGTACAGGGCGGCGGTAAAAGCCTGGCGGCCAAATCGGTGGCCGGGCTTTGGGGGCTGCCGTTGCTGCGCCTGGATATGGGCGCTATCTACAACAAATTCTTCGGGGAATCCGAGCGCAATGTGCGCGAGGCGTTGGCCATGGCGGAAACCATGTCGCCTTGTGTGCTGTGGATCGATGAAATCGAGAAAGGGATTGCGGTGGGCGATAACGATGGTGGTACTTCCCGCCGGGTGCTTGGCACGTTGTTGACCTGGATGGCGGAAAACCGCAGTCAGGTGTTTATGGTGGCCACCGCCAACGATATTGAACGGTTGCCCCCGGAATTGATCCGCAAGGGGCGTCTGGACGAGATCTTCTTTGTGGATTTGCCGTCCAGTGAGGTGCGGGAAGTGATCTTCCGGATCCATCTGGAAAAGCGCGGACAAACCGTATCAGCGTTTGACCTGGCTCGCCTGGCGGAGCACAGCGATGGCTTTACCGGCGCTGAGATAGAGCAGGGAGTGGTGGCCGGGTTGTATAGCGCCGGGGCCGGGGATCAGCCACTGGATCAGGCCTTGCTGGAGGCCGAGCTGGCGGCGACCGTGCCGCTGTCGGTGACCATGGCGGAATCACTGGCGCGGTTACGGCAATGGTGCCAGGGGCGGGCGGTCAGTGCCGGTGCTTGATCCCCGGTTGGCGGGGTCGGACCAGAGCCTGTCTGCTGCTTATGTGGCGGCGGTTTTGCCTGCGCTGCTGGCCCATTATGGCCTGGACGAGGAGGCTATCCTTACGCGGGCGGGGCTGGATGAGCACCAGCTTAAACAGGCGGATCAGTTGCTGCCGCTGGTGGATGTATTGCGCCTGTTTCTGGTGATTCTTGATGCCTGCGGGGATGCGGGCCTGGGGTTCGAGACGGGCAAAAGGGTGAAGCCTCGCTCCTATCAGGTGCTCGGGTATGCGGTGTTAGCCAGCCGGGATCTGGGGCAGGCCATTGATCGGTTGGTACGCTTCGAAAGCCTGTCTGGCAAGTTGGGGCAGACCCGCCTGAGCCACGAAAATGAACAGGTGATCCTGCGTTGGCAATGCCCGCTGACCGGCGAGCCGGCCCGGTTTCTGGTGGAGGCGGCGATTACCGGATGGGTGGCGTTCATGCGCCCGCTATTGCCGGCCGGCCTGGCGCCTCTGGCTGTTTGTTTTCGGCACCCTGCGCCAGTCGAGCCTGAGCGTTACGCGGATTATTTTCAGGCACCGGTACAGTTCTCGGCTGCATTCGATGGTGTGGTGCTGGATGCGAGATTATTGCAGCAGCCATTGAATACGGCAGACCCGGGGCTGGCGGTGATGATGGAGCGCGAGGCGCGGGAATTGCTGGCGGATTTTCAAGGCAGCACCAACCTGGTCAGTGTTGTCAGATCCGAAATCTACCGTCTGTTGACTGAAGGGGAGCCGGGCCTGGAGGCTGTGGCCGCGGAGCTGGGCATGCCATCGCGCACCCTTAGCAGTCGTCTGCTCAGTCGTGGGGTGCGGTTTCAGGATATTGTTGACGGGCTGCGCCAGCGACTGGCTGAGCTGTACCTGCAGGACCCGGCCTTGTCGTTGACGGATATTGCGCTGCTGCTGGGGTTTGCCGAATCCAGTTCGTTCAGTCGCGCTTTTCGTCGTTGGCGATCCATGAGTCCGAATCAGTGGCGTCGGGGCGGGTAAAGCGCACCAGCGTTTCTCGCAGCACATTCAATTCCACCGGCTTGGGCAGGTGGGCGTTCATGCCCGCTGCCAGGCTGCGGTCCTTGTGCTCACGCAGGATATGGGCGGTCAGGGCCACAATGGGCACCGCTGGCAAGGCTTGTTTCTGCTCCTGTGCCCGGATCATCCGGGTGGCCTCAAAGCCATCCATTTCCGGCATTTCGCAATCCATCAGGATCAGGTCGTAGCGCGTGTTGCTGGCCAGTTCCAGCGCTTCCTTGCCGTTGGAGGCGATATCCGCCTTCAGGCCCAATTTGCCCAGCATGCCGCGAATCACCTTCTGGCTCAGGTAATGGTCTTCCGCCACCAGCAGTTTCAGGCCCGGGTCCGGCTGGTGTTGTGGTTTGCTGTGTTCTGGCACCGACGGATGCCCCAGGCCTAATTCTTCTGCCAGTGCCTGGCGCAGCCGCGGCGCGGAGACCGGCTTGGACAGCACACGGTGAATGCCCACGTTGCGGGCCTGGGTGGCGGTGGGTGCATTGTTGATGCCGGTGAGCATGACGAGCACCGTGGGGTGCACGATGACCGGGTCTTCATGGATGCGGGCAGCCAGCTGCATGCCGTCCATGCCGGGCATGTGGTGATCGAGGACAACGATATCGTAAGGCTCGTTGATATTGGCCTGGGTGCGCAGGGACGCAAGGGCCTCGCGTGGATCGTGGCAGGCGGTGACACGCATGCCCCACGAGAGGGCGTGGTGGCGCAATACCCGGGTCACGGTGCTGGAGTCGTCCACCACCAACAGGCTGCGTCCGGAGAGAGCGGTTGTGTCCACGTTGGAGCTTGGCGCGGGGGCATCTTCGGCCGGTAGCGGCACCACGAACCAGTAATGCACCTCCTTGTGATCCTGCAGGGTGCCCATGCGCCCGCCCAGGGCTTCCACCAATTGTTCGGCAATGGCCAGGCTCAGGTGGCTGCTTTCGTTCTGCTTCTGGTTGTCCCGCAAGCGCTTGAGGGTTTCCTCGTTCATGGCGCTGCCGGTGAAACCAAACCGAACGCGGTCGGCCTGCCCGGTGGGTTCCATGGAAACGTCCACCACCATTTCGCCGGGGTGGCCATGGCGAATCAGGGCGCCCGTCAGGTTGGTAAGGATCTGACGCAGGCGGCCGGCATCGCCGACCACCCGGCCCGGCACATTGGTGTGCACATGGGTGATCAGTTCTATCTGCTTTTCTTCTGCCCGTTCCTTGAACAGATCAACGGCTTCCATGACCAGGTCATGAATATCCAGTGCGCTGTGGTTGATGTCGGTGCCGCGGGTGGAGAGCTGCGAGTGCTCCAGGACATCGTTGATGATGCGTAGCAGGTTGTCGCCGGCGTTCTGAATGGCGCCGACGCACTCGCGCTGGTTCGGGGTCAGCGGGGTGTCGGCAAGGATCTCCGCCATGCCGAGGATGCCGCTGAGCGGGGTGCGCACATCATGGCCAATCCGGGACAGGGTTTCCCGGCGTGTGGCATCCACGGTTTCCGCCACGGCCTGGGAACGTTGTTGCTCGATATGCAGGAGTGCCTGGTGGCGATGGCTGACGCGCAGGCCCACCCCCAGGGTGACCGCTTCCAGTGCGGTGGTCGCCAGCAGCCACTGGGGCAGTTCCGCGCTGGTTTGCAGGATCCCCAGGTAGGCCAGGCAAACCAGCAGGGCAGGGCCACTGACCAGCAGGGTGGTCAGGAAAAACAGCCCGCCGCCATTCAGCTCCCGGTGCCAGCTGGTGTAGCCCAGAATCAGCAGGATAAATGCGGCCAGGCTGACGGTGGCAAAGCTGAGGCTGGCGGCCAGGGCAATGGGGAGTGCGAGAGTCAGGGGAATGATGGCGAGCGCGCCCCACTTGAGCATTAGCGTAATGCGGTGCAGAAGGGGGGCCTTGATGGAAAGATCGAAAAAGGAGCGCGCCACCCCGGTGGCAGAAAACAGCGCGATCATCATCATCACGAACAGGGTGCGGGGCTGGACGGTGCTGTTCTCGGTGAGCGACAGGGGAAGATAACCGGCCAGCACCAGGCTGATGACCAGAATGGAGAGAATAAAGCCGCAATGGTAGAAGTAGGTGCTCCCGCCCCGCATGGCGCCGGCGATCAGGTTGTAGATGGCGAGAATCAGCAGGGCACCGGCGAGCAGCATGTACACGGCGTTGGTGTGGCTCTGTTGTGCCACCTGGGCGTTGATGCCGTTCAGGGTCAGGCCGTAAGTGAGATATCCCTGGGGCTGGAGCTGCAAGTAAATCAGCTGTGGTTCACCGGTGGGCAGGTGTAGCCGGTAGCTGGCCTCACGGCCGGGTATGCGTTGCTCCTGGCTCGCCTGGGTGTAATGACCATCGGCGCCGGGCAAGAATACGCGGGCATTGGGGTTGCCTTTGAGGACCAGTGCGTAGTCCTGTTTATTGCTCAGCTCGTTTTGCAGGGCGACGCGTACCCACCAGGCGCCGTCGCGAATCCCCAACCGTTCGACATAACGTGTGGCGGGCTGGAAATGCCCGGTAACAGGGGGTTGGCTGATGGTGCCAATATCCGCGTCGCCGGAGGCGTCACGGTAATATTCGGAATAGATGGTGATGCGTGCCTGGTCGGGCTGGCTATGGACGACGAAAGGTGGCGGGACGTCTGCGAAGACCGCATTGGCGCTGGCGCACAGGGCCAGCACCAGAAGAAAGAATAGAGAGTCAGGCCTGTTCAGCCTCAGCATGGGATTCTTCTTTTGCATCCGTCGGTTTTCCCCGGTCAAGCACATAGGCGTTCAAGCCTGCTTCGGAGAGGATATAGGCTCCAAGCTCACTACGTCGACCGTCACCGCATACCACGTAGAAAAAATCCTTCTCGAGGTTTTGGACTTCACGGCGTAATTCATTGAGCGGCAGGTTGCGAGCACCGGGGGTGCGGTCATGGCGAAATTCCATGGGCAGGCGCACATCCACCAGGATGCAGGCAGTGTCGGCTTCCAGCACCATGGTGTCCAGCTCATCTTCCGTGACGTGGCGAATGACCGAGTCCTGCAGGATCGCCTGAAAGTCATTTTTACCCAGGCACATCAGCACGCCATCGCTGGTCATGGTGATTGTGGCGTTGCGGGGGCTGTCGCTGATCAGGGCGTCTTCGCCGAAAAAACGGCCGGCGGAAAGGGCGGCCAGGGTTTCCTGCTTGGCGCCCTTAACGCGGGTGACCATGGCTTTGCCCTGTTTGATCACGAACAGGGTGTCGCCGTCTTCGCCTTCGGTGACAATGGTTTCGCCGAGCTGGACTTCGCGTTCTTCGAATTTCACGAACAGGCTGTGAATCATGGCCGGGGGCACTGCGGAGAACAGTTCCGAGGAAAGCAGCGCGTCCATCCAGTCCCGCTCATTTTCATCGTCGTCTTCGTCAAGCATGGACTCGGCGGCCTGGGTCCAGGTCATCAGCAGGTCCAGCTTGTTGCGGTCGATGGCGTAGAGCGTGGTCGTTTCGGCGGTAATGGCGTTGATGGTGTGTTCGGCGTAGTTGTCGATGGCCAGGTAGTTTTCATCGTCGTCAGCGGTGAAATGGCGCACCTGAAAACTGGCGTCGGTGAGATCCAGTGAGCCTTCGACCAGAAAGTAGGCCTTGTCGCTGCTTTGACCGCGCTTGAACAGGAGTCGACCGGGGCCGATCTTGATGACTTCGATCTGGCCCTGGATTTCATTGCGATGGGATTCGCTGAGGCAGTCAAAAGGAATGAAATCCTCAAGACGTGACATATCCGCCGTTTGATTCGACATGGCAACCCCCGAAGGTGTGTTGGTGGGTGAGCCGGGTCCGACTCACCTTTAATTCTTAGTTGCCTGTACTTTATGCTTTTTCGCGGGCCACTGCACGGTAGCCGATGTCGGAACGGTATTGGGCGTCGCGCCATGTGATCTGCTTCACACCCTCATAGGCGTTGGCCTGGGCTTCGCCCACGGTGTCGCCGACGCCGGTGACACACAGGACCCGGCCACCACTGGTGACCACTTGGCCGTCTTTTTCGGCGGTGCCCGCGTGGAAGACCTTCACCGTATCGGAATCGGCCTGGTCCAGCCCGTCGATCACGTCACCCTTGTTGTAGCTGTCCGGGTAGCCGCCAGCGGCCATGACCACACCGAGGGTGGGGCGCGGGTCCCACTGGATGTCGGTCTGGTCCAGTTTGCCGTCCAGCGCGGCGAGGCACAGCCCGGCCAGGTCGGATTGCAGACGCATCAGGATCGGCTGGGTTTCCGGGTCGCCGAAGCGGCAGTTGTACTCGATCACCTTGGGGGCGCCCTGCGGGCTGATCATCAGGCCCGCGTACAGGAAGCCGGTGTAGGGCATGCCTTCAGCGGCCATGCCTTCCACGGTGGGGGTGATGACCTCGTCCATGATGCGCTGGTAGACCGCATCGGTGACCACCGGGGCCGGGGAGTAGGCACCCATGCCGCCGGTGTTGGGGCCGGTATCGCCATCGCCGACGCGCTTGTGGTCCTGGCTGGTGGCCATGGGCAGCACATTCTTGCCGTCCACCATGACGATAAAGCTGGCTTCTTCGCCTTCCAGAAACTCTTCCACCACCACCCGGTGACCGGCATCGCCAAACTTGTTGCCGTCGAGCATGTCACGCACGGCGTCTTCGGCTTCCTGCAGGGTCATGGCGACGATCACGCCTTTACCGGCGGCCAGGCCGTCGGCCTTGATGACGATGGGAGCACCCTGCTCACGGACGTAAGTCAGCGCTTCGTCCATGTCTGTGAAGTTGCCGTAGGCACCGGTGGGAATATTCTGGCGGGCCAGAAAGTCCTTGGTGAAGGCCTTGGAGCCTTCCAGCTGCGCGGCCGCCTTGCTGGGGCCAAAGCACTTCAGGCCGTTTTCCTGGAAGGTATCCACCAGCCCTTCCACCAGTGGCGCTTCCGGGCCGACGATGGTCAGGTCGATGCTGTTGTCCTGGGCAAAGGCCAGCAGGGCTGGCTGATCCAGTACATCGATGGCCACGTTTTCCAGCTTGGCTTCGCGGGCGGTACCGGCATTGCCGGGAGCCACGAAAACCGTCTCAACCTGTTCTGCCTGCGCCACTTTCCAAGCCAGCGCATGCTCGCGGCCACCGCCGCCGATGATGAGTACCTTCATGGGGTGATCCATTTGCTATGAATGGTGATTCCTGATCGGTTGTCGCTATTGGCGACGGGCTTGACGTCAGATGCCCGACGCCGGAAGGGGTAGCGTCAGGCGTTGGGCCTCTGGCGTCCAGCGTTTAGTGCCTGAAATGACGCATGCCGGTGAAGACCATGGCCATGCCGGCTTCGTCGGCGGCGGCGATGACTTCTTCGTCGCGGATCGAGCCGCCCGGCTGGATCACACAGCTGATGCCCACCTTGGCGGCGTTGTCGATGCCGTCACGGAAGGGGAAGAAGGCATCGGATGCCATCACCGAGCCTTCCACCTGCAGACCGGCGTGCTCGGCCTTGATGGCGGCGATGCGCGCGGAGTTCACGCGGCTCATCTGGCCGGCGCCCACGCCCACCGTCTGGCGGTTTTTGGCGTAGACGATGGCGTTGGATTTGACGAACTTGGCCACTTTCCAGGCGAAGATCAGGTCGTGCATTTCGGCTTCGGTGGGGGCGCGCTTGGTGACCACTTTCAGCTCGCCTTCGGTGATCATGCCGAGGTCACGGTCCTGCACCAGCAGGCCGCCGTTGACCCGTTTGTAATCCAGGCCGGAAGCCTCTACACCCTCCATTTCACCACATACCAGTACCCGCACATTCTTCTTGGCGGCGGTGATGGCCAGGGCTTCTTCTGTGGCGCTGGGGGCGATAATCACTTCGACAAACTGGCGATCGACGATGGCCTGGGCGGTGGCGGCATCCAGTTTGCGGTTGAAGGCGATGATGCCGCCGAAAGCCGATTCGGTATCGGTGGCGAAGGCCAGATCATAGGCGGTGGTAATGCCATCCAGGCTGACCGCCACACCACAGGGGTTGGCGTGCTTGACGATCACGCAGGCCGGCTTGGTGAAGCCTTTGACGCATTCCAGTGCGGCGTCGGTATCCGCAATGTTGTTGTAGCTTAGTTCCTTGCCCTGCAGCTGTTTCGCGGTGGCGATGGATGCCGGGGCCGGGTTGCGCTCGGTGTAGAAAGCCGCTTTCTGGTGCGGGTTCTCGCCGTAACGCATGTTCTGGGTTTTTTCGAAGTTCAGGTTAATGGTGCGCGGGAAGTCCTGATTGTTCTCGCCAACTTTCTTGCCAAAGTAGTTGGCAATGGCGCTGTCGTAGGC
>Ga0181374_1000262_pt1 | contig 12996 bp, 10 predicted proteins | sample LowvirmetaG_2_FD_130086 | JGI IMG/M metagenome (GOLD analysis project Ga0181374, IMG submission 130086) | Marine viral communities from the Subarctic Pacific Ocean - Lowphox_10 viral metaG | ecosystem: Environmental > Aquatic > Marine > Oceanic | place: Subarctic Pacific Ocean | collected...
AGTGGCAGGAATTTTCGGACAGCGTCTATGGCGAAAGCCAGGAGGTCGTCGACCTCGCCATAGCGGCGCGCGAAAGCATTGAAGCGGCAGGCGAGACGTCGGATGCAGCGTCGCAGACGCTGATCGGGTGGCTGTTCGCGTCGTTCTTCGGCGTGGCGGTCATCGGTCTGGGGATTGCCTGGCTGAGCGCGCGTTACATCGGGCGCGACGTATCGGGCACGCTGCGCCGGATGACGCATGTCGCATCGCGGCTCGCCGATGGCGAGAAGGACATTCACATTCCCGCGACCGAGCGCCGCGACGAGATCGGCGACCTTGCCCGCGCCCTCGAAGTCTTCCTGCAGGCTGCTTGGGAAGTCGAGCGGATGGCGCAGGAACGCGAAGCGCTGCGCAACGAGCGCGGCGCGGAAATGGTCCGCTTCGCCGAGCGGTTCGAAACCACCGTGGGCGAAGTGGTCAACGGCGTCGCCACCGCTTCCGCGCAGCTCAAGCTGACCGCTGGTTCGATGGCGGCCGCCGCCGAACAGGCCACCACGCAGACTACGCATGTCACGGCATCGATGGAACAGGCCGCCAGCGGGGTTACCGCGGCTGCGGCCGCGTCGGACGAATTCGCCATGTCGATCGGCGAGATCAGCCGTCAGGCCTCGCATTCGGCCGAACTCGCCCGCAAGGCCACCGCCATGGCCGGCAATGCGGACGATACGATTTCCACGCTTGCCGTTTCGGCCGAACAGGTCGGACAGATCGTCGAGCTTATCCAGTCGATCGCGAAGCGGACAAATCTGCTTGCGCTCAACGCCTCGATCGAGGCGGCCCGCGGGGGCGAGGCCGGCCGCGGCTTCGCGGTCGTGGCAAGCGAAGTGAAGGAACTCGCCGCGCAGACCAGCCGTGCGACCGAGGAAGTCGCCGAACAGATCCGTACCATGCAGAATTCCACCGGCGCCAGCGTCGGCGCGCTGCGCTCGATCGCGGAACAGATCAAGGAACTGGAGGGCGCGGCCATTTCGATTGCCAGCGCGGTGGATCAGCAGTCGGTGGCCGGACAGGATCTCGCCCGCAGCATCGATCTGGCGGCGCGGTCGACCGACGACGTGTCGAGCAATGTCGGCCAGGTCCGCGAAACCAGTCTCGCGACCGGCGCGGCCGCCAGCCAGGTGCTCAATTCCTCGACCGAACTGGAGGCTCAGGCCACCACGCTGAAATCGCATGTCGCGCAGTTCGTGGAGCACGTTCGCGCGGCTTAACGTGATTTCAAGCATTCTCGCTCAGGGTTGATACGGCCTTAAGAGGGGGATGCTTGGGGATGAACGCACATAGCACGATCATCGCGGACGATCTGGCCCGCGAAATCGCGGAAATCGAAATCATCGATGCCGCGGAAGATCATCATCGCGGCGCGGTAGGCGCCTGGTTCATGGCGCGGCCGCTGGCTGCGAAAGCCAGGATCGCATCGATTTTCTCGCTGGGCGGGCTGACGCTCGTGACTGCGATCGCACAGGCGGGCTTTCTGTTCCCGTCCTTTGCCGGCACCGCACAGGTACTCACATTGATCGTCCTGGCAGTCGCCCTGCTCGGCGGCCTCGCCAGCCTGCGTTTCGTCCTGCGACACGTCATCGATCCCTATATCAAGCTCAAGGACGACATGGCCCGGCTTGCCCAGGGCGAACGCGACATCCAGGTGACCGATACGCACCGCGTCGATGAAATCGGCGATCTGGCGCGCTCATTTTCCGTTTTCCTGCGCTCGGGGCACAAGCTCGACGAACTGTTTGCCGGGCGCAAGAAAGCGGCCGAGGAACGCAAGGCCGAAATCATCCGCATGGCGCGCGATTTCGAAACCGGCGTGGGTGATGTCGTCAGCGGTGTCGCCACTGCGGCCAGCCAACTCAATTCGACCGCTTCGGGCATGGCTGCCACTGCCGAACAGGCTGCGCGCCAGTCACAAAGCGTTACCGAAACGATGGAACAGGCCGCGGGCGGCGTGACTGCCGCAGCCGCGGCATCCGACGAATTCGCCATGTCGATCGGCGAGATCAGCCGGCAGGCCGCCCACTCCGCCGAACTGGCACGCAAGGCCACCGATGCGGCGAATGGCGCCGACGAAACCATTTCCGCGCTGGCCAATTCGGCCGATCAGGTCGGGCAGATCGTCGAACTGATCCAGTCGATCGCCCAGCGCACCAATCTGCTGGCGCTCAACGCCTCGATCGAAGCCGCCCGCGGCGGCGAGGCAGGCCGCGGCTTCGCGGTCGTGGCGAGCGAGGTGAAGGAACTGGCCGCACAGACGAGCCGGGCGACCGAGGAAGTCGCGGACCAGATCAAGGCCATGCAGAATTCGACCGGGGCCAGTGTCGGCGCGCTGCGGTCGATCGCCGGGCAGATCAAGGAACTTGAATCAACGGCGACCTCGATCGCCAGCGCAGTGGACCAGCAATCGGTCGCCGGACAGGATCTCGCGCGCAGCATCGATCTGGCGGCTCGGTCGACCGACGAGGTTTCCGCCCATATCGACCAGTTCCGCGAAACCAGCATCGCCACCGGTTCGGCGGCCAGCCAGGTTCTCAATTCAGCCAGCGAGCTCGAAGGTCAGGCCGGTGCGCTGAAAAGCAGCGTGGAAGAATTCCTAAACCACATCCGCGGGACCTGAGAGGCCCGCACCGAGGACAATCGGGAGACGGCGGCAGCGGGGCAAATCCCCGCGCCGCCGCACTCTCCATCATTCCCACCAATAGGGCAGGCGCCGGGCAGAGCCGGTCTCGACCTCGTTCATGGTCCGCGCATCGTACAGCCGGCCGCCCAGCATGACGCGGTCGATCTTGTCCGAATTGCGGATGTTTTCGCTGGGATCGGCCGAAAGGACGAGCAGATCGGCCAGCTTGCCCACTTCGAGACTGCCGATGTCGCGCTCCATCCCCAGCGAGCGGGCCGGTTCGATCGTCCCGGCTCGCAGCGCCTCGACCGGGCTCATTCCGCCGCGAGCGAAACTCCACAGTTCCCAATGCGCGGCGACGCCTGCCTGCTGGCCATGCGCCCCGATGCTGACCTTCACCCCGCGGTCGGCGAGTTTCTTCGCCTCGCGCGCGGCTTCGTCATCGACAAAAGCCCAGTCGGGAGCGGTAACGCGGCGTGCGGTTTGCGCGATCAACTGGCGCGGCGGCGTGTGGACCATCAGCGGATTGTCGAACACGTCGGTGGCCTGTCGCCAGTAGGGGTCCGCAGCCAGGCCGCCATAGGTCACGACGAGCGTCGGCGTATAATTCGATTGCGACCCTTCCCAGAACTGCAGCACGTCCTCGTAGAACACTTCGCCCGGGACATTGTGTTCGATGGTCGAATTGCCATCGGCAATCAGGTTCATGTCCATCCCGAACAGCGAACCGCCCTCGGCCACCACCAGCATGTCCTCTTCACGGGCGGCCGCGACGACCTGCTGGCGCTGTTCGCGCCGCGGCTGGTTGTAGTTCTTGATCGAGATGCCGCCCTGCGCCTTGATCCGGCGAATATGCGCCAGCGCATCGTCATAGCTGTCGATCCGCGCATAGACGCTGGGCGCCTTGGCCCCGTAGACGATCTCGGCAGTGGAGAAGATCCGCGGCGCCAGCAGGGTGCCGGCGCGCTGACGCTCCGCAGCGGAGAAGATCATGCTCGCCCTCGACGAAGGATCGTGCAGCGTGGTGGTCCCCATGGCGAGGTTCTGCACCAGCGACCAGTTCTGCTGCGGGACGAGATCGTCGACGCCCTGCGGCCCGTGGGCATGCGCGTCGACCAGCCCCGGCATGATCGTCTTGCCCGCAGCGTCGATCACCGATGCGCCCTGCGGCACGGCAATTTGATCGGCCGGGCCGATCGCCGCAATGCGATCGCCCGTGATCACGATCGTGCCATTGGCGATTGCGCCGGCACCATCACCCGCCATCGTCAGGATCTTCGCCCCGGTAATCGCCACCGTACCGCTCGGCTTGGCAGCCGCGACGGTGCGTTCGAGCGAGGTACCGCTGGTCGGCGGCACGAAGGCCGGGGCGTCCTTTTCCTTCGGTGCATCGGCGAACATCGTATCGAGGCTGGCGCGGTACAGCACCGGCCCCATCGTCCAGGTCAGCATGTCGCCGCCCTGGGTCCAGCCGATGTAGTCCGCCCCGCCCTTGGACGCGCGCACCACCGGTAGCGAACTGGCCTTTTCGCCCACGGTCACCGCCTGCCCGCCGGGCATCAGCGGTGTGGCGAAGACTTCGTAATTCTCGCGGAAGGCAACGAAATCGCCGCGCGGGCTGACGTGGTATTCGGTGGCCAGCTCGCCCTCGGCATGGACCTGCCGCGCTTCACCGTCGAGATCGGCCGAGAGCAGCTGCAGCTTGCCGTCCTTGCGCCCGAGCATGAACACCCGGTCGCTATCCGCGCCGAACTGCGGGTTCGACGTGTCGCGTGCCACCAGTTCGGCGGTGCCGCCGGCCGCGCTTACGCGGTAGATGCCTTCGTTCTCCGAATAATCGGGAGAGGTCAGATAGCCGCCCGAACGCTTTTCGAAAACGATCGTATTGCCGTCGGGCGAGAACCGGGGCTGCGCATAATGACCGGGCATGCGGGTGACCGCGCGGGCACCGGAGCCGTTTGCATTGGCGCTCATTACCTGGCCAAGCCCTTCATCGGTCCAGCGGATATAGGTAAGCCGCCGCCCGTCGCGCGACCACGAGGGCCACAGCTCGAGCGCTTCGTCATTGCCCGAAGTGAGCCGCTGGGCCGTGCCGCCCGCAACCGGCTTGGTGTAAAGCTTGCCGAGACTTTCGAAGACCACGGTGCGGCCATCGGGTGAAACGCTGGCAAAACGCGGTATTTTCGCGGTGAAGCTGTCGGGCGAAACCGGGATGACCGGATGCGGCGCATCGGCGACTCCGCGCGTGTCGTTAACGCTGAAGGGTATCACGCTGTCGCCGCTGCCATCGGCAGCCACGCGCCGCAGCTTGCCACCAGCCCACAGCACCAGCGCATTGCCGTCGGGCGTCCAGTCGATCAGCGGATAGAACCCGTGGACCGCCCAGGTTTCCTGCATGTCCATATCGAGATCGCCATAGATCATCCGCTGCTCGCCACTGGCGAGGTCCTTGATCCACAGCTCGGTCTGGTCCTTGTCGCGGCGGATGAAGGCCAGGCTCCTGCCATCGGGCGATGGCTGTGGGCGAACCGCACCGCCATAGCCGCTGACCGCGGTAGTCACCTCGCCGGTCGCCAGATCGTAGCGTTCGATGGCAAAGGTACCCTGCGTCGAATCCTGAGCATATTCGAAGATCGGCCCCGGGGTGACATTGCGCGAATAATAGACCGCGCTGCCGTCAGGCGCGTAAACCGGTTCACCCAGCTCCTTCTGCAGTGCTTCGTTGGCGCGCGCGACCAGCTTGACGCCGCCGCCGCCCGAGACGTGATAAAGCCAGATCTCACCGGTACCGAGCGAACGCTGCGTGGTGAAATGCTTCTTGGCGACGATGTAATTGCCATCGGGCGACCAGCTTGCCTGGTTCAGCAGGCGGAACTCCTCCTTGGTGAGCTGGCGCTTGTCCGATCCGTCGGAGTTCATGATCCAGATGTTGTCGCCGCCGCCGCGGTCGCTGGTGAAAGCGATCCGGCGACCATCGGGCGAGAAGCGCGGCTGCACTTCCCATGCCAGCCCTTCGGCGATCCGCGTCGGCGTGCCGCCGGCGATCGGCATGGTGTAGATGTCGCCCAGCAGCGCGAAAGCCAGCATGCGCCCGTCGGGCGAGACATCCACATCCATCCACGTGCCTTCGTCCGTCCGTATCGGCACCTGCCGGATGGTCGCGCCGCGCGGAGCGGTAACGTCCCATTTCTCCGCGCTGTCGGCGGCAGCCGGGTTGGCACTGGCGGGAGCGGCATCGACCGCAATCCCGCTGCCTTCGGCAGGACCCGTTTCCGCCGACGCATCAACCTCCTGTTCCTCCACCGGATTGGGGCTGGGCGGGTTGTCCTGCGCGTAAGCCGCCTGGCCGGCGAACAGGACGGCAAGGACGGAAGCGATGCTGGTTTTCATGATGCTCTCCGGTTGGGAAAATGTGGTCAGCGCACGCTGGCGCGTTCAATCAGATGGACGGGGACGCGCCGCGCAGGCCGTTCGCCTTCGGAAGCGAGCGCGGTCTCGACGAGCAATTGCCCGGCGCGCGCGAAATCGGGTTCGACCGTGGTGAGCGGCGGCGCACTGAATTCGCCCGAGCCGAGCCCGTCGAAACCGATCACGCCGACGTCGTCCGGCACGGCGATGCCGCGCGCGGTCAGTTCTTCCAGCGCGCCCAGCGCCATGGCGTCGCAGGCGAAAAACAGGCCATCGAACCTGGCATCGGCGTCGGCAAGTTGGGCGATCGCATTGCGGCCTTGCGACACGCGGTCCGCGCCGCTGCTGACCACCGCCTCACCCGCTTTCAGGCCCACCGCTTCCATCGCGGCAAGATAGCCTTCGTAGCGTTCGCGGAACTGGCGCTGCGACGATGCGGGATCCCCGACGAAGACGATATGCTGCGCGCCGCCCTGCACCAGCCGTTCCACCGCCAGCCTGCCGCCATCGCGATTGTCCGAGCGCACCCAGACGCTGTCGTCGAAAGGCGATCCCCAGAACGCCATCCTGCCTGCCGTCTTGGCGCAGGCGGTGAAATAGTCCCACGCCGCCTGGTTCGTCGCCGTACCGATCACCACGACGCCATCGGCCTGCCGCCGGGCGACATAGTGGCCGAAGAATTCCTCGGGCTGCGCCTGAAAGGATACCAGCGCCTCGTAGCCGCGCTCGGCCGCCGCTGCGCAGGTGCTGCCGAGCAGGCTGTAATAGAACGGGTTGATCGCCGCCGGACCCTGCCCGTCGCGGCCGATCACGACAATGGCGATGGTCCCGGTTTCGCCGCGCCGCAGCCCGGCCGCACGCGCATTGACCTGGTAGCCCAGTTCCTCCGCCGCCAGTTCGACGCGGCGGCGGGTGGCTTCGGTGATCGTTTCGGAACCCGACAGGGCGCGGCTGACGGTCGACTGGCTGACGCCCGCGCGTTCGGCCACGTCGATCGAGGTGACCGGGCGCGGCCTGGTCTTGTCACTGCTGGACATGCGCGAAAGGCTCTCCCCTTTCCGCCTGCCCTAACCCAGCGAATTGGCGAAAGCGAGAGGCAAGCGGCGCAAGCGCACGATCTGTTTGAAACCAGCGATTAAGTTGCGCCCTGCAACTGAGACTGGCGCACGGGCCCGGCATCGGGTAGGCTCATGCCACTTGGGAGAGACAGATGAAGAATACGGCGACCGATTTCGACGTTCTGATCGTGGGTGCGGGCATCTCCGGCATCGGCATGGCGGCGCATATGAAGGACAAGGCGCCCGGTCACAGTTTCGCGATCGTCGAACGCCGTGACAATCTGGGGGGAACCTGGGACCTCTTCCGCTATCCCGGCATCCGGTCGGACAGCGACATGCATACGCTGGGCTTCGATTTCGAACCCTGGACGCACGAGAAATCGATCGCCGACGGCCCCGCCATCCTCGACTATCTCGACCGCATCGTCGACGAACGCGATATCCGCAAGCACATCCGCTTCGGCCACAAGGTGCTGTCCGCGGACTGGCGCGACAGCGAAGCGCGCTGGCACGTCACGCTCGAAACCGCGCAGGGCGAACGCAAGCATCTGACCGCCAACTGGCTCTATCTCGGCGCGGGCTACTACGATTACGACGAAGCCTATGATCCCGGCTTCGATCTGGGCGAATTCGCAGGCGAAGTCGTGCATCCGCAATTCTGGCCGAAGGACCTCGATTACAGGGGCAAGAACGTGGTCGTCATCGGATCGGGCGCGACTGCGGTCACCATCGTCCCGTCGATGAGCGACAAGGCCGCCAAGGTGACCATGCTGCAGCGCACGCCGACCTGGATGTTCAGCCGGCCGGCCAAGGATGCACTGGCCAATTTCCTGCGCAAGATCCTGCCCGAGAAGACCGCTTACAGGATCACCCGCTGGAAGAACATCACGCTGCAGGATCTGGGTTTCAAGCGGGCCCGCGCCAAGCCGCAGAAGATGGGCGAAGCGCTGCACAAGCGTATCCGCAAGTCGCTGGGCGACGATTGCGATCTCGCGCCGTTCACGCCGCCATACAATCCGTGGGACCAGCGGCTGTGCCTGGTCCCCGACGACGACCTGTTCGAAGCGATGAAGAGCGGCAAGGCGGAAATCGTGACCGGCCATATCAAGGCCTTCGAAAAGGGCGGTGTCCGCTTGACGGACGACCAGTTCATCCCGGCCGATATCGTCGTCACCGCAACCGGGCTCAAACTGGCGATCGCCGGCAAGATCGCGTTGTCGCGCGAAGGCCGGAAGATCGACCTGGCGCAGCACTATTACTACAAGGGCTGCATGTTCTCGAACGTGCCCAACCTGGCGGCAGTGTTCGGCTATCTCAACGCCAGCTGGACGCTGCGCGCCGATATCAACTCGGACTTCATCTGCCGCGTGCTGCAGGAAAGCCGGCAGCGCGGCGCGGACATCGTCGAACCGGTGCTGACCCCCGCAGCGGAAGCGGCTATCGTCGAAGACGACATCTTCGATTTTTCGTCGGGCTATATCCAGCGCGGCAAGGCGATCATGCCCAAGAACGCGGTGGCCTACCCCTGGCGATTGAACCAGGAATATGTCGCGGATCGCAAGCGGATGAAAGAAGACCCGGTCGACGACGGTCTGCTCGACTTCCGGCGGCACGGGGCCAACGCGCGCGGCGCTGGCGAACAGCTCGAAGCTGCGGAGTAGCTTTCGCGCGCGGACCGCGTTACGCCAGCACCCATGACCGAACGCATCTACACCGCGGGCCTCGTCGTGATCGGCGACGAAATTCTCTCGGGCCGCACGCATGACAAGAATATCGCGCAAATCGCCAGCTGGCTGCAGGTCCAGGGCATTCGCCTGTCCGAAGTCCGCGTGGTCCCCGATGTCGTCGAACGGATCGTCGAAGCGGTGAATGCGCTGCGCGAAGCGTACGATTACCTGTTCACCACCGGCGGGATCGGCCCGACCCACGACGACATCACCGTCGATGCCGTGGCGGAAGCGCTGGGCGTTCCGGTGATCGTCCATCCCGAGGCGAGAGCGATCCTTGAGCGCTATTACGCCAGCATCGGCAAGGAGCTGACCGAGGCGCGGCTTCGCATGGCCCGCGCGCCGGAAGGCGCCGAACTGATCCCCAACCGCATGTCGGGCGCCCCGGGGATCAAGCTTGGCAATATCCACCTTATGGCCGGGGTGCCGCACATCACCGCGGGCATGCTCGATGCGCTGACGGGCACGCTCGAAGGCGGGGCTCCGCTGCAATCCGAAACCGTCGGCTGCTGGACCCCGGAGAGCGAGATCGCCGACATCCTGCGGCAGGTCGAACAAGCGCATGAAACCTGCCAGATCGGCAGCTATCCGTTCTTCCGCGAAGGCCGGGTCGGCGCGAATTTCGTGGTTCGTTCGACCAGTAGCGAAGATCTCAGGAGCTGTGTCGACAGCCTGTGCGACGGGCTGGCCACCGCCGGCTTCGATTTCACCCCCGGGGGAATCTGACCGGCGACCAGGGTAATCGCACTGTTAACCACCGCGTGATACAGTGCCCCCGATGACCGCGGTCTATATCACGATCGACACCGAATATTCGGCGGGTCTTGCCGTCGAGCTGGGCCGCCATGCCCGCGCAGAGGTCTATGCCCGTTCGATCGCCGGCCGCACTGCTGCGGGCGATGTGGGTATCGATTATCAGATGGACGTGATGGACGCGCATGGAATTGCGGGCGTCTTCTTCGTGGATCCCATGCCCGCGCTGGTCTGGGGTGTCGAAGCCGTCGCAGCAGTGGTCGAACCGATCCTCGCGCGCGGGCACGAGGTTCAGTTGCACCTGCATCCCGAATGGCTCGAACTCGCAGGCGACGCCAATCCGCTCAAGGGGCGGACCGGGCGCAACCTCAACGCCTTCAGCGAAGACGAGCAGGTCGAACTGATCGAGCTGGCGCGCGCCTTTCTCGTCGAAGCGGGGGCGCCTGCACCCACCGCATTTCGCGCGGGCAATTACGGCGCCGACGACGCCACGCTCCGCGCGCTGCGACGTCTCGGCATCCGCTATGACAGCAGCCATGTCCCGGGTATCGCCGGCTCGGACTGCCGGATCTCGCTCGGCGCCGCGGACCGTGCGGTTATTCTTCACGAAGGCACGATAGAGGTCCCGGTAAGCGCAATCCGCAGCTTCGGCGGGCTGCGTCATGCGCAGATCACTGCCCTGTCGCATTGGGAAATGGCCGCGGCGCTGCAGTTCTGCGTGCGCGCAGGCGTCGAGATGCTCAACATCGTCAGCCACAGTTTCGAACTGATGAGCCGCGACCGGTTGCAGATAAATGCGATCGTGCGCGACCGTTTCGCGCGGTTCTGCCGAACGATTGCCGAGACCCAAGGGGCGCGCAGTGCCACGTTCACCAGCCGGCCTCCCGCTATCGGCGATCAGACCGGCGCGGGGACCATGCCGCACAATCCGCTGCGCACCGGCGCTCGGATGGCCGAACAGCTGTGGGCCAACCGGCTCTACGGCGGCGGGTGAGAGCCACGGTGGTCGCTACGCCCTATCCCCTGCCCTTCACCATCGGTTCGCGCCGCCTGCTCGCGGTCGAGCGCGAGGTGGCGCCGATAGCCTTTACGTTGGAGGATATTCTGAGCGGCCGTTTGCCAGGTGTCCCCGCCATCGGTCACGGTGAAGGCTACCGCGTGCTGTCGGCGCCCGCTCATGCGGAAAAGCGTCTCCGCGAAGCGATGCCCGGCTTCCTTATCGGCGCACGCGAGGATTACGAGCGCAGCTATATCGCGATGTCGGGCAGCTATGACGACTATCTCGCACGTTTCTCGGGAAAGACCCGGTCGACGCTGCGGCGCAAGCGGCGCAAGGTCGAACAGGCCGGGGGCGGCGATCTCGACATGCGGACCTATCTCACGCCGGCCGAGATGGACGAATTCCTGCAGCTGGCGATCCCGCTGTCACGGCGCACCTACCAGGCCCGATTGCTCGACGCGGGCCTGCCCGATGACAAAGACGCCAGGGCCGAGATGCGCGAGCTTGCCGCGGATGACCGGGTGCGGGCCTATATCCTGTTCCTCGACCAGCGGCCGATCGCGTATCTCTACCTGCCCGTCGCCGGTCACACGCTGGTTTACTCGCATCTTGGATTCGAACCGGATTATGCCGAGCTGTCACCCGGAACGGTGCTCCAGATGGCTGCGCTCGAACGGTTGTTCGCCGAGGACCGGTTCCAGTTCTTCGATTTCACCGAAGGCGATGGCGCGCACAAGAAACTGTTCCGCACCGGCAGCGTGCCCTGTGCCAGCTTCCTGATGCTGCGGCCGAGCTGGGCGAACCGGGCGCTCCTGAACGCGCATGGGCTGTTCGAAGCGGGTGTGGCAGGTTCCAAGCAACTGGCCGAGCGGTCCGGGTTCGCCGCGACCCTGCGCAAGCGCCTACGCTAGAGATCGACGTCCTTCTCCCGCCGTTCCGACAGCTCTTCGCGCAATTCGCGCGCGCCGCGTTCGGCCCGCTGATCGGTTCTCTTGCTCGACCGGCGCGTATAGAGCCAGGCGCCGACCAGCAGCGCGAGAAGTACGAAAGGCCCGACGCTGCGGGCGAAAAATAGAATGGTATCCACGAAAGTCTCCTGACTGGGGGTCTCGTGAATGGAACGCGTGCCGGCGGTTATCTTTCCGGTCCTTCCTTGCGCTTCCAGCCAGACATGGCCCAGCCAAACGAAAAGGGCCGGCGGATCTGCATCCGCCGGCCCCTGCTGTTTCGTTGTCGCAATGCGAAAGAAGCTTAGGCTCCTTCCACCTCCGCCAGGTCGACCTTGAGGCCCGGCCCCATCGACGAAGTCAGCGTGATCTTCTGGACATACTTGCCCTTGGCACCCGAAGGCTTCGCCTTGACGATCGCATCGGTCAGCGCCGCGAAGTTCTTCTTCAGGTCGGCGTCGTCGAACGACAGCTTGCCGATGCCGCTGTGGATGATACCCTGCTTCTCGACGCGGAATTCGACCTGGCCGCCCTTGGCGTCCTTCACGGCCTGTTCCACGTTCGGCGTCACGGTGCCGAGCTTCGGGTTCGGCATCAGGCCCTTGGGGCCCAGCACCTTGCCGAGACGGCCGACGACACCCATCATGTCGGGCGTGGCGATGACGCGGTCATAGTCGAGATTGCCGTTCTGCATGTCTTCCATGAGATCTTCGGCACCGACCACGTCCGCACCAGCGGCCTTGGCCTTCTCGGCGTTGTCGCCCTTGGCGAAGACGGCGACCTTGACTTCCTTGCCGGTTCCGCTGGGGAGCGACACCATGCCGCGGACCATCTGGTCTGCGTGGCGCGGATCGACGCCGAGGTTCATCGCGACTTCGACGGTTTCGTCGAACTTCGCCTTGTGTTCGCGCAGCGTGGCGAGAGCTTCGTCGACGCTGTAGGTCTTTTCGCTGTCGAGCTTGGCGACGAGCTGCTGCTTCTTGGTCTGCTTAGCCATGATCTTAGCCCTCCACCACGTCGAGGCCCATCGAACGCGCGCTGCCTTCGATGATTTTGGTGGCCTGTTCGATGTCGTTTGCGTTCAAATCGGCCATCTTCTGTTCGGCGATTTCGGCAAGTGCCGAACGCTTGATGGATCCGGCCGAAACCTTGCCCGGCTCCTTCGAGCCCGACTTGAGCTTGGCGGCCTTCTTGATCAGGAAGCTGGCCGGCGGGGTCTTGGTCACGAAGGTGAACGAACGGTCCGCATAGACCGTGATCGTCGTCGGAAGCGGCGTGCCCTTTTCCATGGCGCCGGTGGCGGCATTGAAGGCCTTGCAGAATTCCATGATGTTCACGCCGCGCTGACCCAGCGCAGGGCCGATGGGGGGCGAGGGATTGGCGGTGCCCGCAGGCACCTGCAGCTTGATATAGCCGTCGATCTTCTTGGCCATGAATGGCCTCCTTTCTC
>Ga0181374_1000270_pt1 | contig 12863 bp, 12 predicted proteins | sample LowvirmetaG_2_FD_130086 | JGI IMG/M metagenome (GOLD analysis project Ga0181374, IMG submission 130086) | Marine viral communities from the Subarctic Pacific Ocean - Lowphox_10 viral metaG | ecosystem: Environmental > Aquatic > Marine > Oceanic | place: Subarctic Pacific Ocean | collected...
CAGACCAGATGGGGCGACCGAAGCCTGAAGGTGCAGTTGCAGTAGCCATAATTCAATTCTCCTCGACCTGTTTGGGTGGGGGGCCGAAACCCCCCACCCTCAGGCGTGTTGCCCGTCAGCGACTCTATGGCGACTGACGAGCGAGTTTGTTAACTCGGCGTTGCCGGGTTGTTGAAGACGCGAACCAGCGTCAGCCGAGAAGCGGCAGCCGCAGTCACGGCAGTCGACTCCAGGACCTGTGCCCTGGTGTACCGAAGGTACGCCATTACCTGATTGGCCGCACTGAGGTCGGTGACTGCTGTCGCCGCGTCAGAGTGGTTTATCGCAGTAGTGAACGTCCCGTCAGCCGCAGCGGTCGTCGCCCCGTCTCCGACATAGAGAAGGAGACCAATCGACTGGTTGACAGTCTCGTAGTAGACCTTCGCTTGGCAGTGGCCTTCGACAACACAGGACACCTGATCACCAGAGGCGATGGCGATGCCTGAATCGACCACTCCGATAGTGGGCACCACGTTGTCTGCGTCAGCCGTGTCGTACTTCACGGCACTGTAACGAGCATCGCTGGTGTCGGTCTGCTGCATAATCAAGTGAACAACGTCGCCGTGGACAAGGGCCTCGCCCGCGATAGCCTCAACGACTTTTCGTCTAGGATTTGAAAGAGCCATTTCAGTACCCCTTTCTAGGCGCTGTAAGCACCGCCAGCGAAGTTGAAGCAACCCTGCTCGCGGAGATTGTTTACGGTAAGGATGCCGTGGAACTTAGTCTTGGAAATCCAAGCCCACTGTTCCTGCGCCAGGCGCCAGTCATCCATGAAGAAGTGAGCGTTGGGGTTAATCCAAAGCTTCAGGTTGCCGAGGTTGGTCTTGCCCTGGCTCTTGCCCTTGACGGGGTCGAGCATTCCAGGCTCAAAACCGTGGCCCGACTGAGCACTCGGAGAGCCGCCGGTCAGGTTCAACATGAAGCCTTCGCCGCTGTTCTCCGTAATGTTGTAGTCAGGAATCACGCTCGCGCCCTTGAATCGGAGGCTAGTGAAGCCAGCGCTTCCCATGTCCTCGTCAACCAGAGCTCGCTCGGGACCGCACCACTCCTCGTAGCCGTCGTAGACAGCAGGATCGACAAGCATCAGGTCAGGACGACGTCCAAACTTGGAGCACTCGCGATAGAGCTGCGTCCAAGTCGGAATGCCCTGAGTCATGAAGCCGCCACCAATTGCCTGGAACTGGTTGTGGTGGTAGGTCAAGTTCTTGGCGACATTGCCAACGCTCGTGCCTGTCGCAGCCTGAGCTGCAATGGTCGAGAACTCAATCATTCCACGAAGACCGTCGATGTCGCCGCTCACGCTGCTGGCAGTGTGGAGCTGCTCCTCGATGTAGTTCCGCATGGTAATGGCGCACTGGGTAAGCTCTGCATCGAGAAGCTTGCCAATCTGGCGCTTTGCGTTCTGGTTCAAGTCGACCTTGTCGCAAGCGACGACCGACTGGCAGGAGATTTGACCCCAAGCGTCCCAGATGAACGGCTTGACGAACTCGCTGTCAGCGGTATTCAGGACTTGACTGCCCTGATAGGTCTGAACGTTAGGGTTTTCGGCGTGCGCGAAGGGGATTCGTGCATACGGAGCGGCCTCAAGATGAATCGAGCCCTTCTTGTACATCGAGTACAGAAGAGGCGACTGCTCAAGGATAAGCCAAACAAGCTTCTCCCAAGAGGCTCCCCACGTAAGCGAGAACGCCTTCGTGTAGTCAGTAAGTGTGGTTGAAAATGGGGCTCCCATGTTTCCCTCTGTCGTCTAAGTCCAGCAGCCCCCTAACCAATCCTCGAGCCCAGGTCTGCATTTTGACCTAGAACCTTCTCTAGGATTTCATCCATCGACATCGTGGCTGTAGAGCCAAGTGGCGTCGAAGATGTTCCCGATTGGCTAGCAGGAGGCTGTGTCTCAGCCCGTCTCTTAGCGTTATCGATCAGCCGGCCCTCATTGACCGACCTAATGGCGCGCTCTCCTGCCAAGGACAAGGCAGCCCGATAGGACTCCTCTGTTCCAGACGACAAGAGATTCATGATGGTGGGATCATTCGAGTCCAGAATCTCGCGAACGCGACCCCGAACATTTTCATCCCGAAACTCCCGGTACTGATTCGCCTTCATATCCTCGAAGATTGTATTCAGCCGAGAAGCCTCCCTATGGGGAGCAAAGCTCTCTGCTACTACAGACAGCTGCCTCTTGAGCTGCTCAACCTCGCCAGCAAGCTTGGTCTCTCGGTCGCCCGAAGCGCCGCCAGACTGCTTTAGCTTGGCTTCCATCACCTCCAGAAGTGCTCCAAACCCGTCTCCGTCTTGTGCTCGTTCGGTAAACCGCTTCCGCAGTTCATCAACGGTAGGCCCAGTCTCCTGAGCTCCGTTGTCGGCCCCATTCGGCCTCTGGCCTGCCTGCTGTTGCGCCTGAAGCGCCAGGAAAGCCTGTTGGAGTTGGGATTGTTGCTCAGCCAGCCTCAACCTGTCCGACTCAATGTCTCTCCGCATATCGGAGACCTCTTGAGTCTTCTTGGTCAGGCCAGACTGCATCTCTCGGTAGATGGCAAGGTTTTCAGGCGGCAAGTCCAGAGGGTTTCCAGACCAGAACGACCCTGAACCGCTTTCGCCATCGCTTACGCCATCGGTTCCAGTTGCCTCAGGTGTCTCTGCTCCCTGCTCGGTCCCCTCGGTGATCTCCGAAGGGTTGCCTGCGTCAGGAGCGACATCCTCAGTAACTGGATTATCGCCGCTAAGCTCTTGGGTCACGGGTTCTCCAGTGTGCGACTAGGTGGAAATTCGTTCCCGAACTAGTCGCTCAAGTTCGGGACGCTTGATTGTTGGAATAACCTTAATCCCAAGCCTCTTAGCTTGGGACTTAAGTCCAGGCCAACTATCGCAGACCATCGTATCCAACTCTCCTACATTTGTGTCAACCAGCTTGTCTACCCCAGACGAAACTTCTTCTGTAGCAACCTCAGCTGTATCGGGCTTAGCTCGTGCCGCCTCCCAACGGTCAACGATCTCCTGCTCCCTATACGTCCGCGTTCCTGAATGAGACCGGCGCTTCCCAGAAGCCCCAGACTCTGCAAGCCCGTGCTTCTTCAAAATAGCCTTAGCCTCCTTCCTACTTACAGTCTTTCCAACCAAGCGCTCCTCAGGAGCGTTCTCGTGAAAAGTAAACTCATCGCCGTGACTCGCCTGCGTCTTCGCGTCCGCAATGAAGTCATGGGACATCGTGCCCCTTCGGTTGCAACGACCACACCGCATGAACAAGAACTCCTGCGACTTGGCAGCAACAAACCCAGCAACCGTCAAACCATTGGTTTGCTCGTGCTTGCACCTCTTACAACTAAACGTGTACATCGGCATTCAAAACTCCTTCCTAAAATTCTGGAACGCCTGGCTGCGGAGAGAAGCCCATCCTACCCGCCGCCGGAATTGTCAAAGATTCTCCAGTAGCTGGATTAAAGGCAGCCCCCTCTGCAATTGAAGGCCCGCCCTCTTCTGCAGAAGCCCCAGGAGGCGGAGCTGCGCCAGCCTGTGTAGCTGCCTGTCCAAACAGCTCAGCAAAGCTGTCGCGCATCTCAGGGCTGTCCTGCTCCCAGAGAGCAAGGGCCTTTGCGTAGAAGTGGGCAATGGCAGCCGGCGGAACCTGGGCTGCAGTTAGCGACTGAGCCGCCGCACCTAGCGCATTCATAAAGCCGATATAGGCCTGGCGCTCTGCCTCAGGGCCGACCGGCTTCATGCTACCTGCGTGAACACCTACGTCGAACTCTCCTCGGATGTCGCTCCTGGTGTACGAAACAGGAATGTCCTCTCCGCTCACCCGAACCCAGCGCTCAGCATCGTAGAACTGCTGCATCACCTGAAGCGTCTTCCTCGCAATCGTCTGAACGAACTTCTCAAACGTTCGGAGCTTGCTTTCCGACCTACCGGCGTGCATCGAAGCTCGATAGGAAACCTCAGTTGCAGACTTCGCTGAGCTCCGACCGCCACGAAGCGCCTCGTCTCCAGCGCCGACCTCGTTCATGAGTCCCCGAAGGATGTTCAAAGTCGAGATGGTTTCCTGTGGAAAGGCGGGGATAACCAGGTTCTTCACATCGCCCTGAACATTCTTACTCTTGGCCGCAACCATCTGGGGGAACGGGGACGCAAGTGCCGACTTAGCACTCTTGTCAAAAATTCCGTCCTTGTAGACAGTCTTGAGCGCCATGCTCGCCTCAAGGCCAGAAACAGCGCTGGTAATCAGCCGCTGAATGTCTCGGGCAATGGGGTTGATCTTATGAGCGAGGGAGATGCCGTAGAACTGGTCATTCACCTTCTCGAATCGCAAGTCCACAAAGGGGTAGCCCTCCATGTCGAGAGGTGACATGGCGTGCTTGAGGACCGTCGGTGAAACGCCAGCCTTCCCAGTCTTCGGGCAGACCCAGAGGATACGCATCTCCTTGACCTTTCGACGACGGCGCTTTCCACCCTCTCGAACGATGCGGTTGGCCCATGAGTGGTACCAAATCTCGTAGACCTCGATGTGTTCGGCCTCTTCCCTTCGCCAGACGTTTCCAGTTCCGCCCTCGTTCAGCTCATCGAGCGACTTGACCTTGTCGGGAACAAGCTTCGAGGTATTGCCGAACCGCTTGTCGTTCTTGACCTCGTCGATATGAATCAGATGCCGGATGGCGACCCACGGCATTCGAGAGATTTCGTCATATCCAGGAGGGAAGATGAAGTTGAACGGGCTAACACGAAGGATGGTCGCATGAGCTGCTGGACGGTCAGACGGCAAGCCCAGAGCCTCGAGCTGGTCTCGGATGGTGGCAGCTGCCTCGGTGTCCTCAAGCGGCTCATCTTCGTCTAAGTCCAGGTCGTAGTTCTCTACTGGAACGAACACGCCAGCCGGCTGATACGTGACCCTGGCAACGCCGGCAGAGAGGATGAGGGCATCGTCTAAGACCTTCTTGCATTCATTGTTAAATCCGCCCTCTTCCCACTCGTACATCAAAGCTGCCTGAGCAACCTTCGCCTTCCTCTCCGCATCGTCGTCTGCCGCAACTGTGCGCGGTCTTGCGAAGATGGATGGGTCGTTGTGGAAGATGTGGGGCTTTACGGAGTCGACTGCAGCAGAGACCATGGCAAGGCCTCGCTGGCCGTTGTCCATCTCGACCCCCATCCGGTAGGAGTCCATGAGGTCTCGCCAGTCGTCGAAGTGGGCCTTCCTGATGATGGATTCTGCAATCAGAACCCGCTCCATCAGCTCTGACGCATCCTCCTTCTTGATGGACAGCTTTGTGGGATCGAACTTCGCCATTAGATCCACCTAGACCCGACGCTGGGCTTTGAGGGCTGTTTCATAAGATCGCTGTCGTCCCAACTGTTGCTCTGGATGACAACTCCATCGCTCGAGACCTCGCTCAGCGAAGACCTGTTCTCAATATCACAAACACACTGCACCTGAAGCCAGGACATGACCAAGTCGTCATGTTCGCCAGGAGGCGCCCCAACCTTGACCCTCTTATAGTTCTCATCCCCAGAGACAAGAGCCAAGGAACTTGTCGCCTTCTTTGTGAGCTCCATGAACATCCTCATCTCCTTGACGAGGCGCGAGCTGCGAATCACCGGCATTCGAGAAGTGATGATGTCAATCCCCACATGCACCATGATGGGCTTCGTTGCGACAGTAGTAGACCAGCCAAACTTTGAATCAAAGGTTAGCGACTCAACCTGCTCCCGTTGGTACAAATTCCAATACTCCGTCTGTCGAATCCCCAAAGAGACCGCATGGCCAACGCCATTGATCTCCCACGACAGCAGAGCGTTGTTGTACATCAAGGCGATCAGGACCGCCTTAGATGATGTCAGCATTGCGTCGATTCGACCTCGATACTCCGCAACCTGAACCCTATCTACGACGCGAACAACCTGAATTGCTGTGTAGTCCCCGGTGGATTTCCCAGATGCCGGGTCGACCGCAACGACGTACTCAACGTCCTCCTTGGGGTTCTCCCAAACCCAGAAGTCCTCCGTACCGGCAACGGAGCTTGGAGAGAGCCTGGGAAGCATGTACCCAGCGAGATTGATCCTTGAGTCAGGAGCCTTGACCTCTGAGTCGTCGACTATGTCGCCCACGAACACCGGCCCACAAACAGAGCCCGACTCGACAAACGCGAGGTCTGGCTCTGCAAACACCCGACTTGCGGAGAAGGCGAACGCCTCTTCTGGCTTGCCCGGGTACTCCTGCTTGAACAAGTCCCAGTCGTTCTGGCACTTATCCGACCAAGTCCTGTGGGCCCAATACGCCTGCTCTGGAGAGAGCTGGTACTCCTGAACCATCTCGACAAGGGCGTCGTCAAAGCGAGAAACAAGATCTTCGAGGGGAACGCCAGCAGGCAGCGCCCTCTTGTAGTTCGGCATTGCATGCCACGGATAGAAGACTGCCTCCCACTCGCTGTCGATGGGGTTGCCCTTTGCGTCCGTTCCGTTCCAGGCCTTCCAAAACTCTTTGTAGAAGTAGCCGCCAGTTCCGTTCGCCGTAGACTCGAGCACCACCATCGTCTCTGGGTCGTCAGAGAGGGTCTGCATCAAGCCCAGCATGAAGGTCTCTGGGTCGTTCCAAAAGGCAATCTCGCTGCCGTGGAAGTAGTGGATCTCAAACCCACGGGTGCTGTGGACGTTGTCCGCAACAGACACCTCAAACCGAGAGTTCAGCCCAGCCGTCTCGTCCAGCGGGTGGGTCATCCACAGCTCGTTGTCGTTGTTTCTCCTGAGCTCAGGCTTCAGGTCTAACTCAGCCTTCTTCTCCGCTAAGACCGCATCGACATCTTCAATGTCTTTGACCTTCTTCTTCTTCTTCGACAACTTTCCCTGCCCCTTTGTCGGCAGATTGTCGTACATCTTCTTAGCCATCAAAAAGATGTTGTTCGTTGTTATTCGATCAACTGCGGTGACGAATGCGCGGCGATTATGGTTTGTAAGGCATTGGTGAAACATAAACGCCTGGGTGACCGTGCTTAGGCCCATGCGTCTAGCTTTGAGGACAATGAATCTGCCAGGTCGACCTTCTTCCCTGGCCCGCATGATTCGCTTATAGAAGTCCAGCTGGATTGGATTCAGCTCAAAGGCAACCGTCTGCCCGACCCTGCCGTGCATGCTTGTCTCTGGTCGATTAAGAACCTTGATGTAGGCAGAGGAGAAGGCGGCAAAGTCCTTATGCCACTCTGTCTCCGTCAGGCGCTCCGCAATCTCGCGAGAGCGCTTCTGGGACATTGCCTTTCTTGGCATTAATCCTTGCTCGAGGCAGTAGCCAGTTCTTCCTCAGACGGACCCTCGTGAGAGGACACCGTCTCTTCATTGACTTGGATAGCCTGGATGCGGGCAAGGATGGCCTTGATGGCAGACTCGCGCGCTTCGCCCTCGTCGTTCCGTCCGGCCTGCTCTGCCGCCAACATAGTCGTCAGAACCCCCATATCGCTCGTTGAGCGAAGGCGAGCTCGGAGGTCCACCATGTCAGGAAGGTACTCCATGACCTTCATTCCCTCATGGGCGTTCTTCATCACGAGCTTTAGACGCTTGACGTGCTCTATAGTTGCGTAGTTTCGATAGAGTCGATGCCCACGATTCTTTGCCCCAACAAAGACATCCATCAACGCCTCCTCGAGGGCCTCGGGCTCGGACATCGAACCCTCTTGGCGGTTCCTTCCGATAGTCGAGTAGCGGGTAAACCGAGTCTGAACTTCGCCGTTCAATAGGCAGGCATCGAGCTGAGATAGGGTCAGCGTCCGCCCAGTGATGAACTCTCTTCGGTTGGCCTCTTGGCTGCTTGGTTCGGTCACGAGTCCTCCTACTCAACAACAATCTTGACGTAAGAAGCTGCCGCCGCACCCGGGCGGGCTGGGCGGGTGACAACCTCAACCTTCGACGCACTCCTCGCCGCTGCCTTTGCCTTCTTCGGAGCAGGGGCGGGAGCCGGAGCCACCTCTCGGAGGTCGTCTCTCCTGGCTTTGATTTCGTCGAGAAGGGAGCGCCTTCCCTTGCCTTCAAGTTCTGCTTCGTACGCCTCGGAGAGCTCGTCGTCAGACAGGCCATCTAGCGCTGCCTTGGCTTCCTTTACGGTCATACTGCTGGGGTCGAGACTCATGAATCCTCCTGTCCGAACCGGACTGTGACATTAGTCAGACAAGAGTACAACCAACTAAGTTGGTTTGGCTAGGTATGCTAGTTTCAGACGCGGCTTATGCCGGCGTAAGCCCGATGGGCCCCTGGGAGTTTCTCTCCTTCCTTTGCTTCTAGGGGCCCTGGGTCGACAAGCCGCCTCTAGAAGAAACCTGAATGTCCGCATACCCATCTCCTGAGCATTTCGCGGTGTTGATAACCACCTCCACCGACTCCCCCTGAAGCCCATACAGCAGTCCAATGGTTGCAGTTACTTAGGTTGTGGGTCTCCTCGGACACCCTAACCTGTTGACCCTTGATGAGTACCGCGTACTTACCGTTCTCAACCCTGCAGTTGCCCAATCACAAACCCCTAGGCACGCAGGGGGCGCCTACCTAAGACGCCTCAGGGCCTCTAGAGAGATGATGCCTTCAGCTCGATCTTGCGGAGTTCCAAACATCCGCTCGAGAGCCATCTGCTTTGCGGCTTCCCGAGCGCGGGCCTCTTCAAGGAGGCGCTCACTCTCGCCAAAGGCCGTTGCGCCAGGGTCGGCATAGTCCCAAGCCTGGCTCCGCGCATCCAAATATTCGTCATGAAGGCGGTCCCGTGCCTGCTGACTCTGAGGCGTACGGCGTTGAGCGACATCGCCCGCCCTCGCCCCGAGATACCGTAAGTAGGCATCCTGAACAGCCGGGTAGTAGGCGTCAACGGATGCCGGGTTCGCGTAGCCCTTACGGACGTAGTGCTCCTCGCGCCTTGGATTGCCACGGGGGAGCGTCATAGCGATGTCTTGGCTACTCCCAATTAATGGGAATTCACCAAAACGCGGGTCTATCTGAACCCTCGGACCCATCCCACCTGGGCCAAGAGATGCTGGGCCTGGAACGGGGGTGTACTCCTCTGGAACAGGCCCCTGCGGGATGCGCTCTGTGTAGGGAGGCACAGCGGCCTCTGCGGCAGCTAACCGTCGCAGCTCCTCTCTCTCGTCACGTTCTCGGAGTTGAGCGGCAAGGCGCCCCATCAGTCTCTCGTCTACTACTCCCTCAGCCATGTCTACCTCAGGTCTCTAAGTCTGGTGTTCGGGTCCAGGTCATACCCAGTTGCCCTATATTGCTCCAACAATTGCCGTCTCTCCATCTCGTTCTCTCGCTCTTTACGCTCAGCGATTCTCTGGATGAGTTCTGGAGAGGCCACTCCTTCGTAGCCGGGGCCAGGAGGAGTGAACAGACCAGCAGACCGTGGGCGGGCTGATTCGTAGCCAGCCAGGGCAGAGCCTGCGCCAACAGCAGATCCAATGGCTGCGTCTGTAAGAATGCTGACTGGGCTAAGGGCTCCCTTGATACCGGACTTCAGGGCGGAGCCAATGCGAGACATCCGAGTTGGCGGAGCCGGCCTCGGACGATAGCCGCTTAGCTCACCTTCTAGCCGTCGCGCCTCATCGGCTTCTATAGTTATTTTTTGGGCTTGGTCTCGAAGCTCTGCCACTCTAGGCGTCCACATCTCTGGCTCAATATAGAGACCGGTTGACGGGGGGCCCCGGAATTGCTGTTCTGCGGCGAGCTCTAAGGGCCCGCCCGTCAGCCATTCTGGCTTGCCTGGCAGGGCGAATGCGGACATCTTGCCGAGGGAGTCTTGGTCAAAATAAACATTCCCCCTCAGGCTTCTGTTGTATGCCTCCTGCCCAGCTTCGGTGAAAAGGTCAGGCTGCTCGAATGAAGCAGGGAGGCCCCTGTCATCCAAGATGTTCCAGTTTGAGGCCGTGTCGGCGGGATGGAGGACGCTACCGCTCCGCCCCGGAGACAGGTCCTCTAGCGGATAGCCTCGCTGCTCTGGTGTGAACACCGGGGCATATCTGCCCCCGCGAAGAAGCTCATCGTCAGCCGCCGACCTCAGGCGATCAGCCTGGTCCTGGAGGGCAAATCGCTGGGCCCGAGCGTCTCCGTATGCGGCACCGGCTGGTGACTCAGCAAACCCTATTTCCTCTCCCACCTCAGGATAAGCGAGCTCTGCAAATTCCCGACTAATCCCAGAAGCGGCGAGGTCGATGTCAGAAAGGGGCCGACTGGGGGCCTCATCAAGGAACCAAGCCCTGGGAGACCGGCCTCCCTCTAGTTGCCCCAGAGCTTCGTTCAACAAATCAACCTCATTCTGGCTGCTAGGGCCACCCCTCTCCATAATGCCAGCCACTTGCCGCTCTGCGAGCGTCCTGCCCAGTGGGCTCTGGAGGTTGGTGTCTGAGATAAGCCCCTCGCCCCCACCCTTAAATTGAACGGGGCGCATCCTCTCCGACCCCAAGCCAAGCTTCTCCTGCACCCCATACGGAAGCTCGCCCCCGTAAGGGAGGTACCTGCTCGCAGGGCTCATGAACGCGGTCCCCTCCTCGCTAAGCGCTCGTGACGCATAGCCACCAAGGTCTTCGAGCGTAGTCCCCCCCAACCCCTGCCTTGCCCGTCGTCGGGCTCGGTCGATCATGAACTCCCTGTTGAGGCGCTCGATCTCCGTCTGGTTGGCCGCTCCCAGGCCACGAGCACTTCCACCGCCGATAGCCCCTCCCAGAGCTCCAGCCTTTGCGGCTTCCAGCGCCAGGAGTCTCAGGTCCATCTCGTCTGTAGACTCAAGCCTCACACCCTCGGGCGCGTAGGAGGGTAGGGCGCTCCCCCTCCCCAGCCTGTGGCGGACTTCTAGATCGCCGTACAGGGGCATCTTTACCTCAGGTCTCTAAGTCTGGTTAGGCGCCTCAGCGGGTCCAAGTCATACCCTGAAGCTCGGTACTGCTCCAGAAGCCTTTGTCTCTCTGCCTCGTTCTCGAGCTCTTTCTGTTCAGCAATCCTCTGGATGAGTTCTGGAGAGGCCACCCCTTCGTAACCCTCTCCTGGAGGAGTAAATAGCCCGGCTGAGCGAGGTGCCTCGGAGGCGTATCCCCCAACGGCAGAGGCCGCTCCGACAGCGCCTCCGAGGAGAGCATCTGCGGCGATACTTACGGGGCTGAGGGCTCCCTTGATGCCAGACTTCAGGATAGAGCCGGCTCGAGACATGCGGGATGGTGGAATCATCCTGTCGTACTTCTCGGCTATCGTCCGGACCTCCTCAATCGGGACGCCCTGGTGGTACTCGCGGCCCAACCACGCGGACGGACCCTTCATGACATGATCCGTCATTGCAGTACGATCCCAGCCTGTGGCGCGGCCATGCCTGAGTGCGGCCTTCTCTGCCTCAATACGCTTACGGTATGGCGCGAGAACTTCCTCTCGAGTCTGGTAGAAGGGGTTGTTTATCGCCCTGCGAAGGTCATCAATATCGTCCAGTTGTGCGTCACTGAGAGAGCGCTTGCCCCCGTAGTCAGCCAGTTCCTGCTTGTAGAACTCTATGTCCCGCGCCTGCTCCGCAAGCTGCTCGACTGTTGGCTCACGAAACCTCCTCATCCCCATATCAGGCCCCTTGTCCCAGTACTCGATGTCCGCTAGACGCTGAGCAGCCCCCGCGCCCGCACCCCGTACGGCCCCCAAACCGCCGGCAGCCACAGGAGCGCCAAGAGCTCCGGCCTTCGCTGCCTCTATGGCAAGGGCCCTCAGGTCCATCTCGTCTGTTGGGTCAAGACGAACACTCTCAGGCTCATACGAAGGCAAAGCACTTCCGTACCTGGGACGTGTCTCGAGTTCGTCGTACAAAGGCATATCTACTCTCTCCTCTTCCTTCCTATCCTCTTCTTACCGTACTTCCTTCTCCTGGTCCCCGTCGTCTCCTCCCTTCTTTAGGTACCTATCGACCTGTCCCAGGGTCGCCATAAACGATACACGTTCCCCCGTTCCCTCATCACAAATCCGGTACTCCGTCCTCTTACAGGTCTTCTTCGGTCCCTTCATCAACTTCAAGAACCTCCTCCTATCCTCTACTGAGAACTTGGACCACCCAGGTATCTGAGAAGGCCTCCTCCCGACTAGGGAATGACTCAACCATCCCGGATACGTCATCCTTCCATCCTCACACTCCCCTAACCCCAATCCCAACTCCGTCACCAACTCCTCACATCCCGTATGGGTACTGAAGAACCCGTACACACGGACACCCCCACGGCTCATCAACGAGCTGTTCCTGCTCCAATACCCCTCTCCCTTCCCTATCCAGGTACCACAACTGGAACAACCTCTCCTTCTCCTCGTCCGATAGAACCTCAAAGAATGAATCATCCTCTCCCTCTCTCTCTCCCCCTCAACCCCTTGACAAACATAAGGGGGAGGGGGGACTATAGGGGGGTGGGGGTCTATAGTCTAACTAGTCTATAGTTAGACCAGATAGAATCTATAGAACCTCTCTTGATTGTACTTACTAGACTGTCTAACTAGGAAATCCCTAAGGCAACACCTTAGACGTCTAGCTTCAAGTACCCAATATCACAGAGCTATACCTAGAATAAGCCGGATGCCCAGATGGGGCAGCTCCTCGGCTATCTCTTACGTTGGAAACATAGGTTGTATTAAACAACTCAATCCAATTCTAAGAGTTGTACTCAATACGTTTAAAAGCACTGAACATCGCATCGTCTCCCTCGATACTCTCCATGTTTCAATGTGTGGGGATAGTAAGTACATCCGCGCGACTACCCGGGGGGTCAGGGTCGAGCAAGGGCACGACCACGACTAGGCCGGGCTCCATTATTAGGCGGACTCGTCTAGCTCAACTCGGCCTTTTCGTCGCTCCGCGTCTTGCC
>Ga0181374_1000271_pt1 | contig 12794 bp, 17 predicted proteins | sample LowvirmetaG_2_FD_130086 | JGI IMG/M metagenome (GOLD analysis project Ga0181374, IMG submission 130086) | Marine viral communities from the Subarctic Pacific Ocean - Lowphox_10 viral metaG | ecosystem: Environmental > Aquatic > Marine > Oceanic | place: Subarctic Pacific Ocean | collected...
CCTCTGGACGCCGGAAATTACCATAGCTATACGGTGCAGACCGTTCCGACGTAGCTCAGCGGTAGAGCAGTTGACTGTTAATCAATTGGTCGTAGGTTCGATCCCTACCGTCGGAGCCAATTTACCCATAGTTTGCAATACCTTAGCATTAACCGCTTTTAGCGGGACTATCGGGTATTGGCCTGTAGGGAACGCTTGGGGAACTACCTACGCTCTGAAAATTCTCACCAATGCACAGCCATGCAAAGCCATGCATAGCTAAAAGAGCAGCCAAAGATCACGCTTTCGTGTTCCAATTCATGATGAATGAGTTAACGTCACCTATCGAACCATATTGGAGACGTAATTTTGAAGTACCTCATTTTACCATGCATCCTGCTTGCATCCGCTTGCGCCAAAGAAGCAGACCAAATCGCTGCGGCTAATATCGGGCCGAATCCTTACCTAGGAGCTTCGTGTAAGCAGCTTGGAGAAACGGAACTCCAATTAGCCCAAAACCTCGAGGTCCTGACGGCTGCCCAGAAAAGTGCCGCATCCGGCGATGCAGTTGGCGTGATCCTACTAGGTATGCCGCTATCCAGCATGTCAGGTAACGACAAAGAAACCGACATCGCGATCACCAAAGGGAAGATACAGGCGGTTCAGTCTGCGAAACTCAAGCGCGGCTGCGCGAACTAATGAAAAAAACTCCAAACCGACTGCTTTGCCGGTTTGGAGTTAATTGTATTTCGCGAAGCAAAGGTTTGCTGTGCTGGACCACAACAATAACAACGATGCGATCCGCGCATTTGCCAAAGGCGGTATAGGTGCTGCGATTGCCATCAATTCAGGTGCTCTAATCGCGTCTCTGAGCCAAGCCGACTCATTGATTGCCCTAACAGGTAGATCCTTCTTTGCGGATGCCATCGTCGCTTGGGCAGTGGGTGTTTCAGCTGCTGCGATTGCGTGGGTTTTCGCAATAGTCGCTGCAAGCGGATTTGCAAATGGCCAGAAAAAATTAGAGCTTTGGGCCGCGGGTGCCGGCATCGTAGCAGTGCTATTGTCCATATCTTTGTTTTTGCTAGGCTTCTTCAGTATTGCTCAAGGCATCCACGCTCAGCCTTGATCCGGCTCCACTAGATTGCCTACTCAACGCAATATACCACTACGGTAACCACCCCGATTTGCTGTTCTTGAAGGATCGCTGCGAAGCGTTGACAGATTTTTGCACTGTTTGAGCACTCATAACCTCGACTTGTGCCATGATCGCTCCGTTGTCGGTAAGCGTGAGTTCGCCACCGACAACGCGCACCTCTACCACTCCATTGCCTGAGCTGCTGCTTTGGCCCTTGGTATGGTCAATGATTGTTTCTTGTGGGTGCAGGATCGCCGGGAAGCCCCCTTTTCCATCAACCCCGCCCGACCGCGCACCTTTCCCTGTATAGCCGCCGCCATCAAAACCTAGCATACCGCCTACGATACCGCCTAGCAGCCCGCCGAAGCCGCCACCCGACTTGCTGCCGCCGCCCGCAAACATGCCCTCACCGAACAACAGATATTCCAGAGCCGCCCGCTTGATGCTGTTTGTGAAGGCGTCCATTGCGTCTACGCCGCCCATAGCCGCGTCAATCACGCTATCCTTGAACTCGCCTTGGATTTTCTCCATTGCCGCAATCTTATCGCGGGCAAGGTCGTATTCCTCGGCCAGCTTGCCAACCGCGCCCGCTTCCTCGTCGATCTTCGCGGTCAGTTCTTCGGTGATATCCAAGCCGCGCTTTTTCGCCTCGTCTAGCAGCTTGTGCTTGACGGTCAGTTCAGCAACTTCGCCTTTGGATTTGCCCAGCATTTCGACCTGCCGGTGAAGGTTTTGCAACGCCTCTTCCGAGATATTGAACAGTGGTTCTTGCTCACGACCGCCAGAGCGACCGGAACGGCCAGAACGCGCCCGACCGCCGCCGCCGCGTGCCCCCTTAACTTTAGGTTCCGGCAGGACGTTGCCATTGCCACCATACAGCGGAGAGTTTTCGCGGATCAGGGTTTCGCCAGCAACGCGCCCCTGACCATATTGCTCATATTGAGCGGCTAGGTTCGACTTTTCTTGCGCCTGAGAGGCCGCGATAAGCCGCGCCTTTTCCAGCGAAACCCCTAGGTTTTCCGCAAGTCGCGCTGCCTCGTCTGCACCGCTGGCGATATTGGCGGCAATGTCGATTTTGGCGAGGTTCAGCGCCTCAATTGTCGCTTCTCTGAGTCGATCATAGAACTCTTCGCCTTCTTCTGTGGCGTCCTTGAGATTGTCCGTGGCACCGTAAATGTGGTTTGCGAGGGTCGCCATCGCTTCGGCTTGCTGCTCCGGCCCCTTAGCTTGGCCTATTGCTGCGAATAGCGCCACGACCTCAGTCGCTTCGTTGCCGGTCAGACCCAAGGCTTCGCCCAGGTCGCTGATATTATCACGCACCTCTCGCAACTCGGTTTTCTTCGAGTTGAGGCTCTCAATCTCGCGGTTTGCCGCTGCAAGCTGTGAATCGGACAGCTGTGAAGGTTGATTTAGTTCGTCTATCCGCTCGTCCAGATCCGATATCGTTTGGTCGAGTTCGCGCACCTCGTCAGGCGTGAACCCAAACACTCCGGCAACGCCCAGTTCACCCGCTACACCTCGCGCCGCCGTATCCAAGGCACTACTTGCTCGGATTTGCGCGATTTTGCGGTTGATGGCATAGATCGCTTCGGCCTGCGCTGCCATATCCCCGAACTCTTTCGCCATATTGACGCCAGAGAGAGATTCCGCAGAACGCACCGCTTCAATGCTTTCCCGTAGTGCTTTCATTTGGTCGGTAAGGGTGCCCGCACTCTCTGTCGCATCGTCCTGAGCACCGACCATGTTCCAGATTACGCCAGCCAGCGGCGCACCAACAGCCAGCACAGCGCCCATGATAGCACCCCACGGGCCAAGAACTCCCAAAAGCTGGGAACCCTGTTGAGTGAAGGCAGTGAGCGCCGATGTGCCGCCCTGTACCTGCACCGCAAAGTCACCGATCTGATAGCCACCTTGCTGGAAAATATGGCGGTTACGCGTCATGAAGCCGGTTTGCGCCGCAACGCTACTATTCATGGCTATGACAGACGTCTTAGCGCCGTTCACCTTCGCAACAGTCTGGTCATACTCCCGCTGCAATAGATCCATGCCGGTTGCGTGGCGTTTAGCCGTGAGCGTCCCAGCTTCGAGTGCCGCATTCAGCTGCACCTGCTTTCGTTGCATCCGCTCTTCAGCAGCAGCCAGCGGATTAAACTTGCGCTCCAAACGGTCGATGGAAGCGCCTGCGGCTTTGGCATTCTTCCTGAACTTCTCATTTTCAAGCTCAATCAATACTGCGATGCGTTCGGTCTTTTCAGCCATGTTTTTTCCTATTGGTCTTCATCGCGTCATATTGCTCAATTGATAAATTCACTTGCCGGATCGTAGGACTCGTCTTCGGCCCATTTCACCCGTGACCGATCCGTTGGGGTGGCCCCCATTGAGGACAAACAAAGCCGTAGCTGTGCAAAGATGCCCAGCGGGCAATCCTTTTCTCTGATCCTGACTGACATTCTCGCGGCAATCTCGACAACGTGCCGATCTGACCGGCACAGCCAAGGCATATCCGCCCTGAAAGCATCCCACTCTGCCCGCTCATCTTTGCTCAGGCGCTCAGGTGCTCGCCCTAGAGGCGTCACAGGCGGCGCTGGGCGGTCTTTATGGCGCTCAGGGTGTTTGATGGTGTCGCCGGTCATTTCTGCGACCTTTGCGGGCATTCTTTTACGCGGCATCTGAAAACCTCTGAATTGGGGAATCGTGCGTTTCACTCCGGGAGTCGGTCAGGGCCTTGAGACCCCATACTTTTGCATAGCCCCCGAGGTGGGTGCGCCACGAACCTCCCCCTGAGGCCGTGACGCACATGCGCAGGGACGAAAGGCCCACGACTGGGCGCTTTGCATTGGATACATGCCTGGCGCGCCCTACCACTCTCAGGTCACGTTGCCAAAGTCGCCAAAAGTCAACGCAGTTGACTGCTTGACTGCAAAGGCGACCCGCTCTTCCGCAAGCACAGTGACCAAGTTACGGGTAAAGTCGTCGTTGACGTATCCGGTCTCAACACGCGGTTGCCAACGGTCGTAGAGTGTACCTGCTGAGGAGAAGTCCCCCACAAGAAACTTGTCCACGGTCATGGCCTTTGTAGCTACCACCGGCAGACCAAACAGCGACGGTTGAACCACTGCTTGAGGATCGCCCAGGATGTACTTCCCGTCGCTGTCCTTGAGCAAACGCATACGCCACCAATCAGCCGGGTGCATAATGATGCCGTTTGCAGGGAAGTCAGCCAAGGCAGTCTGCAAAATCGCCTTACCAACTGTGTCGATCTCATTGCCTGGGGTGCCAAGCGGATCGGAGTACGCTGTCGCCTCTGGAATCATACCCAGCAGGTTCGCCCCTGTTCCATCGCCGCTGAGAAGCTGGCTCTCTTCTTTAATTGCGAGGCCGTACCGCATTTCGCTGTCGATCAGGTCGCGCAACTGCGGTGCATCTTCGAGGATTTGGCGGGATGCCTTAACCCAATGCGCAATCACCTTGCTGGAAGTAGTCTTTAACTCCCAGTCCATCGCGCTTTCCGGCTTTAGCGCACCCTCGACCACAGTGTCCGCACCGGTTGGTGCAGTGGTCTGAGACGCATACTCAACTGCGCCGGTGCTGATGCTGATAACGTTCAACAGGTCCCGCACCGTCAGGCGTTGCTTGGGCAGCATGACAGTTTGGTCACGCGTGGGAATGTCCAACGAACCGCCAGACGCCGCGCCCGTAGTGAGCGTTGCTTTGACATTCAGAGAAACCCGCCCTTGGTTTTGCTCTGACAGTTGTTTGATATCCGCTCCCTTACTGTCGATGAACTCTTCACCCCAAGTAGGAATGCGAGACCCTTGACCGCCGGCACCGCCCATTCGCGCCATCTTCTGATCAAGCTCCATTAGCGTTTCCTTGACCTCCGCAACGCTGCCGTCAGTTGCATTGATCTTGCGGAGCGTTTCGTCAGTCAGATCTCCAAACTTCTTTGTAAGCATTTCGAAAGGGTCGCCCGCATCCTTTTTCCGTAGGTGCTCACCTGCGGCGATAACTGCTTTGATAGACTTCAAGCTTTCTGGGTTATGATAGGTCATAGTTGCCTCATTGATTTCGTTGCAGCGTCAATCTTCGCTGCGAGTTGCATTGCTTTTTCGTGGGAGTGATCGTCGCCTAAAGCTTTGAAACCGCCTGCTGCAAACCGAGCAGCCGCTGCTTTAGACAGGCCGCACTCCCTCAGCATGTCGATTGCTTCAGCTTTAGACGCCAGTGACTTTACGCCGGTTATTCTGGCTAAGGGATTTGCAGGGATCGCAACGATGGATATCTCAAGCACATCAACCGCCTTAAGGTTGAAGACGCCGTCGCCCGCGTACTCGCGACCACCTTCAGGCGTGGTAAAGCCGATAGACAATCCGCCAGCGTCTCCCGCCTTTACATGCTCAAAGGCTTCTCGACCCTTCTCGGTTTTCAGATTGAGAACACCCTCAACAAAAAGACCCTTTGCGTCTTCGTGCATAGAAAGCCAGCGCCCAATAGGCTGCTCCTGAGCGTGCGCCCAAAGCATCACCGGCATATCGCCAGTATCCCTCATGCGCTCAAGCGACTGGCGAAACGCCCCTTTTTGGACTACGTCACCATGTCTATCAGGCTTTCCGCCAATCGTGCTGGCATATCCCTCAATGCGCCCGCTCTCGGTGGCTTTGAGTTCAATAGCAACGGGTTTGGCCGTTAGCATATCGTTCTGATATTTTGATTTCATGTGTCCGACCCGCTGAATACGAAAATAGGTAGGCCTAAGCCCGTCCCTGTCTGATTTCGCTTCGTGCGCGGTATGGTTGCCGCTGCGGTCGAAGATGATTTGGCGGTATGGACACCGCTCAACTCACAAATACGGTAACATGATACCTCCATCAAAGTCAATGCCCCTTGTCTTTAGAAGTGGGTTCAAGGTGGTTAAATACACCCGCTTCGATTTGGTCGGCGATGGCCCGAAAAGCCTTCGCTGTATTGAACGCCCCATCAATTTTACATGCCTGCCCAGCAGAGAATGTAAGCAAGCGATCTAAGATCGTTGCGATACTGGCCCCGTGGCCAATCATCATTAGAGCGCCATCATGAATGATCTGGTCACAAGCCTGGCGGGTCTGCTGTTCTTGGTTGGTCATTGCGCACCGCCTTTCTTGCCTTCTTCAGAAGCAATGCGGTTCAACTCAACCAGCGTCCCGACGCTATCGGCTTGCGTCTGGTACCATTCGGCCTTGAGGCGCAAAGCGTCCATCATTGCCTGCATGAGGACGGGCGACGTTTCCGCCATGGTCGCCAGCAGTTCGATAAAGACTAGCGGGTCATTTTGGTTTTCCTGGACTATTGGTCGGACAAAGTGTTTCTGGAATTCTGTAAGTTCGTCGTTCATCTTGGCCTCTTTATTTGGGTTGATGTCTGGTAAGTAAGGTTGTCACTGATTTGGTGACGCTGGACGCATCGAATTGCTCCAATTCGTCACCGTTTTGACGACGCCCCTTCACTGTTTTGGTGAAGGGGATCGGTTATTTCGTCACCGTTTTGATGACGCCCCGTCACCAATCTGATGACAGGGTTTTGTTTTGCCCGTTTGCCCGTGGGGTTGTTCGCAGGCGACTTGTGAACCGGGAATTCCGCAGTTGGTTGCCACTGCAAGTACAGCCGACGCCCAGTGTTGATTTGCGCATGCGGTAAGGCAATTTCCGTTAGCTCGTATTCTGGTGCTGTCGCCTGCCCTTGTATGCCCAACCGTGCTGCCCGTGTGAGCACAAGAAAGCCTTTAGCCTGCAGGTCATGGAATGCACGGGCAGCGGTATTGATACCGACGCCCATGCGGTCTGCCGCCTGTCTGGTCGAGAGGCTGATAGAGCCATTGTTATTCGACTTTGGCCCACGCCACTCCAACCTGATCCAAGGATACAGTGCCTGTGCAGTTGGCGAGAGACCCCGCCAAGCTGGCGTTTCCATCATAGATCGGATCAGCTGAGTAAAATGCTCAGTTCGCCGTTCGTTCTTGTGGCTACGTCCCATTGCTCAATCCTCGATCACCTGGATCATGTCGACACCACCGTTTGGTCGGGCGAAAAGGGAGCTTACCAACCCACGCATGACGGGCAGCTGCTTGGGAGAAGGCGTCCATCCCCGGCGGCGTGACTGCTTCAAAACAGACAGCGCAAAACCTTTGACCCAAGCTTCCTCGGCCAATTGCGCAACGGTCGGTAGATGATGTAAAAGCCGTTCTACCTCAGCCGCTGATGGGACCTTCTGAAAAGGTTGACGGGAATGATAGGTCACTGCAGTACCTCCCCGTTTAGAGTGCCGAAAATAGCAGCCGATGCCGTTAGGTATGCTACATCTTCTTCAAGGCTGATAAGTGCAGCATAGGCTATGGCTGCACGTTCTCGTGTGGTCGTGCGGGCGCTAAGGATAATGCTCAGCCCTTCCCACCCATGAGAGGTGTCCAGTGTTAGAGCGTAGCCGAATGAACGCACTGCGCGATCATGTCCGCTCTTTAAGGGTGATCTCATGACGGCACCCCGCTAAATTGAAGCCGCTCAACACTATTAGTCGACCGATCCCAATAGAAGACCGTTGCCCCGTTCTGAGAAATTGCGTATTGGTCGAAATAGAAGCTGCCTGGTTTCAATTCCGCGCCGGTTCCCGCTCCAACGGGACCGGCGGTTTCTTTGACAAGGGTCACCATTAGACACCCCGCGCGATTTTGATCTCGTCGTCCGATAGATCGTATGAATTCCCACCAAGGCCAACCCATTCGATGGAATGGCTTTTTTCAATTTGATCCATCTTGCTTTCCAACATTACAATCAGCCCGGGAACGGCCTGAGCGTATTGATCAAGGTTGTTGCGATTTGGCGCATTGGTTTCAGCGAGTTCGAGTGCAGTAAGAAGCACGCGCGCCTCATGCAGCAATTCCGATGTCCGCTCATAATTATCGCGTTGGTTCCGGGGGATCATGCCGCTACCTCGCGCGCTTCAAGCCAAGCCACGATGTCGGCTTCTTTCCAATAGCGTCGGCGTCCGATGTAGATTGGGCGCGGAAAGTTTAGTTCTGAGCTGTCCAACCATCGCCACAGACTCATATCGCTGATACCGCCGCACATCTGGCGCACGGTCGCCGCTTGAATTCTCCGGTGAGGATTGCGGTCGTGTTCAGGGTTGATCGGCTCGGCATCGCGACTGCCGCGGTGTGTTTCAGTTAGGGTGTTCATGGTGCCACGTCCTTTCGTGTTAGAACCGTGGCAAACATGCGCTATTCGATACTTCTTATCTAAAGGCCTTAAATACCCTCACCTTGCTCTAATTTAGACATAGCAGCCTCTATGGGCTTCCGAATATCCGCTAATACGCTGCCTAAGTTGAATAATTCCTCCACGAGAATAGTGAATGCGTTGTCCGTTCCGTTCCAGAATGTCGGCTTCTCACCAGTAAGGTGGAGGTATGCCTTGGCTGCAAATGACGCTATTTCATATGCACGATTATTCTTTGGACGTCCGCGTCCTTTCGGCGAAGCTTCTATTGCTACTTCGATAGGCCTTACCAAACATTATTCCATTTCCTCCAAGTGCCTTATCGCAGCATGGTCAACGTATTTGTCCGGTGTAACCGCCCGCATTTTTGCGAAGTATCCTTCCACTAAGCTATCAACCATCACCTGGTCATCTTTCGCTTCAATCACTTCTTTCGTGAACTGCTCTAAATCCTGCTTCGTCGCTTCCCTTCTAGCCATTCCTATCGCAAACCGATCAACGTTTTGGATACGCTTCTTAAGCGCTCGAATGTCGGCGCGGATTCCTTCCAGCTCTTCTTCTATCTCCTTGGGACGGCTCCAAACGGGTGGGCTGAAGACCATTGCGGCTCCATTGAAGAAATACAATCGCATCCGCTCATCTCTGACGGTGTTTGGATTGACCCCTGTAGCCCGCTCAATCGCCTCGAATACATCCAGATGCTTGCTCATCCTCGCACCTCGCCAATCCGCACGACGTTATCCGCTGTGCCCTCCACAAGATCGACGACCATGCGCCCCCAAGCGTTGAGAGCGTCCCGCTTTTCGTCGGCATAGTCGTGTCGTTGATAGACGCTCACAATTCCGCCTGCCGTACCGCTTACATGGTTAAGAACAGCCTCTGTTACGCGCACCGGGATGCCTAACTTCGCCATGCCTGTCGCAGCAGTGCGGCGCAGATCGTGAAAGGTCCAATGCGGGATCTCAATTGCTTCTCCGCGCTCTTCGCTGGCAATCTCTGCCATGCGCTGGGCAAGGTAGCTCCGACCCTTGTGGTAGCCCTGTATTGGGCTCCTACCGGTTGTGGTAAATACATAGCCCGCAGTGCCTTTCACGCGCTCTACGCTCTTCAATACGTCCAGTGCGGCACACGATAAAGGAACGTCATGGGCACGCGCATTCTTTGTCCGGTTAGCATCAAGACGCCATAAGTCGCCGTCCACCTCGTGGTCGGTCATTTTGGAAACTTCGCCAAGTCGCTGGCCGGTCAGCAACAGTAATTTCCCAAGGTGACCCCACGGCTGTCCTTGGCGTGTGCAGGCGATCCAGAGCCAGCGAATTTCATCATCTGATAGAACTCGCTCACGGCTTTTCTCTTTTGCTATCGGCTTCACGCCCATAGCTGGGGACTGATCAATGACGTCCCGCTCTACACACCAATTCAGAAACTTGTTCACGTAAGCGCGCACGCGGTTCGCAGTAACAATGCGCCCGCTATCTGCAATTCCATCTAGCAGGTCGATAACATCACGCTTGGAAATATCGTGAATGTCTCGTTCACCCCATACCGCTATCACATGGCGAAGCATCTCACGCTTTACAGTCTCACCCGATTTTAGCTTCGATAGGTGTCGCTTTCCGAACTGTTCAAACAACGTTCCGACCTTATCTCGGCCCGATTGCTCAACCTCAATCCTTGCGGCTTTCTCGGCCTCTTTTTCGCCCGCTGGATCGCGTCCATCTTGCGCCGCTATCAAAGTTTCACGCGCCCTGGTCCTAGCGTCTCCTAGCGAGAGTAGAGGGAACTTGCCCAAAGTCATACGCCGGTGCTTCGACCCGAACCGATAGCGAACCTGCCACGACTTCCGCCCACTTGGCTGCACGATCAGATACAACCCTGTCATTAATGAATCCGGCACCTCCTGCCGCTTGTCCGTCGCCTTCCACTTATCAACACCGGTTGCCGTTAGCTTTGCCATATCCGCCCCATTTCTTGTTCCCCAACCAATTTGGGGAACATTCTGGGGAACAATTGAGATGTTTTATACTGTTCCCCACATGGAGGCACATTGCCGAACATATTCCGTATTTTCAAGCAAATTCCTATGCATGCAAACCTTGGATAGTTAAACAAAGGTAAGCATAGTTTGGCGAATACAACTGACTGTTAATCAATTGGTCGTAGGTTCGATCCCTACCGTCGGAGCCAACTTCCCCTAAATTGAGTGAAATCAGTGGTTACCGCCCAGTTTTGGGGCGGATTCGCTTATGCGACACTTCCTGCGACACATTGGACGCAATGGAGTCGCACACATGGCCGCATCCCCGACTTACATCATTCGCAGAGACATGACTCTCGTCTTTCGGCGCAGAGTGCCGTGTCTCGCGCAAAGATTTTATCGAAAAAATTTTTTTTCCTTTTCGCTCCGAACGCATCTCTTTTCCGAGGCGCGGCGGCGGGCTGCGATAGCAGCTCGCTTCACCGACGATCTCATCGGTTTGATAGAGATGTGCGGAGCTGACATGCTCGACGAAAAACAATTGGATTGCATGGTCGACGACCTGATGCGTTTCGAAGTGGCAGCTTCGGAAGCACTTCGTGAGACCTGCGGTCCACGCGGCCCTGAAGCCGTGTCGGCCGCAGTACGATTGCACGAGGCAACCCGGGAAACAATGCGCGCCGCGCTCGTGTACAACGACTACGAAGCTGTCTCATCCCCGCTTGATCGAACACTCGGCCGTCTTGGGGTTGTTGTTGAGCCTGGCAGCAAGGATTGGCTGCGCGCCGCAAGTCACGCCGCCCGGGCCCTGATCGAAGTTGCCGACGAGAACATTTGCCGTGAACAGGGGATCTACCGTACCGACACCCGTCTCCTGTCTTCGATGAGCGCGACCCCGGATAGCATATCGCAGAACGCGCCAGCCCCCATGGCCCTCCAGCTCCCACCCCGGCCTGGCTATGCGAAAGATCTTGACCAATCGCCGCAGCACGACCGTCAGCCGGTCGCCAGTACTGATCATGGTAGTGCTTTACCGTGCCGCATTCCTCACGTAGCCAATTCCGCGCCCATTGAACCGACACAGTAACCAGAGAAACAGTCTGACGGCGTCATCGCAGATAGACTGCATAAGTCTCATGCTACTAATCCGACGTATGCCTGCCCGCAGGGTCTCAGAGAAGTCACCGTAGCCGCAGACTCAGAAGAGATATTGACCGGTGAAAGTCTGTTCAGCGCCTGGTTCGATGCGGCGGTTGATCGAAAGCGAGAAGAGAACCCAGGTTGGGACACGAACAACCTCGGAAATTGGCGGTCAACCAAAAAACTTTTCATTGAAGCCCATGGGGATCGCGCGATGTCTTTCTATAGCAAAGACAAGTTGCTCGAATTTCGCGCTCTGCTTTGCGCGATGCCCAAAAATCACCATAAAAGTAGTGACTCGCCCGGGTTCTACACGATCATTGACCGAGCCGAGGCGGAGGAAGCCGGCAACTTGATCATAGCCGAAAACGAGATCGTCGAGCACAAACTTAGCCGCGGCGACGCCGAACAGCGGCGCGCCAGAGCAAGAGTTGTACGCGTTCGCAGCGCGACGGTTTACCGGCATATGCAAGCCATCCAGTATGTCTTTCGTCACGCTGCGGATCACGGTGCAGCGCCCGCGAACGCAATGAAAGGGGTCATCTGGACAACAAAGCAATTGGACAGGCTTAAGGCTGAGGAAAAGGACATGAGACGCCTACCGTGGGGAGACAAACTTGTCGATCTTCTGCGCACTTGCGCGTTCACCACTCCCACCGGTCCCGGTCGCGATCCCCACGCGGTATTCTGGCCTACGCTGATCGCGCCTCATTCAGGCATGCGCGAAGAAGAGGCGTTACAATTGCGCACCGAGGATTTCGACACGATGAAGGGGATACCCATTATCCGGGTTCAGTCGGGTGAAGGTCAGCATATTAAGGGCGGTACAAAATATCGGATTGTTCCGGTCCATAAGAACTTGATCGAGCTCGGGCTCCTGACGTATGTGCAGGAATGCCGTAGCAAAGGCCAAGACTGGTTGTTCCCCAACATCGACAGATGTGCGGCGAAGGGCCGTCTATCAGGGACTTTTACCAAGTCCTTCGGCCACTACCGTATCCAGGAAGGTGTCTATGACCCTCGCCGGGATTTCCATTCACTGCGTACCCATTTCAATGTCGAGCTGAAACGAGCGAAGTGCCCCTTAGAAATCCGCAAGCGGCTCCTTGGCCACAAGCTCCGCGACATCACCGAGGAACACTACGATCCCGAGGGCTCACCAATCGAAGAATACAAGGAATGGGTCGACAGCATCGTAAGCGGTGCGCCGACCCCACACTTACGGCATATCGCCTGATCTGCGATTCAGAGGCTCTTTTGTTTCAAGGGAGTTTCTCGATGGGAGCTACAAGCGAGTTTCTTGCAATGGTGCCTC
>Ga0181374_1000276_pt1 | contig 12671 bp, 9 predicted proteins | sample LowvirmetaG_2_FD_130086 | JGI IMG/M metagenome (GOLD analysis project Ga0181374, IMG submission 130086) | Marine viral communities from the Subarctic Pacific Ocean - Lowphox_10 viral metaG | ecosystem: Environmental > Aquatic > Marine > Oceanic | place: Subarctic Pacific Ocean | collected 2015-12-09
GAGTTGGGTGATCGTCATGTTTCTGTACCTTTGCGCATCTGTTCAGCAGGTCGAAATGAAAACGGGCGACCGTGCGAGGGGCCGCCCTGTGAATATGTATCGCTCACACCGCCCGTCACGGGCGTCGTACAAGAAAAGTAGAAAGAATTCGTAAAACTCCACCAAGGTTTTCTCAACGCAAGAACGCAGGTCGATAAAACACAGAACACGAGCATCTAAAAGGCCGTTCCGCCTTGCCCCCTTTTTTTGGTGGTGCGGAAAAACCCACGCGGCAGAGCAAACATGAATTGAACCGTAGTTATGTGCAGCCCGTGACGGCGCGTATGAACACATAGCCGGGGTCAATCATGTCATGCTCTTTCCTTCGCGGGCACGGGCGACGGCTGTGCTTGAATTTCAATCAAACTTGGCCCACCTGCCACCATGGCCGCTTGAAGCGCTTCGGCGACTCCCCCCGGTCGCGTGTCACAGCGCCAGAAAGGCAAGCCACAAGATTGTGCAACGGCAGCAAAGTCCGGCGGGGTCGGGTCGCATCCCACAACGCTCACCCCCGCGTCCACCATAGAAGTGGCGATTTCTTGATAGCCGTGGTTGTTCCAGATGAGGAAGCAAATCGGCAGTTTTTCTTGCACCGCGCACATCAGTTCCGGCAGGCTGAACTGCGCACCGCCGTCGCCAGCAATGCAGATTACTGGGGTGTCGGGTGCCGCCAATGCCGCCCCGATTGCGGCGGGGATGCCATAGCCAAGCGCGCCAAAGCCAGTGGCGGCATTGAACCAGCCGCCCGGGCGGTCGTGATCGTAATAAAGGTTGCCTGCGTAGATCGGCTGGGCGGAATCGCCGACCATGATCGCCGCCGGAACTGAACCGCGCACCTCAGCAAGGGTATCGCAAAGCGCGCGCATCTCCGGACCAATTTCGTCAAAAGCATCCCGGCGAGCCTTGGCGGCCCGATCGGCACCGTTTGATGCCACATCCCCGTCGATTGCAGCATTCAGCGCGTCGATTGCAGAAGCAGCATCGCCGAGGATCGGGAGTTCAGTCGCATGGCGGGAAAGCTGTTCAGCACATATATCGACGCGAATAAGTCTTTGTATCTCGGGCATGGTGCCAGAGGCGTACATATCGTAATCCGTCGGGCCCAATTCGGTGCCCAAAGCCAGTACGACGTCCGACTGCGCGATCAGCGCGCGCACGGCTTGCAGGCTGGGGCTGGCCGGAACGCCTAGGGGATGGTCAAACATAACGCCGCGTGCATTCACCGTTTGCACCACCGGCGCGCCAAGCTTCTCGGCAAGCGCCCGCAGGGCATCCCCCGCTTTGCGGACCCCGCCACCGGCAAGGATCAGGGGTGCCTTGCTCTGCGCCAATAGCGCGGCTGCTTGTGATATCTGTTCGGCAGACAGTGCAGGCACTGCGGCGATAGACTGGGTGGGCGCTTGGGCGGTATAGGGCGCGCCGGCAACATCTAGCGGTATTTCAAGATGTGTGGGTCCAGGTCGACCGGACTGGAACGGGTCAAAGACGTGGTCGAGCATGGGGGCCAGGTCATCGGCGCTTTCAACACGTTCGGAGATCAGCGCGACGGTCCGTGCCATTGCCCGTTGATCCGGCAGCTCGTGCAGATGCCCCATGCGCTTGCCAAGGCTGGTCAGCGTATTGACGCCAGAGACCACCAGCATCGGCACCGAATCCGCGCGCGCTTGTCCCATTGCGGTCAACGTATTGGTCAGCCCCGGCCCGGTGATAACAAAGGCGACACCGGGTTTGCCCGATACCCGCGCATAGCCATCCGCCATAAAGCCAGCGCCCTGTTCGTGCCGGGGCGTTACATGGCGAATACCCGAGGCCGCCAAGCCACGGTAAAGCTCAATCGTATGTACGCCAGGGATGCCAAAGACACAGTCGACACCGCGATCTGAAAGCTGCGCGACCAGCGCCTCGCCGATACTGCTCATGCTGTTTCCAGTTCAAACTGTGCCGCGTGCCGGATGATCCGCTCACAGGCCGCATCGAAGGCCGCGTCGCCGGTCGTCAGCGCCACCCGTACCCAAGCATCAAGTGTTTGACCAAATGACGCACCGGGCATGACCGCGACGCCAGCGTGCTCAAGCAAATGCATGGCATAGTCGGTCCCGTTCATTCCGGTTGCGGAAACGTCGATCATAGCGAACATGCCGGCTTGTGGACGGTGCACCCTCAACGGGCTCTCGTCAGACAGGCGGCGATACAAACGCTCTGATCGGGCGGCAAAGCGCTGCTTCATCCCACCCGCGACAGGTGATCCTTCGCGTACGGCTTTTTCGGTCATGTCAGCGATAAAAGGCTGGTTTCCAAAGAGCATTGTTTCCGACAGCGGCAAAAGTGCTTCGGTAAAAGCTTTCGGCCCAATGCACCACCCACTGCGAAAGCCCGGTGCTGCGTGGGACTTTGAGATCGAAGAAACAACGATAACGCGGTCAGCCAGCTCAGGACTCCGCAAAGGCGAGCAAAATTCAGAGCCGTCAAAGGTCAGGTCTGCGTAGACCTCATCAGAGATAATCCAAAGATCATGGGCAAGTGCCAGTTCACCCACGGCGTCGATATCGGCGCGGGTCAGGACCGCGCCGGTAGGATTATGCGGCGTGGTCAGCAGGATTGCCGTGGTCTGCGGGGTGATCCTTGCGGCGATGTCATCCGCATGAAGGCGAAAGCCGTTTTTCGGGCGCAGCGGGACGGGCACCATCTCGGCACCGCTGGAGCGGATAACCCCTTCGTAAGTGGCATACATCGGATCGCCCACCAGAACCTGCTGACCCGCCTCGGCCACGCCCAATAGCACCGCATAAAGTGCCGTCTGCGTTCCGGGGAAACACATAACCTGATCCAAAGCAATCGGGCGGCCCGCGCTGCGCGAATAGCGCTCGGCCAATGCGGTGCGCAGCCCTATTTCGCCTCGACCGTCAGAATAGCCGGTACGACCACGGCGCATTGCATCAGCCGCGACCTCCACAAGCGTGTCGGGTGTGGGCACATCCGGCTCCCCGATGGTCAGCTCAATAATATCGCGGCCCTGTGCGGCAAGCTCGCGGGCCTTCAGATGAACTTCCCATTTAGCGCCGCCAAGCCCCGCCAGCCGTCGGGTTATATCTGTCTGTCTCATGTCTGTTGCCCTACGTTTGTTAGGTCTATCCCAAGGATTGCTCCGACGGATCGAACCCCGATTTCTGATAGCTCGTCCGGCGCGAAAGCGCTCGGAAGAACACCGCCTTCCATCCACAATCCATCGATCACAGCGTTGCAAGCGATCGCCAGATGCCGCAGTTCGGGTGCCGAGCGTGGCTGAACTGTTTCGTTCAATACAGCCGCAATCAACGCCTCAAGGCGGTTGCGATATTTGTAGTAGGTCCGTTCATGACTATCGCGCATCTGCTCGTCATCATGGACCTTGGTCAGGAAACCCGCCCAAAGACTGACTGAACCGGCGTCCACAACCGGCGGTGTCAGACTGCCGACGACGAAAGCCGCCAACCGTGCCGCTGGCGCCCATCTGTCGGCATCCGCGAAGGCAGATGTCAAATCAGTGAGCCGGTCCATATGATGTTCATAGGCCGCGGTAATAAGGTCTTCTTTCGACGAAAAGTGATGCCGGATCATACCTTGTGACACATCCGCACGACCAGCAATCGCACGGACCGTCGCAGCCTGAACGCCTTTTTCGGCAATCACCAACAAGGTGGCCTTTATCAACGCCTCCCTACGGTGCTCTGCTGGCTCTCGTTTGAACTTGGGCGTGTGGTCCGACAAAAGCACTTTCCATCCTGCGCTATTATACACGTGTACAATAGCGCAGGATGCGCCATACTTCAAGGTTATACTTCGGCGGGATACCAAACGGCGGGTGCCTCGGCGGTATACGCGCAGGGCAACGGATGCGGCGGAATGGATTCACGACCTGGGTATTTTCTTCGATATCGCTTTACAGCGGCATCAGCGATTGGCCGGCCTTCACGCCTATTTTAAAGAAGATTAGAGGTGCCGATCAATCTGTTCGCGTGTTCATTGGCGTCGTGCCAAACTGACTTTTGAATGCGCGCGTCATAGAACTTGCGTTCTCGTACCCGCACCGCGCCGCGATCTCTGCGATGGACAGGTCGGTGCTTTCGGCCAAGCTTTTCGCGGCGATCAACCGTCTGTGGCGATAGACTTGCCCCGGCGTCGCATTCAAAATGCGCGCGAACCGCCTTTGTAGGCTTTTCAGCGAACAACCAAGACGACTTGCAATAATCGGGATCGGCACCGGTGCTTCGATATTCTCGTCCATCAGAACAAGTGCCCGCGAAACCAGTTTTGAACGCACAGATATGTTGTCGGCATCCCCAAACGGCTGATCGCCTTGATGTAGAAAAAAGGACGCGACATCAAGACGTGTGATCTCGCCGCAGTGCTCTCCTATTAACATCAGGGCCAGGTCAAAGGACGCCATGGCACCCCCACAGGTGATCCGGCTTCCGTCTATCACGAACCGCTCTTGCCGAGTATCTACCTGCGTAAAGGTCTCAGAAAAGCTTTCAAAAAGATGCGCATGGATGGTGGCGGACCTGTCGTCCAACAGCCCTGCAGCTGCCAGCAGCCAAGCCCCCATATCAAGCCCTACCAGACATTTCGCGTTGGCGCACAGGACCCGCAGCGCGGACAACACCTGACTACGACACAACGTAAGGTGGCCATAGCTGGCGGTCACCATAAGATAATCACACGGTGGTTTTGTGGCTGTGGCCTTTTCGGTTTGCACCAACATCCCACTTGAAGACCGCACGAGGCCACCATCAAGCGAAAGCAGTCGCCATTGAAAGGGCGACTGGCCGGTAATGGTGTTTGAGGCACGAAACGGCTCTAGCGTGTTGGCCAGACAATGATTCGAAAATCCATCGAAAAGCAGAAGATCGATTTTTACGGTCTGAGCCGGTGATTTTGCCCTTTTGTGCATATTTATGTCTAACACTGCACATTCCGATCGATCAATCCATGTACTCTGCGGGCAAATCCTAAAGGAGACTAAAATGCCCCTGCACATGACCCGTGATGTCTTTATCACCTGCGCCGTCACCGGATCCGGCGGTAGCCAAGATCGCTCACCCCATGTTCCACGCAGTCCTGAACAGATTGCCAATTCGGCCATCGCCGCCGCTAAAGCAGGTGCGGCGATTGTGCATTGCCACGTGCGCGATCCTGAAACCGGCGTGCCCTCACGTGATCCGAAACTCTACCGCGAAGTGACAGAGCGCATCCGCGATGCAGATGTCGATGTGGTCTTGAACCTCACCGCTGGCATGGGCGGCGACATGGTATTTGGCCCCCCGTCCGCACCACTGCCACTGAATGACGCCACCGACATGGTCAGCGCAGAGGAACGGCTAGCGCATATCGAAGACTGTATGCCCGAAATTTGCACCCTCGATTGCGGTACGATGAACTTCGCCGAAGCCGACTATGTGATGACCAACACGCCCGGCATGCTGACAACGATGGGCGCGCGCATGGAAGAGCTTGGCGTGAAGCCAGAGATTGAGGCCTTCGATACAGGCCACCTTTGGTATGCAAAACAACTGGTTAAAGACGGCGTATTGTCGTCGCCCGCCTTGGTACAACTGTGCATGGGCATTCCGTGGGGCGCACCCAATGACCTGAACACCTTTATGGCGATGGTCAACAATGTCCCTGCCGACTGGAACTGGTCCGCGTTTTCGATTGGTCGTGACGAGATGCCTTATGTGGCCGCATCTGTCTTGGCAGGCGGGAACGTGCGCGTTGGGCTTGAGGACAACCTGTGGCTTAGCAAAGGCGAGCTTGCCACCAATGAGGCGCTTGTTTCGCGTGCCGTGTCGATCATCGAAAACATGGGGGCAACCATCATGGGCCCCGATGCCGTGCGCCAAAAACTTGGCCTGACAAAGCAGGCACCACGATGACCAAAACAGCAGCAATCATCGGCGGTGGAGTCATTGGCGGCGGTTGGGCCGCGCGGTTTGCGTTGTCTGGATGGGACGTCGCGATTTTTGACCCTGATCCCGAAGCCGAACGCAAAATCAGCGAAGTCATGGCTAACGCGCGACGGTCCCTGCCCGCCTTGTCCGAGGTCGCCTTGCCGCCTGAAGGTCTGGTGAAAATCGTTCCCACACTGGCCGAAGCCGTCGCAGAGGCCCACTGGATTCAGGAAAGCGCGCCGGAACGCCTAGAGATGAAGCACAAGATCTTCACCGAGATCCAGACCCACTGTCGCGAAGACGCGCTTATCGGGTCTTCGACGTCAGGGTTCAAACCGTCTGAGCTTCAGCAAGGGGCGTTGCGCCCAAGCCAGATTTTCGTCGCGCATCCCTTCAACCCTGTCTATCTGTTGCCGCTTATCGAACTGGTCGGTGACGATGCCACGACCACGCGCGCACATACCGTGCTCGCTGAAATCGGCATGAAACCACTGAAGGTGCGCAAGGAAATCGACGCCCATGTGGCCGATCGTTTTCTCGAAGCGGTCTGGCGCGAGGCGCTTTGGCTGATCAAGGACGGCATCGCCACAACCAAAGAAATTGATGACGCGATCCGGTTCGGCTTTGGCCTGCGTTGGGGGCAGATGGGTTTGTTCGAAACCTACCGCATTGCCGGCGGCGAGGCCGGGATGGCTCATTTCATCGAACAATTCGGCCCCTGCCTGCAATGGCCCTGGACCAAATTGATGGATGTGCCTGAGCTTACGGACGAACTGGTGCAGATGATCGCCAGCCAGTCGGATGAACAATCCGGCACCCATTCGATCCGCGAACTTGAACGCATTCGCGACGACAATCTGGTGTCAATGATGCGGTCCCTCAAGGGCCGTAATTGGGGTGCAGGGGCGTTGCTGAAGGCACATGACGCCCGCCTTGAGACCCAAACCGACCCCAACTTTACCAAACCCATCATCAGTGTCGCCCGCGCCATTCCAATCGATTGGACAGATTACAACGGCCACATGAATGAAAGCCGCTATGGCCAACTGTGGTCAGATGCTGCCGATGCGGTCATGCGCATGATCGGAGCCGATGACGCCTATATCAAATCGGGCTTTAGTTACTTTACCGCCGATACCCACACCAAGTTCCGCAATGAATGCCATGCCGGTGACAACGTCACCGTTGTGACGGCCATTCTTGAAAGTGCGGGTAAAAAACTGCGGCTGTTCCACGAATTGAAAAACGCGGATGGGAATGTGGTGGCGACCTGCAACCAATTCCTGCTGCACGTCAGTCTGGAAACCCGCAAATCCTGCGACCCTGCGACCCATATCAGCGACAAACTCGCATCCATCCTCGCGGCCCAAGCCGCCCTGCCCAAACCGGAGCATAGCTGATGCATTTTGGATTGACCGAAGAACAAGATATGATCGTCTCTACCGTGCGGTCCTTCGTCGAAAACGAGATTTACCCCCACGAGGCCGAGGTAGAGCGCACAGGCGAGGTTCCCAATGACGTCGCGCAGGCAATCAAACAAAAGACGCTAGATCTCGGGTTTTACGCCTGCAACTTCCCCGAAAGCGTTGGCGGGGCCGGTTTGTCGCATCTAGAATTTGCGCTGGTTGAACGCGAACTGGGCCGCGGGTCTATGGCCTTGAACCACTTTTTCGGGCGGCCGCAAAATATCTTGATGGCCTGCAAAGAGGATCAGATTGAACGCTATCTTACCCCCGCCATTCGCGGCGAAAAGATGGATGCGCTGGCCATGACCGAACCCGATGCCGGGTCAGATGTGAGGGGCATGAAATGTACGGCCAAACGCGATGGCGGTGACTGGGTTCTGAACGGAACCAAGCATTTCATCTCTGGCGCGGATCATGCGGATTTCGTGATCGTCTTTGTGGCAACCGGCGAAGACGACACGCCGCGTGGCCCCAAAAAGCGTATCACGACCTTCTTGGTCGACCGCGGCACTCCCGGTTTCACCATCCGCGATGGCTACAAATCCGTCTCGCACCGTGGCTACAAAAACATGATCCTTGAATTTGACAACTGCCGCCTCCCCGATGCTCAGGTTCTGGGCGAGGTCGATGGCGGCTTTGCGGTGATGAACGAATGGCTTTACGCCACGCGGATCACGGTCGCCACGATGTCTGTAGGGCGAGCACGACGTTGTTTTGACATGGCGTTGAACTACGCGGCTGAACGCAAACAGTTTGGTCAGCAGATTGGCAAATATCAGGGCATCAGCTTTCAGCTGGCCGACATGATAACCGAAATCGATGCGGCGGATCACCTGACATTAGCGGCGGCATGGCGGTTGGATCAGGGCCTGCCCGCGAACCGCGAAATCGCCAGCGCCAAGCTCTACGCCTCTGAAATGCTGGCGCGGGTGACGGATGCGACCTTGCAAATCTTTGGCGGCATGGGCTTGATGGATGACTTTCCGATCGAACGGTTCTGGCGGGATGCGCGGGTCGAACGGATTTGGGACGGGACATCTGAGATCCAGCGGCACATCATCAGCCGTGATCTATTGCGCCCCCTTGGCGCATAGGACCACGGGTATGAGTGATCTTGAGCGCCTCCTTCGTCCACGTTCCATCGCCGTCGTCGGCGGCGGCGCGTGGTGCAACTCCGTGATTGAGCAGAACCAGAAGATCGGCTTCAAGGGGCATATCTGGCCCGTGCATCCCCAAAAAGTCAGTGTCGGCGGGCTGCCGGCCTTCAAGACGCTTGCTGATCTACCAGATGCCCCCGATGCGGCATTTATCGGTGTGAACCGTAACGCAACCATCGGACTGGTTGGCGAACTGAATGAGATGGGAGCCGGTGGCGCCGTATGTTTTGCCAGCGGGTTCAAAGAAACCGCCGACGGTGCCGTTTTGAACGACCAATTGCTGGCCGCAGCAGGGGGAATGCCCATTCTTGGGCCAAATTGCTACGGGGTTCTGAATGCCGTGGATCGAGTGGCGCTTTGGCCGGATCAACATGGGCTGGTGCCCGTTGAACGGGGCGTGGCGATCTTGGCGCAGTCCTCCAACATCGCGATCAACCTCACGATGCAGCAACGCGGGTTGCCCATTGCCTATACCATCACCGCGGGCAATCAGGCGCAACAAGGGCTTGCCAGCATCGCCCAAACTGTCATCCGCGACGACCGCGTGACCGCACTTGGCCTTTACATCGAAAGCTTTGGTGACATCGCGGCGTTTGAGGAATTGGCGCGGATGTCGCGCGCGCTAGGCAAACCGATTGTGGCATTGAAGGTCGGCCGTTCGCAGGAATCGCAACTGGCGACCATATCGCACACTGCCTCGCTCGCAGGCAGCAACGCGGGTTCAGATGCGGTATTGGCGCGGCTCGGCATTGCCCGGGTCAGCTCCCCCGGTGCGTTGCTTGAGGCGTTAAAGCTGTTCCACTGCCATGGCCGCTTGTCCAGCACCCGAGTTGCGTCGCTAAGCTGCTCGGGCGGCGAGGCGAGCGTCATGGCGGATACCGCCGCGCAATATGGCCTGACGTTTCCACCGCTGAAAACCAATCAAAAAACCACGCTTTCACAGCACCTCAGTTCTATGGTCCATCTGGCAAATCCTTTGGACTACCACACGCAAATCTGGCGCGATAAGGCGGCCATGACGGCAGTATTTGCGGCCATGACGGGCGACGATATCGATCTGACGCTCGTGGTGCTTGATTTTCCAAGATTGGACAGTTGCACCGCCGATGACTGGATGGTCGCAATCGAGTCAATCGAGGACGCAGCGCATCGAACGGGCCGTCCTTTTGGCGTGGTTGGGTCAATCGTCGAAAACCTTCCCGAAGCGATTGCAAAACGTCTGTTTGGCGCGGGGATCGTGCCGCTGTGCGACTTTGGCACGACCTGCGAAGCGATCAGCGCTTGCCACATGCCGCCCACCCGAAATCACCACCCCCTGCTGCGCGCCCCCAGCTTTACAACCACCACCACCGTCACCGAAGGCGATGCCAAACGGACCCTTGCGGCATACGGCTTCGATGTCCCCAAAAGCCGTGCGGGCATCGCCACTGCGGATGTGATCGCTTGCGCCGAAAAGATCGGTTTTCCCGTGGTCCTGAAGGGCGGAGGTGTCGCCCATAAAACCGACGTCGGCGCGATAAAGCTGAACCTAACAGACGCCGCACAAGTAAGCGCGGCGGCGCAAGAAATGCAGGCCTCGACCTTCCTTGTCGAAGAAATGATCACCGGCACCGTCGCGGAACTGCTGCTTGGCGTCGTTGCGGACCCCGCCCACGGGTTTGTCTTGACCTTGGCAGCGGGGGGTACGCTGACGGAAATTCTTGAGGATGGTCAATCCTTACTGCTGCCCACCACGGATACCGATATTCGCCACGTCTTGGGCCGATTAAGAATACACCCCCTGCTGATCGGCTATCGCGGTGGTGAACCGGCCAACATAGATGTCATTGTTGACGCGGTCCTAAAGCTGCAAAACTTCGTCACTGACCACGCCGACGAAATTGCCGAGATCGAAATCAATCCCCTCATCTGTACAAAAGACCGCGCGATCGTCGCCGATACGCTTTTGGTGAAAGGAACAACATGACAAGCCCCGTGAAAACGCGCCGCGAAGGTGCTGTACTTGAAATCACATTGGATCGCCCGAAGGCCAATGCCATCGATCTGCAAACCAGCCGTATTCTGGGAGATACCTTTGCTGCATTTCGCGATGACCCTGATTTGCGCGTGGCGATCATCACAGGGGAAGGGTCGAAATTCTTCTGCCCGGGCTGGGATTTGAAGGCCGCCGCGGATGGCGACGAGGTGGATGGAAATTACGGTGTTGGCGGCTTTGGCGGCCTGCAGGAGTTGCGCGACATGAACAAGCCGATCATCGCTGCGGTGAACGGTATTTGTTGTGGCGGCGGGCTTGAACTGGCACTGTCTGCAGACGTTATCCTCGCGGCAGATCATGCAAGTTTCGCGCTCCCCGAAATCACGTCAGGCACCGTAGCCGATGCGGCGTCCATCAAATTGCCAAAGCGCATTCCCTATCACATCGCAATGGAGATGCTGTTCACAGGTCGCTGGCTTGACGCCGAAGAAGCCCACCGCTGGGGGTTTGTGAACCACATTCACGCGGCGGATGATCTGATGACACAGGCATGGAATATGGCACGCCTTTTGGCCTCTGGCCCCCCGTTGGTCTATGCCGCGATCAAGGAAATCGTGCGCGATGCCGAAGATAGCAATTTTCAGGATGCGATGAACCGGATCACCAAACGCCAGCTAAAGACTGTTGATGTCCTTTACGGGTCCGAGGATAACGCCGAAGGTGCGCGCGCCTTTGCTGAAAAGAGGGATCCGGTCTGGAAAGGGCGCTAAGATCGTCATCTCCGGGCATCACCCGACCGCGCGAGGCTATTGGTCCCGCGGACGTCGACGGCCCAGTTGACGAACGATTGGGCCGCCGCTTTCCCGCCCTCCATTTCGGACGACGAGATAAAGTAGGCGGCCCCAATATCTGTGTCGCCGTCGGGCCACGACCCGAATGCGCCGTCCAACACCTGCTCTGTTGTGATGGGCTTCTATCCCAGCATTAACCCGCGCCCATCCAGCGTGGCCTGGCGATCAGCCAGCACATGCTGGATTTGGTAGACCTGCCCCAAGAGGTGTTAAATACCTATTTCACCTCTTCTGCCGCTTCGGAAAGCTGTTGCAGGATGATAAATACATCATGAAATTTACCCTCCAAGCGACGGAGTGTATCCGTCTTTGACAAACATCGGCTAGTACATGGCCGTGCCGCGTATTCCGCTACAAGCGGTGAACGTTATCTGAGCGGCACATATACAGACAGGGCAGAAATGCACCGGACCCATCCCCATGGGTCGTACATGGGAGGTTGCACCGTGAAATCCCCGCCGCGCGCGTGATCCTGCACTGTCGTTCGGCCTATGGAACGACTTTGGCCAGCCTAGAGGAACCCACCCTGCTGCCGATCGATAACAACACCGCGCGGTTTTGGGGGCGGGTCGGATATAATCTGGAATTCGACCTAAATTCCGACAGAGCGTCAGAGGGAGCCCACCTTACGCAAGCGATGGGGGACAACACCGTTCTGGCATGCGCAACCACGGCTTCACAGTGACACGCGCAACCCTCGCCGACGCATTCGAAGTTCTCTACTTTTTTGAAAAAGCGGCCCAAACGCAGATGCTTGCGTTTTCATCGGGTAAGCCTTTGGCGGTACTCAGCGACGATATTGCAAAAGCCACAGCGGAAGGCTGGAAATCCTATCGCGGCATGGCGCAAAGGCATTTCAACTATTTTAAATCAGCGCTTTGAAGATCCTTCCGTCAAACCGCCAAAGCCCCCTGAGCCAGTCGTTCGACAGCGCAGGGATCAAAGCCTGGGGTGAAGGCGGGCGACATGCCTGCAATCATCCCTGCCGCAAGAGTTAATGCGTCCAGGCCCCGCGGCGCCCTGTGGCGAAATTCTCGCCATAGCCGCCGGCGCGGACATTCGCGCGGCGTTTGTTGGGGTCTTGCACCAGCGCGTCGATGTTGTGGTCGCGGGCGTATTCCACCGCTTCTTCTTTGGTGGCGAACTGCAAACGCACCTGCGTTTGCGTGTCCTTCGACGAGGTCCAGCCCATCAACGGGTCAATCTCGCGCGCGTGCTCTGGGTCGAATTCCAGCAACCAGACACGGGTTTTGGCC
>Ga0181374_1000281_pt1 | contig 12480 bp, 9 predicted proteins | sample LowvirmetaG_2_FD_130086 | JGI IMG/M metagenome (GOLD analysis project Ga0181374, IMG submission 130086) | Marine viral communities from the Subarctic Pacific Ocean - Lowphox_10 viral metaG | ecosystem: Environmental > Aquatic > Marine > Oceanic | place: Subarctic Pacific Ocean | collected 2015-12-09
ATCACAAAGTAGTGCTTGGCCAGCTGCTGAGCCACCGGTTGCCACACGCTGTGGTTGTCCGGGTAGCCGTGCACCAGCACCACGGGCGCCTTTTTGGGGTTGCCGAGGGTATAGGCCTGGAGTGAAACGCCCTGGCTGTTGACGGTGGTGGGGGTCATGTTGGCTCCTGAAACATGGCAACGTTGCATCTAGACAACGTCAAGTTTTATCGAATGTATCAGTGCTCAATGTAACGGTCAATGTGCAGAGAATGGCAATAAATACCCGCTGGTCAGTTCCATGGGTCAAGGACGGGGGAGGCGGTGAGGGAGCAAGGCGGCAGGTCGCGGGGAGGGGGAACGAAAAACGGCGGCCCGGAGGCCGCCGTCAACAAGGTCGGAGCAGGGGATCAGCGCATCAGTTGCTGATCGTCGCGCTCGGGCTGTTGGTGGTGGTGCCCTTCACTGAGTGCACCTTCTTCACATCCACCACGCTGCGGCCGTCGTCGTGGTCCACTTCACCGGTAAAGGAAAGTTGGGTGCCGGCTTTCAGCGGGCGGTCTGCCGTCAGGTCATCGTCGAGTTCGACTTCGAATTGCCCTTTGCGATCACGAAGCAAATAACGCTCATCTCCCAGTGCTTGAACCACTTCACCGTCCATGCGTACTTCAGTGCCTTCCTTGATGCCCTGAGTGATGGCGGCGCTGTCGGTGGTGATGGTGTCGCCGGCGCTCACGGTGGCGGTGGCGCCCAGCAGTACAGATGCAAGAATCAATTTTTTCATGAGTCATCCTCCTTGGTTGATGTCTCAGGGAATTAGTGGGGCGATGGGGGCTGGTCGTTCCTGGTGTTTGTAAAAGCTCAGTTAAAGCCCCTGCATAACGCTGCGTTTTGCGAGCTGGCTCACAGGTTCAGAAGAGAGGAAGGGCGTGGGGCGACAAATGAGGTGAGGGGCGGTGAGGGGGTTAGCGGCAGTGGCTATTGAAGGTGTGCCAGAAAAGGCAGGGTTGCGCAGCGTGTTTTTCCAGCGCGAGAAACGCTGCGAATGCTTTGCCGGTATAGGTATTTTCCAGGCGGAGGCCACTGCGAGAGGCAGCATTCACGGCCTGGGTGCTGGCGGCAGTGGGGTGGCCATAACCGGTGCCCAGGTAGTCGTCATGCCATTGCAGGAAACCGGTATCGAATTGTTCCCAGGGTAGCCCCAGTTGTTGCCAGCATTGCCGGGCCATGCGAATGACCAGTCGGGCATTGCATACCGAGAACGGGCCGAGATGGTCCTGGGCTACCTGCACGGCATGGATGCGGGCATTCAGGCCGCTGAGCTGGTTGCCCACCAGCAGCCCGGCGACGGTGGCACCGGAGCCGGCGGCGACCACAATGTCAGCGGGGGTCGGGCAGAGGCTGTCGTTGATTTGCTGTTTGAGTTCCAGCATGGCGTTGGCATAGCCAAGGGTGGCCACCGGGTTGGAGCAGCCGGCATAGAGGAAGTAGTGGTCGCGGCGAAGTCGTCCCGGGTGCAGGTACCAGCCCAGGGCGGCCCGTAGCAGGCTGTTGCGGTCGTGCAGCTGGGCGCCGGCCTGTTGCATGCGCTGGCGGTTCTGGTGGACCACGGGGGAATCGGGCTGGGGAAAAGTGAAAATGTCACAGCCCAGTTGTTCCTGCTCACAGAGTAGTGCGGTGGCCAGTCCGGCGTTGGTTCCGGTGGCCCCCAGGGTGACGACGCGTTTTATGGACCGTTGGCGAAGCTCGCCCAGCACCCACTCCAGTTTGCGCAGTTTGTTGCCGCCGTAAGGGTGGGCGCTGATGTCATCGCGCTTGACCCAGCACAGGGGGCTTTGTTCGGGAAGCGGCTCCACCGGAGTGGGCAGGTCGCACAGCGCAACGGGGGCAAGGTTGGCGAGATGCGGAAACCGGGTGAGCAGGGGCCAGCTCATCAGGCCCCGTTACCCTGGGAGAGCGGTGGCCACCAGTCGGCAAGGGCGCGGTTATCCCACACTGCCAGGTCGCCGAATTGCAGCAACACGAATTCGCTTTGCGTGGGGCGGAAGAACAATTGGTCGTCGACCTGTAGAGCGGTGTCCGGACTGCCGTTGTACATCATCTGGTTGGTGCTCACACCGTACACCGGGTTGGCCTGAATTCCCGGCGGGGAAACCGGCTCGGCCTTCCAGTAGCCGCCGTAGATAAAGTAGGTGCGTCGGCGGTTGCTGTCCCAGCCTTGCCAGAGTTCGCCCAGCGGTAACGGGCCGGGCAGGGCGAGGCCATCCAGTTGCTTGAGTACCGGGGCGGCTATAAAGGCGGCGGGCTGGAAGTCTTTCAATAGTGGCAGGTCGAAGTCGCTGGCCTTGACCAGGCAGGAGCCGGCACTGAGTTCGTTGACCACGGCGGTGTTGTCGTAGAGTGCCACTGTGGGGCTGCCGGCGCCGTTAAAGCACAATGTCTGTTGCTGGTAGGCAGGGTTCAGTTGATACAGCTTGTCGATATAGCGCTGGTAGATGGCTTCGGTTTCCCGGTGGCCCTCTTCTGCGCTCTGGATAAAAGCGGGCAATTTCCCCACGTGAGCGTCGTAGCCCATGAAGCCACTGAACCGTAGTTGTTCGGGATGGGCCTCGATCAGCGCGATCATGGCGTCCAGTTGTTGTGGGTCGGTGAGCCCGCCCCGGTGCAGGCCCACATCAATTTCGATATTGATGTTGAGTTGCTGGTTTTGCTCGCGGGCCAGGGCCAGGTATTGCTCAAGGCGAGCGGGTGAATCAATCAGCCACTGCAGTTGTTGATCCGGTTTGAAAGGGTGGGTATCGCCCAGCTCGGTATAGAAACGGCGGGCCGCCTGGATGGGCATGGGTTTGCCCAGCAGCAGATCCGCCCCGGGCTCGGCATCGACCAGGGCATTCATGAACGGTTGGTGAAAGACCATCACCCGTTGGCTGCCGGTGTGTGTCATGACTTCCTGAATCAGCGGTACGCTGGGCAGGGATTTTGCCACGATGCGCAGCTGGCAGTGGCTGGGCAGCATCTGAACCAGGGTCCGGCAGTTGCCAATCAGTCGCTGACGGTCAATGAGCATCAGCGGCCGACCGGGGCCGTGTTGTTTCAGGGTGTCGTTCAGCGACTGGAAGTAAGCACTATGGGCTGCACCACGATTGTCCGGTCGCAGCCACCAGCCACCCACGGCAAGCGCGCCTGCGCCGAAGAGAAAATGACGTCGTTTCATAAGCAATAACCGATCAAGCGTGTGTCTGCCGCAAAGGCTCGGGATGCCTCCCCGGCACGGTCGACTCCCACCCTATAAAAACAGGCGTTTCAGATGCGGATTCAGCATCCGCCCCTGTGGATCCAGTTCTTTGCGCACGGCCTGGAAACGATCAAAGGCCGGGTACAGTTCCGCCAGTTCCCTGCGTCCCAGATTGTGAATCTTGCCCCAGTGGGGCCGGCCGGCGTAGCGGCGCAGGATGGGCTCTACCACGTCGAAAAGCGGCTGGTAATCCTGCTCGAAGTATTGGTGTATCGACAGGCTGGCACCGGATTGCTGATGGAACATGGACAGCAGATTGTCGTCGGCCGCGACGTAACGGAATTCAATGGGGAAGAACACGTTGATGTCATGCTGGCGAATGGCGGCACAGACTTCTTCCAGGCAGGCGATGCCCTGTTCCGCCGGTACCGTGTATTCCATTTCGTTGAAACGCACGGTGCGGTGGTTGGCAAAGACTTTGTTGGCCGGGCCCACATAACGGCTGTCTTCCACAAAGAGGGTGGAGAGTTTCTGCAGTGTCGGTGTTAGCCAGCCGGCCTGCATGGCCAGCTTGGAGACCATTTCCAGCAGTTCGTTGTCGTCGGCACGGGTAGGACTGTCCTGGGTGTCACTGGTGATCTCCATGGTCTTGACGATGGCCTGATCACCCAGCGGGAAGGCAAAGAATTCAATGTGGCGGAAGTTGTCTTTTTCCTTCTCCACAAAATCCATGGCGTCGCGAAGGGGCAAGGTCCAGGTGTGCTCTTCCAGCCGATAGGCGGGGTCGTGGCGAAAACCGATTTCGGTGACGACACCCAGGGCGCCCACGTTGCAGCAGGCGGCAAGAAAGTGATCGCCATCGGCGGCAGTCAACTCAAGCGGTTCACCGTCAGGGGTGACCAGGCGCAGGGAGTCCACCTGCCCGGACAGGCTTTGCAAACCCAGCCCGGTGCCGTGGGTGCTGGTGGCAATGGCGCCGGCCAGGGATTGCAGGTTGATGTCCGGTTCGTTGGTGAAGCTGTAGCCCTGTTCGTAGGTCATGGCGCTGGCCATGGCCAGCCGGGTACCGCCGCCGTAGCGGAATGCGTTGCCGTCAGCGCCGCGCAGTCCGGCCATGGGTTCCAGGGAAATCAGGGTATCGTCGGTGGGCACGATGCCGCTGAAAGAGTGGCTGCCACCGAAGGCGCGCAGGGTGCCGGTGCTGTTGCGAATGGTGTCGCGCACCATGCTTTCATCGGTGGCGTACACCAGCTGCCGGGGGGTGGCGCTCTGGTTACCGGACCAGTTTTGCCAGGTGGGAGCGTTACCTGTGTTGGCAAGTAGCTGGGCGGGGCTCATTGAGCCCAGGGCGCCGGTGGCGGCCAGGGATTTCAGGAAAGCACGGCGGTTGAGTGACGAAAAAGCGGACATGGGCGACCTTGTTATCTTTGTTTTGCACGATCGTACCATATTTGTGTTTGGGCGCCACTGCTGTGATGTGATGCGGCACCCACCCCGGGGATTATTCCGGGGTATCGATACCCAGTGATGACCACATTTCATCGACCCGGGTTTTGACGGCGGGGTCCATGCTGATGGCGCGGCCCCATTCGCGGGTGGTTTCACCGGCCCACTTGCTGGTGGCATCCATGCCCATCTTGGAGCCTAGTCCGGCCACCGGAGAAGCGAAGTCCAGATAGTCGATAGGGGTGTTTTCGATCATCACGGTATCGCGGGCCGGGTCCATGCGGGTGGTCATGGCCCAGATCACATCTTTCCAGTCACGGGCATTCACATCGTCGTCGCAGACAATCACGAATTTGGTGTACATGAACTGCCGCAGGAAAGACCACACGCCCATCATTACGCGCTTGGCGTGGCCAGGATACTGTTTCTTCATGGTCACCACCGCCATGCGGTAGGAGCAGCCTTCCGGGGGCAGGTAAAAATCCACGATCTCGGGAAACTGCTTTTTCAGAATCGGCACGAAAATTTCGTTCATGGCCACGCCTAGCACGGCCGGCTCATCCGGTGGTCGACCGGTATAGGTGCTGTGGTAAATCGGGTCGCGGCGATGGGTGATGCGTTCCACGGTGAATACCGGGAAGCGTTCCACCTCGTTGTAATAGCCGGTGTGGTCGCCGAAGGGGCCTTCGTCGGCCATGTCATCCGGGTAGAGGTAGCCTTCCAAAACGAATTCGGCACTGGCGGGGACTTGCAGGTCATTGCCGATGCATTTCACCAGCTCGGTCTTGGAGCCGCGCAGCAAACCGGCAAAAGCGTATTCGCTGAGAGTATCCGGCACCGGGGTGACGGCGCCGAGAATGGTGGCCGGGTCCGCGCCCAGGGCCACGCTCACCGGGAACGGTTCGCCGGGGTGTTGCTGCTGCCATTCCTGGAAATCCAGAGCGCCGCCGCGGTGGCTAAGCCAGCGCATGATCAGCTTGTTGCGGCCAATCAGTTGCTGGCGGTAGATGCCCAGGTTCTGGCGTTCCTTGTTGGGTCCGCGGGTGATGACCAGCGGCCAGGTCACCAGTGGCCCGGCATCATCGGGCCAGCAGGTCTGTATCGGCAACTTGTACAGGTCCACCTCGTCGCCTTCCAGCACCTTTTCCTGGCAGGGGCCGGAGTTGGACACCTTGGGGCTCATGCTCAGGACCTTGCGAAACACCGGCAGTTTTTCCCAGGCGTCACGGAAGCCCTTGGGCGGTTCCGGTTCCTTGAGAAAGGCCAGCAGTTCGCCCAGCTCACGCAGCTCCGCCACCGAATCGCGGCCCATGCCCAGCGCCACCCGCCGTTCGGTGCCGAACAGGTTACCCAGGACCGGGGTGCCGAACCCCACCGGGTTTTCAAACAGCAGGGCCGGCCCGCCGGCCCGCAGGGTGCGGTCGCAGATTTCCGTCATTTCCAGATTCGGGTCCACCGGCACCGTAATGCGCTTGAGTTCGCCGAGTTGCTCTAACTGGGAAATGAAGTCTCGAAGATCGCGATATTTCATAGGGAAGAATCAGTTGATAGTGGACAGTTGATAGTTGACAGCGAAAAGGCAAAAAAAGAAACCCCGCCGAAGCGGGGTTTTACGTGTTGCCTGAAGCATGCAGCCTGAAGCGTCTCTTACTTTCGCTTCATGGAATCGAAGAATTCCAGGTTGGTCTTGGTCTGTTTCATGCGATCGATGAGGAATTCCATGGCGCCGATTTCGTCCATGGGATGCAGCACCTTGCGCAGGATCCACATCTTCTGCAGCTCATCTTCACTGACCAGACGCTCTTCGCGGCGGGTGCCGGACTTGCGGATATTCATGGCCGGGAACACGCGCTTCTCTGCTACCTTGCGGTACAGATGCAGTTCCATGTTGCCGGTGCCCTTGAACTCTTCGTAGATCACTTCGTCCATCTTGGAGCCGGTGTCGACCAGAGCGGTGGCGAGGATGGTCAGGCTGCCGCCTTCCTCGATGTTCCGCGCGGCGCCGAAGAAGCGCTTGGGCTTTTCCAGGGCGTGGGCGTCAACACCACCGGTGAGCACCTTGCCGGAGCTGGGTTGCACGGTGTTGTAGGCACGGGCGAGACGGGTGATGGAATCGAGCAGAATCACCACGTCCTGTTTGTGCTCGACCAGTCGCTTGGCTTTCTCGATTACCATCTCGGCCACCTGAACGTGACGGGCCGGCGGCTCGTCAAAGGTGGACGCTACCACTTCACCGCGCACCGTCCGTGACATTTCGGTCACTTCTTCCGGGCGCTCGTCGATGAGCAGCACGATCATGTGGGTTTCGGGATTGTTGCGGGCGATGGACTGGGCGACGCTTTGCAGCAGCATGGTCTTACCGGCTTTCGGCGGGGCGACGATGAGGCCGCGCTGCCCTTTACCGATCGGTGCTACCAGGTCGATCACCCGAGTGGTGATGTCCTCGGTTGAACCGTTGCCGATCTCCATGACCAGGCGCTGGGTCGGGAAGAGTGGGGTCAGGTTCTCGAACAGGATCTTGTTCTTGGCGTTTTCCGGGCGGTCAAAGTTGATCTCGTTGACCTTGAGCATGGCGAAGTAGCGCTCGCCATCCTTGGGGGGCCGGATTTTCCCGGCGATGGTGTCACCGGTACGCAGGTTGAAGCGACGGATCTGGCTGGGAGAGACGTAGATGTCGTCCGGGCCGGCCAGGTAAGAGCCTTCAGCGGAACGAAGGAAACCGAAACCATCCTGCAGAATTTCCAGCACACCATCGCCGTAAATGTCGGAGCCATTCTTGGCGGCGCGCTTGAGGATGGAAAAGATAACGTCTTGTTTGCGGGTTCTTGCCAGGTTCTCGAGGCCGAGTTCCTTGGCAATGTCCAGAAGTTCTCCAATCGGCTTCTGCTTCAGTTCAGAAAGATTCATTGGCGTCTAATTTGGTGTCTTTGGATGAATTGAGAGGATGCACCACCGCGGTGCTGCAGTTGTTTTGATAATCCGGTTTATTCGGAATCTGGCCCGGCAAGCCTAAAGAGGGCCATAAGGAAAATAGGTAACCAGAGGTTCCGAGGACTAACTAAAGGGGGTGCTTTATTAAAGCTGGTTCTGGAATCTATCACTGTGGGGACCCGCATGCAACACGCAACATGTAACACGCTGCAAGCAGGAAAACCCTCCCCTGAGGGGGGAGGGTTGGGGCGTGCCGGCTTTCTTAGAGGGTGCTGTCCAGGAATGCGGTCAGCTGGCTCTTGGACAGAGCGCCCACTTTGGTGGCTTCCACGTTACCGTTCTTGAATACGGTCAGGGTGGGGATGCCACGTACGCCGTACTTCTTGGGGGTTTCCGGGTTGTCATCAATGTTGATTTTGGCAATGGTCAGCTTGTCGCCGTACTCGCCAACCAGTTGCTCAAGGATCGGCGCGACCATTTTGCAGGGGCCGCACCAGGGGGCCCAGTAGTCGACCAGCACGGGGCCGTCTGCGTTGATGACCTGGGCTTCGAAGTCCGCGTCGGTCACGTTGATAATCTCGCCGCTCATTGAATTCTCCTGATATAAAGGTTTCAGAGATCAGTCAGGGTTGTTAACTGGCCTCTGCGATGGGGAATAATATCAGGTTGCGGGTGATGAATTTCAAGCGAGGCAGTTAATTATCGCTGTAGTTGCTGCCTATGACATCGTAACGCCATGATTTTTGGATAGAATCGGCCCAAAGGAAGGAGTGACTATGGAGCATGGCGAACATCTGGCTGCCATTGATTTGGGGTCGAACAGTTTTCATATGGTGGTAGCCCGCCAGGCACAGGGGGAAATCCAGATCCTCGACGGGCTGTCTGAGAAGGTGCAACTGGGGGCGGGGCTGGACAGAGAAAACCGCCTGGATGCGGATACCCAGGAGCGAGCTCTGGAATGCCTGGGGCGGTTTGCCCAGCGTATAGCCGGTATTCCGCGCGGTAGCGTGCGGGTGGTGGGGACCAATACCCTGCGTCAGGCACGCAATGCCCGGGAGTTTATCCGCCGTGCTGAAGCGGTGCTGGGGCACGATATTGAGGTGGTCGCTGGCCGCGAGGAGGCGCGCCTGATTTATCTGGGGGTGGCCCACACCCTGGCCGATGACGCGGGGCAGCGGCTGGTGGTGGATATCGGTGGTGGCTCCACGGAGCTGATCATCGGGGAGCGGTTTGAATCCACGGAAACCGAGTCGCTGCATATGGGCTGTGTCAGCTTTGCCCAGCGCTTTTTCCCTAACGGGGAGATTACCGAAAAAGCCTTTGACCGGGCGGTGACGGCAGCGCGCCAGGAAGTGTTGTCGATTCACGCCAACTACCGTCGCCTTGGCTGGCAGCAGGCGGTGGGGGCGTCCGGCACCATCAAGGCGATCAGCCAGGTGTGTGTGGACAATGGCTGGTCTGAGTTTGGTATCACGCTGGATGGCATGAAGAAGGTCCGCAAGCGGGTGATCAAGGCCGGCGCCGTGGACAAGCTGGACCTGAAAGGCCTGCGAGAAGACCGGCAGCCCATTTTTGCCTCCGGCCTGGCTATTTTGTACGGCATTTTCGAGCAGCTGGGTATTGATCAGATGGAGGTGTCCAGCGGGGCCCTGCGTGAAGGGCTGCTGTACGATTTATTGGGCCGTTTCGGCCACGAGGATGTGCGTGATCGCAGTATTCAGGCGTTGATGAATCGCCATCATGTGGAAAGCAGTCAGGCGGAGCGGGTGTGTGCCACGGCGCTGGCGCTTTACCAGCAGGTGGCCAGTGACTGGCAAATCGAAAGCGATGAAGCTGCCGATACCTTGCGTTGGGGAGGGCTGCTCCACGAGGTGGGACTGGCGGTGTCGCACAGTCAGTTCCACAAGCATGGCGCTTATCTGGTTACTAATTCCGACCTGCCGGGTTTTTCCCGTCAGGAGCAGCAGATGGTGGCGCTGATGGTGCGTGGTCACCGTCGCAAGGTGCCGTTGGCGGCGCTGGCGGAATTGCCGGACGACGAGCAGATCGGATTGTTGCGGCTGTGTCTTGTGTTGCGTTTGGCGGTGCGCTTGCACCATGCACGCAGCGATGAAGATGTCCCGGAGATCCGCTTGCAGGCTCGTGGTGAACGGCTTGCCATCACCTTCCCGCCCGGGTGGCTGGAGGAGCACCCGCTCACCCAGGCGGACCTGGAGCAGGAGCACGACTACTTCCAGGCGGCAGGCTACCAGCTTGTATTGGCGTGAGAATAAAACCGCTATTCAAGAGGGTGGCCCGCTTCGGGCGGGGCACCCTCTTGAAAGCTAGAAGCTAGAAGCTAGAAGCTAGAAGCTAGAAGCTAGAAGCTAGAAGCTAGAAGCTAGAAGTCGTCTTACCCTCCCAGCGTATCCAGCAGGCTCTGTTGGGCGATGAAACTGGCCTCGCCCTCTTGCGGTTGGGCTCGCTGGTAGCGGCCATCCGATTGCAGTTCCCAGGCGCGGGTGTTGTCGCGCAAATAGATATGCAGGCCCTGTTCCAGAATCTGTGCCTTGAGCACCGGGTCATTGACCGGAAAACAGGTTTCCACCCGGTTGAACAGGTTACGGTCCATCCAGTCGGCACTGGAGCAATACACCAGGTCGTCGCCGCCATGGTGGAAATGGTAGATGCGGGTGTGCTCCAGAAAACGGCCGATAATGGAGCGTACGCGGATGTTTTCCGACAATCCGGGGATGCCGGGTTTCAGGCAACAAATACCGCGCACGATCAGATCAATCTCTACCCCCGCCTGGCTGGCCCGATACAGGGCCTGCATGATGTTTTCTTCAGTCAGTGAATTGAACTTGGCAATAATGCGCGCCGGTTTGCCGGCCAGTGCCTGTTCCGTTTCAAACTCGATCCACTCGATGACGGAGGGGTGCAGGGTGAACGGTGAATGCTTCAGCTGCTTGAGCCGTGCCGCCTTGCCCATGCCGGTCAGTTCCTGAAAGATCTTGTGCACGTCTTGGCCCATGCTTTTTTCACAGGTCATCAGGCCGTAATCGGTGTACAGCTTGGTGGTCTTGGTGTGGTAATTGCCGGTGCCCAGGTGCACATAGCGTTTGATGCCGTCGCCGTCACGGCGCACCACCAACAGCATTTTTGCATGGGTCTTGTAGCCCACCACGCCGTACACCACGATGGCGCCGGCTTCCTGCAGACGCCGGGCCCCTTCGATATTGGACTCTTCATCGAAGCGGGCGCGCAGTTCCACGATGGCGGTGACTTCCTTGCCATTGCGTGCGGCCGTTTCCAGGTGGTCGAGAATTTCCGACTTGGTGCCGGTGCGGTACAGGGTCTGCTTGATGGCCAGCACCTTCGGGTCCCGCGCGGCTTCGGCCAGCAGGTTGATTACCGGCTGGAACGACTCGTAGGGGTGGTGCAGCAGGATGTCGCCCTGGTCGATGGCATCAAAAATGGTTTCATTTTTTTTCACCGCCGGCGCCAGCTTGGGAGTAAAGGGCGGGTAGTGCAGGCGCGGGCGATTGACGCTGGTAAACATGCGCGCCAGATTCACCGGGCCGTTCACTTCGTACAGGTCTTCCTCGGTGAGTTCGAACTGTTCCAGCAGATAATGCATCAGGTGGCGCGGGCAGTTGTCGGCCACTTCCAGGCGCACTTCATCCCCGTAACGACGTGATAGCAGCTGGCCTTTCAGGGCGCTGGCCAGGTCTTCTACTTCTTCGTCCACTTCCATATCGGCGTTACGGGTTACCCGGAACTGGTAGCAGCCGGTGGCCTTCATGCCCGGGAACAGGTCGGATACGTGGGCATGGATCATGGACGACAGGAACACGAAGTTGTCGTCGCCCCCCTCGCTGATTTCATCGGGAATACGAATCAGACGGGGCAAGGAGCGGGGAGCGGGCACAATGGCCAGGCCCGTGGAGCGCCCGAAGGCATCCTTGCCGTCCAGGGGCACAATGAAATTCAGGCTCTTGTTGACCAGGCGCGGGAACGGGTGTGACGGGTCCAGCGCGATGGGTGTGAGCACGGGATAAATTTGCTCGCGAAAATATTTTTTAACCCATTCAATCTGGGCTTCGGTCCAGTCTTCGCGGCGAAGAAAATCCACCCCTTCTTCTCGCAGGGCGGGAAGCAGCACGTCGTTGAGGATGCGGTACTGGCGGTCCACGGCTTCGTGGGTAATGGCACTGATCGCTTTGAGAAGCTCATCGGGCAGCATGCCATCGGGGCCGGGCTGGCCGGTATGCGTTTCCAGTTTGTTCTTCAGGCCGGCCACGCGAATTTCGAAGAACTCATCCATGTTGCTGGAAAAAATCAGCAGGAAATTCAGCCGCTCCATCAAGGGATGATTCTCGTCCATGGCCTGCTCAAGGACGCGCAGGTTGAACTGCAACAGGCTGAGTTCCCGGTTCAGGTAGTAGTCCGGGTTGTTGAAGTCGCTGCTGTTGAGGTCGACGGCGCCCTGTTCGTTGACGCCCTGTTCGCTGGAGAAAGAATTCATGGTGTCGTCCTGACCGGAACCTTTGAAGATGGGCCCTTATTCCATGACATTAATGTGACATGGTGATGACAGGGGGTGAAGAATTCCGAATACCTTCACAGTACGCCTGATCCGGGTGGGCGCAAATACCGGGGTTGAACGCTATTCATCGGCGAGGGTAGGGGCGAGAGCGGAGGCTCTTCCCTGAACGGGTATATGTACATATAATGCGAATCATTATTGTTCGCTTTATACTTGGAGTTTGCCGATGGTTTGCCAATACCGCGCGATTTGGGGCGCGCCGCTGGTGGGAGCGTGCCTGCTTTCACTGTTCCCTCTGGCCGTACAGGCTGAAGAAACCTCTGAAGCCAATGTGATTCCTGCGGTGGAGGTGAATGCCGATG